>Ga0164318_10004773_pt1 | contig 13067 bp, 8 predicted proteins | sample GuaBasSedimGuay9_FD_113734 | JGI IMG/M metagenome (GOLD analysis project Ga0164318, IMG submission 113734) | Subseafloor sediment microbial communities from Guaymas Basin, Gulf of California, Mexico - Guay9, Core 4571-4, 0-3 cm | ecosystem: Environmental > Aquatic > Marine > Hydrothermal vents >... | reverse complement strand
GCCCTCTTCCCGGCGCGAATCGATCATCAAGGTGTCAGCAAGCAGGGCCATGAAGGTTCCCTGCACGATTTCCCCGTCCCAGATGGTGACCCTCAGCATGTCATCGCGGGTGATGTCCCGGAGCGCGGCGGCGACATCGCCGGTGCTGCCGGTTTGAGCGCACACGGTTGTGACAGCCAGCAACATGAACGCCGGCACGAGATGAAGCGGACGGTAATTCATGGATTCTCCTTGTTCGTGCTGATCGTAGGATCATGGTCAATATACAGGCCGGAGAGCGTTTGATTCCATCCCTGATGACCGGAGTTGGCAACGGCCACGCAGGGACCTATTGTCAGGGCATGACCATTACCGATCGGGCAGAATACTCTTTGTTCCGCTTCCTGAGCGTCGTGCTGGGGTTGTTGCCCTGCCGTCTGGCCGAGGGAGTGCTGACGATGGTGGCCCGGCTGGCCGTGCGTCGCGGCTGGTGGCGGGCGGAACTGGCCCGCAGACAGCTGGCCGAGGCGTTTCCGGATCTGCCCGCCGGAGATCTCCACGCGTTGGTGATGGGGTTGTACGACCACCTTGCGCTGACCGTCGCCGAGGTGTTCATCCCCGGATGGTTTCCGCCACGGATACGGGTTCCCGGCGGCTGGGAGGTTTTCGACCGGGCCTTGGGCCAAGGAAGAGGATTGATCCTCGCTTCCCTGCACCTGGGAAACTTCGAGCTCTGCGGCCGGGTCATCGCGGCGCGCTGCGAGCTGCTGGACGTGGTCAAGCCCCAGCGCAATCCCTTGTTCGACCGCCACCTGGACAGGATGCGCAACGAGTGCGGCATCGCCACGGTGCCGATGGACCGGTCCGGTCCGGCGGTGCTCAGGCACTTGCGCCGGGGGGGGGTGGTGTCCCTGTTGCTGGACCAGGACGCGGGGGACAAGGGGATCATGGTGGAGTTCATGGGGCGTCCGGCCTCGACCTGGCCGGGGGCCGCGCGTCTTTCACTGCAGACGGGTTGTCCGGTGCTGCCGGTGTGCCTGGCGCGCACGTCCGACGGCGGCCACGAGCTGGAGTTCGGACCACTGTTGGATCCCCGACAGCTGCCGGCCGGGCAGCGCGAGGCGACGGCCTACACCCAGCTGATCACCGCCGAGCTGGAGGCGTTCGTGAGGAGGCATCCCGAGCAGTGGTTCTGGGTGCACCGTCGCTGGAAAGGCGCCGGGTAGAGAAACCGCCGGCCCCATGCGGGACCGGCGGTCGGCGGGTCGACTTCCTGACCGGGGCTACATCCGGTCGATGATGGCCTGGCCGAAGCCGCTGCAGCTGACCTCGGTCACGTCGCTGCGGCCCTCGGCCTTCATCAGACGGGCCAAGTCGTAGGTCACCTGTCCGTCGGTGATGGATTTCTCCACACCGTGCAGGATCAGGTCCGCGGCCTCGGTCCAGCCCATGTGCCTGAGCATCATCTCGGCCGAGAGGATGATCGAGCCGGGGTTGACCTTGTCCATGCCCGTGTACTTGGGCGCGGTGCCGTGGGTGGCCTCGAACAGGGCCACCTCGTCGCTCATGTTGGCGCCCGGGCCGAGGCCCAGTCCGCCCACCAGGGCGATGGCCGCATCGCTCATGTAGTCGCCGTTGAGGTTGGGCAGGGCCAGCACGCTGTATTCGCCAGGACGGGTCTGGATCTGCTGGAAGATCGAGTCGGCGATGCGGTCCTTGATGAGGATCTTGCCCGCGGGCATCTTGCCGTCCATCTCGTCCCAGAGGGCCTTCTCGGTCACGAAGACATCGCCGAACTCCTCGGCGGCCACCTCGTAGCCCCACTTGGCGAAGCTGCCCTCGGTGAACTTCATGATGTTGCCCTTGTGGACCAGGGTCACCGACGGCAGGCCGTTCTGCTTGGCCCACGCCAGGGCTTTGCGCACCAGACGCTGGGAACCGAACCGGCTGATGGGCTTGATGCCGATGCCGCTGTCGGAACGGATTTCGCGGCCCGTCTTCTCCTTGATCAAGGCGATGATGGCCTTGGCCATCTCGCTGCCCCGCTCGAAGTCGTAGCCGGCGTACACGTCCTCGGTGTTCTCGCGGAAGATGATGAAGTCGACCTGGTCGGCGTACTTGTTGGGGCTGGGCACGCCCGGGAAGTACTTGACCGGTCTGACGCAGGCGTAGAGGTCCAGGTGCTGGCGGAAACGCACGTTGATGGACTGGAAGCGCTCGCACACGCTGTCGGTGTGGCCGCACTTGTCGCACTTGTCGCCGTGGTACTGCTGGTGGGCGCAGTTCAGGCAGACGTGGGTCTCCTCGCCGATGGGCGTGGTGAAGGGGCCCTTGATGGCGATCTTCAGGTACCGGATGGCCTCCACCGACTCGTCGGGGAATTCGGATCCGTACTTCTGCAACCCTTCCAGGCCGGAGTAGATGGGGCACCAGGCGACGGCGCGTTTGCCGTCATAGGCTTTCTGCACCGCGGCATCGACCACCGTCTGCATGACCGGCGTGATGTCCAGACCGATGCCGTCGCCGCGCAGGACCCCGATGACGGGGTGGTCGCCGATGACCAGCTTCCCGTTTTCGACTTGGATGAGATCCCCTTCGGGGATTTTCACTTCCTTGAATTCCATGATTTGCCGCCTTCGGTAGGATTTGAAGCCCCAGGATTCAGGATCCTGGCCGTGACCTGCTTATGGGCGGAAAGTTAGTCCTTTGCTGGGCGGGATTCAAGGTGGTGTCATTCTAGGGAATGCAGGTCCTGGTTATTGATTCCCGAAAGTCATTTCTGTATAAATAAGGTAACTGCGCTCCGCTATTGGTGGTCGTTCAGTTTTTCTCCAAGTTTTTTCAGGAGGGTTAAACCATGTTAAACAAGCAAGTTGTCATTCGGATTGGTCTTGTTGCCACCATGGTTGTATTTACCTTCGCACAAAGTTCAGCAGGGAATCAACCGCCAAACCAGGGCTTCCGGGTTCCGGAGGCATTCCCGGGAAAAGAGAGAGTCGCCTTGTCTGCAGACGTTCCGCTCGATAAGGGAAATGGCGACCGGGACAATGTCACCTGGATCGGGGCCTGGGCCGAAGGATATTGCGAGAATGTGGCTTGGTCGGAAAATGTGTGCTGTTTCGGCAACGGTGGTTTTCTGGACATTTTCGTTTCCGGAGCCGGTGGTGAGCAACAACTTGCGGGCAGATTTCTTCTTCCCGAACCTGTGGGGGGGGTGGCCATCGACGGTCCGCGGGCCTGTGTCATAACTTGGGAACAGGGTCTGCATATTATCAATATCGCAGATCCAGCCGCTCCTTTTGAAGAGGGCTCCGTGGCCGTTGACGGGTTTGCCACCAGCGTTGTGGCCAGGGATGGTCTCGCCTATGTGACCACTCATACCGGTGATCTGGTCATCATCAACATTCAAGATCCAGGCGCGCCATTCGTGCAGGGAAGCATCAGTGGATTTGGTTCAGCCACCGATGTCGATGTCTGGAATGGTTACGCCTATGTAGCTTCCCAGACGGGGAGCCTGACCATCATCGATGTCTCGGACCCCGCCGTTCCATTCGTCACGGGGTCGCTGAACGACGGCCGAAATTCGGTTGCCGTTTTTGCCGCCGATGGCCTGGCCTATGTTGCGGTTCCTGAAGATGGATTGGTCATCATCGATGTCACGAATCCCGCCGCACCCCAAGAGGTGGGTTTAGCTGCCGTCGGCATGGGGCCTGCCGATGTATTCGTCAGTAACGGCTTCGCCTTTGTTGCTTGTAACGATAATGGTCTCATCATCTACGATGTTCTGGATCCTCTGAATCCTGTGGAATCAGGTTCTTTTGCGACCAGTGGCGCAGCCGTGGGAATCGCTGTCGGAGATGACACGGCCTATGTCGCGGATAAGGAGTACGGTCTGCGCATGGTGGATGTAACGGACCCCGACGCGCCGTTCGAGCAGGGACTCTTGGCGACGGGTGGTCTCGCCCGGGGTGTGGCCCTGGGAAACGGGCTGGCATTCCTGGCCGCTGGCTTGGCCGGGGTGATGATCATCGACGTCGCTGATCCTACCAGCCCCGAAAAGGTGGCGACGATATCCACCGGAGGATTCGTCCGGTGTATTGCTCTGCAGGGGGATCTGGCCTATGCGCTCGACGAGGCCGGTCTGCATGTTGTCGACGTGTCGAATCCCCTTGCACCCCATGAATTGGGTTTTCTGGCCATGGCTTATGCCCCCTTGGGGCTTGCCGTCCAAGGGGAGCATGCCTATGTCGCGGCCTATGACGCCGGCTTGCGCATCATCAATGTGACGGACCCTGCGGCTCCTTTCGAAGAGGGGGCTTTCACGGACTTCGGCTTGGCTTTTGGCGTTGAAGTCGACAACGGGAAGGCCTATGTGGCAGCCCAGGCATTCGACCTCCATATCATCGACGTCACTGATCCCTCGGCCCCTTTCGAACTGGGGGTTCTGGATACATACAGCGATGCCTACGATGTCGCGGTCGAGGGGGATTTCGCCTATTTGGCGAACTGGCAAAGGGGCTTGTTGGTTATCGATGTATCCGATCCTGCGAATCCGCTTGAATTGGGATCATGGGATGGTTGCCTGACGGCCTATGGCGTGGCGGTCAGTGGGCGATATGCGTATCTGGCGGGGAAAATCTGTGGGTTGCGGATAATCGATGTCACCGATCCCACTTATCCCCATGAAGTAGGTTTCCTGGATACGGAGGATATCGCGTTCGATGTCGTGGTCGATGGCGAGATGGTGTATGTGGCTGATGGCCGTGACGGTTTGCAGATATTGCGCAATGATCTGCTGGCCTCGCCGCTGAAGGTTTCCCTTACGCCCCAGCAATATCCCGTCGTCATTCCTGGCACCGGAGGGAGTTTCTCTTTCGACGCGAGGGTGGAGAACACCAGCGATACGGATGTTGTTGCCGATTTGGGGATCCAGGCGGTTGGACCGGACGGTTTTCGCTATACGGTGATGTTCCGGGCCGGGGTGCTTTTTCCTGCCCGTACCACCCTGATCCGCAATGATGTAACCCAGACGGTCCCTGCCTCCTTGGCTCCGGGAGAATACTTCTATCGCATGAGCGTCGGTCATGTCGGTACCCAGGTTATGGTTTCCGACCAATTCCTGGTAGAAAAGCTTTGGTCAGCGGTGGGGCGGGATGCCGACGGTGTTTGGGCGCTTGAAGGTTGGAGCGAGGAAGGCGGGCCCCAGGATTTCGTCCGGGATAAGTCCGAGGATGACACCATGGAAATCGAGGCTTCCCCCAATCCTTTCAATTCCGCTGTGACCATTCAATACAGGATCCCGGTCCCCGCAGAGGTGGATTTGCGGATTTTCGACCTGCAAGGCCGCGTTGTGCGGACGCTGGTGCAGGAAGAGCAAAGGGCTTCGGGGTTGTATTCAGAACTTTGGCAAGGAAGGGACGATAATGGTCGGATGGTCCCCAGTGGAGTATATATTTATCAGTTACGCAGCGGAGAGCACCATGTCACCAAGCGCGTTACCTTGGTGAAATAGACGTCGGTACCTTGGGGGGCGGTTGGGGTGTGAAACCCTGTCCGCCCTGTCCCGACGCCCGCTTGCTTCAGCTGTGGGCTCATGCTAGCCTGCCCCTGTTCTTGTTCCTTATATTGCTCTCGGTAGAGGTCCATCATTGAGCGCGTTGCATCCGTTGGACTGGCTCATCATCGCGACCTACGGCATCCTGACCCTGGCCCTGGGTCTGGGTTTCCGCAAGCGCGCCTCCCGCTCGACGGAGGAGTACTTCCTCTCGGGCCGCTCCCTGCCCTGGTGGGTGCTGGGCACCAGCATGGTCGCCACTACTTTTGCCGCCGATACGCCCCTGGCGGTGACCGGCTTCATCCGCAATCACGGCATCTGGTACAACTGGTTCGGCTGGCACTACGTCATGAGCCAGATGCTGGCGGTGCTGCTTTTCTCGCGTTTCTGGCGGCGGGCCGGCGTGATCACCGACAACGAGCTCATCGAGCTGCGCTACAGCGGCAAGCCCGCCGCCTTCCTGCGCGGCTTCAAGGCCGGGTACTTCGCCCTGCTCTACAACTTCATCGTGCTGGGCTGGGTGCTCAAGGGCATGGGTACGGTGGCCGAGGCGGTGCTGGGCATCGACCCCCGCCTGGCCGTGGTCGGCGGCGCGGCCCTGGCCCTGAGCTACGCCCTGCTGGCGGGCTTCTGGGGCGTGGTGGTGACCGATGTCATCCAGTTCGTGCTGGCCATGACAGGCTCGATCCTGGTGGCCGTGCGGGCGGTGAACTATGTGGGCGGCATCGCCGAACTCAAGGCCAAGCTGGCGACCTCGCCGCTGTTCACGGCCAACACCCTGGCGTTCGTTCCGGGCGGCGGCTGGAGCTGGGACTCGGACTTCGTGAAGTTCCTGGTCTTCGCCTCCCTGATGTGGTGGGCCAGCCACAACGCCGACGGTGGCGGGTACATCATCCAGCGCATGGCCGCGGCCAGGAACGAGCGCCATGCCCGGGGAGCGACCCTGTGGTTCGTGGTGGCCAACAACGCCGTGCGCTACTGGCCCTGGATCCTGACGGCCCTGGTGTCCATGGTGCTGTTCCCGGTGATGCCCCAGGGCCGGGGCGAGGAATCCGCCTACCCCCTGGTCATGCTCGAGGTTCTGGGCCCCGGCATGCTGGGGCTGCTTCTGGTCAGCTTCTTCGCCGCCTTCATGTCCACCATCGATACGCACCTGAACTGGGGAGCCAGCTACCTGGTCAACGACATCTACCGGCGGTTCCTGCGCCGGCAGGCAGGGGAGAAGGAGACGGTCCTGGTGGCCAAGCTCTGCGTGCTGGTGATGATGATCTGCGCGGTCGTGGTGGCGTTCGCCCTCTCGAGCATCGGCAAGGCCTGGCTCTTCGTGTGGGCCATGGGGGCGGGCATCGGACCGGTGCTGATCCTGCGCTGGTTCTGGTGGCGCATCAACGCCTGGAGCGAGATCTCCGCCCTGGCCTCGTCGGTGCTGCTGGCGGTGGGCTTCGAGGTGACGGCGGCCATCCAGGCGGGTGCGGATTACCGCCTGTTCGCCACCCCGGTCATGATCGGCGACGTGGCCCTGCAGACCCACCACAAGGCCATGATCCTGGTGCCGGTGACCATCCTGGTGTGGCTAGTGGTGACCCTCGTCACACGGCCGGTGCGGGAGGACCGGCTGCGGTCGTTCTACCGGCTGGTCAGGCCGGGCGGATGGTGGGGCCGTGTGGCCCGGCTGGAATCCGACGTGGTCTGCGACGGACTGAACTCGGGCATCATCCGCCTGTGGCTGGCCGGGTGCACGGGGGTGTTCGGCACCCTGTTCGGGATCGGGTACCTGGTGCTGGGCCGGCCTGGTCCGGGGTTGCTGCTGCTGGGGACCGCGGCCGTGGCGGGGACGATTCTGGGACGGGCGTTGGCACGGGATTGATTATCCGTCGGCGGCGTGGGCCTGCAGGTCGGCGGCCGCCGAGCGCGGCAGGTGGAAGCTGAATACCGTTCCTCGCCCCGGTTCGCTGGCCACCTTCAACTCGCTGCCGTGGGTGGTGATGATCTTGTGGGCGATGGCCAGTCCCAGACCGTTGCTCACCGGGGGCGTGGACTGGAAGCGGCTGTTCTTGCTCAACGCCGAGCGGGTCCGGCTTTTCTCCCCGATGTAGAAGCGGTCGAAGATGTGCGGGAGATCCTCGGGAGGAATCCCGGTACCGGTGTCGGTTACCCTGACCTCGATGGTCGTGGGATGGGGGATGAGCCTGATGATGACGCTTCCGCCGGGCTTGTTGAACTTGATGCCGTTTTCCACCAGGTTCTGCAGGGCCTGGCTGATCTGCAGGGCGTCGGCGTTGACCAGGATCCCCTCGGGGTCGCGTCCCATCTCCAGTACCAGATCTATCCTGGCGCCCTCGGCGATGGTCTCGCAGCGGGCCAGTACCGAGTCGGTCAACTCGCCCAGGGGGAAATCCTCCCGGGAGGAATGGGCCTGGCCCGATTCCAGACGGGAAAGGATCAGGGTCCGTTCGATCAACTGGTCCAGGTGGTCCAGGTTCTTGGTGATGATGTCGAGGTAGTTGTTGCGCTCGTTCTGGCTGAGGTTGTCCGGGTCCATGCTCAGGGTCTCGACGTATCCGCGCAGGCTGGCCAGCGGGGTCCGGAGGTCGTGGCTCACGTTGGCGATGAGCTGTCGCTGGAACTGTTCCTTGGCCCCCAACTCATCCATCATGGTCTGGATGCGCGAGGCCATGGTGTTGAAATGGCGTCCCAGGATCCCGATCTCGTCGGCGCTGCGTTCGGAAACGCGGTGATCGAAGTTCCCGGCCGTGAACGCCTCCACCCCACGTGTCAGGTTGCTGATGCGCCTGCTGGCCCAGGCCATGATGATCAGGGCCGTGATGATGGCGTAGATCAGCACCAGCACCAGGGCGCGGAAACCGAAACTGCGCCAGTCGGAATCGAGTTCGCCCACGGCTACGGTGACTGGCTGGAAGCTGGCGACCAGGTAGGCGGCTGGAGGACCGCCGTCGGCTCCCGGGGGGGTGACCGGGACCACGTCGATGATCCTGTTCTCGTACGCGTCGATGTCGGTGTCGACGGGATAGGAGGAATAGTCCCAGTCGTCGTCGGCCATGTTCCTCAACAGCGAGGGATCGACCTGCGCCACGGTCGCGGCCAGGCTGTCGCCGGTGGAAGCCAGAAGGTTGTGGCCCTCGTTGTCGAACAGGCTCACCTCGGCATTGTAGCCGACGATCCTGGCGCCGTAATCCCTGAGGATGCGGCTCCGCGCCTCATCCTGGTCCAGGACCGGGCCCAGCTGCCGGGCGAGATCAGCCAGCTCTTTTTCTTCCTGGTTCTCGTACCAGTCCTTCTCCTCCTTGGATTCATAGGCCTTGAAAACGGTGGCGTCGATCCACAGGTAGTAGCCGCCGATGCTCAGACCCAGCAGGACCAGGAAGAGCGCCGACATCCGGAAGTGAAGACTGTGGGTGAAGTTCGACGTTTTCATGACTCGGTCAGACGAACTCCTCTGTGAAACGATAGCCGATGCCCCAGACCGTCAGGATAAGGCGGGGTCGATTGGGGTTCTCCTCGATCTTGTTGCGCAGGCGGTTCACGTGCGAGTTGACCGTGTGCTCGTAGACATCCGAGTCCTGGTCCCAGACCAGGTCCAGCAGCTGGCGTCTGCTGAAGGTCCGCCCCGGACGCGAGGCGAGGGTGTAGAGCAGGTCGTATTCCTTGACCGTCAGCTGGACGGTTTCATCGCCCACCACGACCTTGCGCTTGCCGTGGTCGATCTTGATGGGGCCCAGATCGAGGATACGGTCGCCCGCCGCCACGCGGGCCAACTCCTCGGCGCGTTCGATGCGGCGCCGCAGGACCTTGATGCGGGCCGTCAGCTCGCGCATGCTGAAGGGCTTGGTCAGGTAGTCGTCGCAGCCCAGCTCCAGGCCCAGGACCTTGTCGGCCTCCTCGCCGCGGGCGGTGAGCATCAGGACGGGGGTGCGCGTGTCGGCGCTGCGGATCTCCCGCAGGACATCGATGCCGCTCATGGTCGGAAGCATCCAGTCCAGAAGAACCATGCCGTAGTGCCCGGCCTGGAATGCTCGCAGCCCGGCGACTCCATCGGCGGCGGCATCGACCTGGTAGCCCTCGGCGTTCAGGTGCATGGTCAACAGGTCGATCATTTCCCGGTCGTCTTCTATGAGCAGAATCTTCGTGGCAGGGCCGGTCGGGGTGTTCATCCCTCGGTCACCTTTCCCCCGTGGGTGAGAAACCTCTGATTTTGTAACTATAATTATAGCAAAATGATATGGGAGGCACAATCCTGAACTGAAAGGAAAGTCACTTCGTTTTCAGTGCCCAGGGAGGGTATTTTTTGGGATAAGTGTCTTCTTTCACGAAAAGAGAAGATTGCCGTGATACTTGCGTGATTTTTCCTCTGCATATTTACCCATGTCCGGAACGCTTCGCTTCTACCTGCGGAGACTTCTTCGACCGTGGAGCCTCGCCCCGGGATCGCTGAAAGCAGATCGTCGGACCCCGATCCCCGGCGCGTCGGACCTGGCCCGAGGTTGAAACCGCAGGTTGAATCCCATGGGCGGGCCCCATGGTTATTGGAAAAAATATCCTGGACCTGGCAACTGGAGGGGAAGCCTGTTGTCCAGAGTGCCGGAGCCGCCTCAGGCGGCTCCGGTTTTTTTTCCTGAATATCCCGCCGCTTCTTCCGGTATGTACCATGGACTCGCGGTCCTTGTGCCCCGGCCGGCCCGGAGGCATAATGACGTCACGGCATGAGATCGGATTTCAACCCCCCTGGCGGATGGAGAACGGATGAGTTCCCTGGTCGATGATCTGCCCCCGCTGGGCGAGACCATCCTGAGTCTGCACGGCGTCTCCAAGTCCTACGGCACGACCCGGGCCGTCCAGGACGTGAACCTCGAGATTCCCCGCGGCAGCATCTACGGGTTCCTGGGGCCCAACGGCGCCGGCAAGACCACGACGATCCGCGGCATCATGAGGATTGTCCTGCCCGATACGGGCACCATCGAGATGATGGGCAGGCCCCTGCGGGGCGCCTTGCTGGACAGGATCGGCTACCTGCCCGAGGAGCGCGGCCTCTACCGCAAGATGAAATGCGTCGAACAGCTGTCCTATCTGGCCCAACTCAAGGGTGTACCCCGTCGTGAGGCCGTCGAACGATCCGACCGCTGGCTGGAACGCATGGACCTGGCCGAGTACCGCGACCGCAAGGTGGACAGCCTCAGCAAGGGTATGCAGCAGAAGATCCAGTTCGCAGCCACGTTCATCGCCGAACCGGTGCTGGTCATCCTGGACGAGGTCTTCAGCGGCCTGGACCCCCTGAATATCGAGCTGTTGCGCGATATGATCCTGGCCGAGCGGGACAAGGGGACGACCATCCTCTTCTCGACCCACATGCTGGCCGAGGCGGAGAAGATCTGCGACAGCATCTGCCTGATCGAGGGGGGACGGGTCATTCTGGACGGGCCCCTGGCCCGTGTGCGGGCGGAATTTTCCCTGCAGTCGGTCAAGGTGGCCTGGGCCGATGATACGGTTCCGCCTCAGGACCTGCCCGGGGTGGTAAGGAAGGAACTCGGTGAGGGAGTCTGGCACCTGACCCTGGGGGAGGAGGCCGACGCCCGGGAACTGTTGCCCCTGCTGGCTGCCGCGGGACGGCTCACGTATTTTTCCGCCAACCGGCCTTCCCTGAGGGAGATCTTCCTTGCCGCCGTGGCCCGCCACCGTCAGGAGGTCGCGTCATGAGCAAGGTGTTGACCATCATTCGCAAGGAATACCTGGAGCGGGTGCGTTCCAAGAGCTTCCTGATCGGCACGCTGTTGGGGCCGGCCCTCATGTCCATGTTCGTGGTCCTGCCGGTGCTGTTGAGCAACACGGGCGCCGAGAACGCCCGCACCGTGGGAGTCGTCGACGGAACCGGGGAGATCCTGCCCCGCCTGGAGGCGGCCCTGGCCGATCAGGGCCGGGACAACATCACCCTGGTTCCTTTCGAGGTTCAAGAGGAGGGGCCGGATTCCGCGGTTGCCGCCCTGAAGGACGAGGTCAGGAGCGAGGATCTGGACGCGGGGCTGGTGATCGATCCCGGATTCGTCGCCACGGGTCGGGCCACCTTCTTCAGCCAGTCGGTCAGCGCCATGGTCATGCGCGACGAGGTGTTCCGACCGGCGCTGGACCGGATCCTCCGCGAGAGCCGTTTCGCCGCCGCCGCCATTCCCGATTCCCTGTTCAGCTACCTCTCCGCCCGCACCTCCTGGTCGTCCTTCACCATCAACGCCGAGGGCGTGCAGGAGAAGCAGAACGAGGAGGCCACCTTCATCGTGGCCATCGCCCTGATCATGATCATCTACATCATGGTGCTGATGTATGGCAACCACACCCTGACCGCCGTGATCGAGGAGAAGAGCAGCCGTATGGTCGAGGTCCTGCTGGCCAGCGTTTCTCCCGGCAACCTCATGCTGGGCAAGGTGCTTGGCATCGGCCTGGCCGGGCTGACCCAGTTCGGGGTGTGGACCGTGGCGTTCTTCGTCATGTCCCAGCAGGGCGTCTCGGTGGGTGGCCTCTCCCTGGACGTCCATTTCCTGACGCCGGTCATCCTCGTCTCGTTCGTGATGTTCTTTCTGCTGGGGTTCTTCCTCTACGCGACCCTGTACGCCGGCATCGGGGCCATGTGCAACAGCGTGCAGGACAGCCAGCAGTTCCACGGTCCCTTGACCATGGGTCTGGTGCTGCCCATGCTCCTGCTGAGCCTGGTGCTGCGGGCGCCCGATTCCACGGTGTCGGTGGTGCTGAGCCTGGTGCCGTTGTTCTCGCCGGTGCTGATGTTCATGCGCGTCTGCGTCGAGACGCCCCCGCTGTGGCAGATCCTCACCTCGTGGGTCCTGCTGGCGGTATCCATCTGGCTGTCGGCGCGCCTGGCCGGCAAGCTGTTCCGCATGGGCATCCTGATGTACGGCACCTCGCCCACCTGGGCGAGCCTGATGAAGGTGCTGCGGGCCTGAGGCGGCGTTACCTTCCGTATCAGGGGATCACTTCCAGGGAGAAGTGATCCCCCATCTCCATCCTGTCCACGACATCCATGCCGTCGGTGACCCGGCCGAATACGGTGTAGCGCCCGTCGAGATGGGGCTGGGGGGACAGGGTCACGAAGAACTGGCTGCCGCCGGTGTCCTTGCCGTCATGGGCGATGCCGACCGTCCCGCGGATGAAAGGCGCAGGAGACCACTCGCTGCGGATGGTGTAGCCGGGCCCGCCCCAGCCGTCGCCGCGGGGGTCTCCACCCTGGATCACGAAATCCGGCACGACGCGGTGGAAGGTCAGGCTGTCGTAGAAGCCCTTGTCGATCAGATCCAGGAACACGGCACAGGTGTTGGGGGCCAGCTTACCGTCCAGGGCGATGACGAACTCGCCCCTGTCGGTGGTGCAGCGCACGCGGGGGGCCTTGAAGGGTACAGCGACCGGCGGCTGGGCCGGGTCGCGGACCACCGCAGGCAGGGTCTCGCGCAGGCTGGCCTCGGTGGGGATGAGGGCCAGGGGTACCAGCTGGGTGGTCCGGGCGGCGGCGCGGGCT
>Ga0164318_10004772_pt1 | contig 13067 bp, 7 predicted proteins | sample GuaBasSedimGuay9_FD_113734 | JGI IMG/M metagenome (GOLD analysis project Ga0164318, IMG submission 113734) | Subseafloor sediment microbial communities from Guaymas Basin, Gulf of California, Mexico - Guay9, Core 4571-4, 0-3 cm | ecosystem: Environmental > Aquatic > Marine > Hydrothermal vents >... | reverse complement strand
CGGGGAGACTGCCACGTCACAAAAGACGTTCCTCGCAGTGACATAGCTGGGTCACTTCGTTAAGTGCAACCCCGTTATTTCCTGAAGAACCGTATTTCTTTGCATCTATGTATCTTCTGTTCCCTCTTGACATGGCGCAATATCCATGTAAAATATGGCATATCAACTGCCATATTGCATATATGAGGCCATAAAGTAATGAGCCAAGACAGACGCATACGCAGAACGCAAAAATTATTAGGTCAAGCATTAATTGCTCTTGTACTGGAAAAGGGATATAAAAATATCACCATCCAAGACGTGACCGATTACGCCGATATTGGCTACCGCACTTATTTTCGGCACTATGCCGGCCTAGAAGAGCTATTTATAGATATCGCTCAAGAAAGATTGGACGAACTCTATGATATGCTTACCCAGCTCCCAGCCGATGAAAATATCACCGACTCTGTTGCCATCTTTCAGAAAAGCGGCGTGACTTTATTTAAGCATATTCAAAAGAACCAAAAAGTTTTCCAGGCTGTTCTTCTGGATGATGATTTGCACTTTATTCTTGAACCAATGATAAAAATGGCTTGCCTAAAAACCGAAACGCTTTTAAATGACTTGGTTGAGCCGAACATTGCTATCCCAATTGCCGCCAATCACATCATCGCTTCTGTTATTGCCCTCATGCGCTGGTGGCTTAAAAACGATATGCCCTACTCCTTTGAAAGGATGGGTGAAATCTACACCGACCTGATTATTAAACCTACTTGGTTGGCGCTAACGAGCAAATGACATCTTCCCAAAACATTCCTCTAATAGAGCTTCACAATGTTGTAAAAAATTATCGCAGTGGAGCGGGAATTTTTCCCGCGCTGCGGGGGATTAACCTGCGTGTTCAGCAAGGCGAATTCCTCGGTATTGTCGGCAAATCGGGCGCGGGGAAATCTACTTTACTGAACATGTTCACGGGCGTGGATCGCCTCACCTCTGGCGAAGTCATCGTCCACACCAACGGGAAGAGCACCTCGCTGCATGAGCTGAGTGAAAACGCTCTCGCACTCTGGCGCGGACGCACTATGGGCGTCATCTACCAATCATTCCAATTGCTGCCCATGTTAACCCTTGTTCAAAACGTAATGATGCCCATGGATATGAGCGGGCTTTACCATCCCCGTAAAAGCCGCGAACGTGCCCTTGAGCTGCTCGATATGGTTGAGCTAAGCAAACACGCTCACAAATTGCCGGCACACATTTCGGGCGGGCAGCAGCAACGGGTAGCCATAGCGCGCGCGCTGGCAAATGATCCTCCAATCCTTGTTGCGGACGAGCCTACCGGCAGCCTCGATTCCGTCACTGCCGACCACATCTTCCGCCTTTTTGAGCAACTCGTTCAATCTGGACGTACCATTGTAATGGTCAGCCACGACAAAGAACTGATACCAAAATTTACTCGCCACGTAGAGATTGCTGACGGAAAACTGGTCAAGACGGGGAAACAGCAATGACACTTCGAACTCAAACCTTGCCTCTTTCTGCTAATCGCAAGAATCTCATCGAAATGCAGAGCATCGTAAAAACTTTCGTCAACGCCGCGGGAGAGTTCACCGCGTTACGAGGCATTGACCTGACCTTGCAAGAGGGCGAATTTGTGGCCGTGATTGGCAAATCTGGCAGCGGGAAATCCACCCTGTTAAATATGCTCACTGGCATTGACCACCCCACAACGGGCAAAGTGGTTGTGGATGGCGTAGACGTTTACGCCATGAGCGAGAGTCAACGCTCCCTTTGGCGGGGACGCAACTTAGGAATTGTCTTTCAATTCTTCCAACTTTTGCCAATGCTCAATCTGCTAGAAAATGTGATGCTCCCTATGGATTACGTAGGCATGTACGACATTGACGAACGCCCCAAACGCGCAATGGAATTACTGCGCATGGTTGGGCTAGAAGAACACGCCCAAAAGCTGCCCCGCGCCGTTTCAACCGGCCAGCAGCAGAGCGCGGCAATTGCCCGCGCTCTCTCCACCGATGCCCCCATTATCGTTGCAGACGAACCAACAGGAAACCTCGATTCGCGTTCCACCAACCATATCATTGATCTTTTTGACGAACTTTCGGCGCGCGGCAAAACCATTGTCATGGTCACCCACGACCCATCTATGACCCAGCGCACTTCGCGCACGGTCGTCATCTCCGATGGAGAATTGGTCAACGAGACCATTGCCCAAACTCTGCCTTTGCTCACGCTTCCCTTAATGAAAGAGGTAAACAAGAAAGCAGAACGCCTCCACTTCCAGCCGGGAGCAACCATCCTCAGGGCGAAGAACCCTGTTAAGAATTTTTTCATAATTTCTAGCGGCAAAGTGGATGTGGTTTTAAAAGGAAAACGCAAAGACGGTCTGGTCATCTCGCGGCTGGGAGCGAACGACTTTTTCGGTGAGATTGAGTTGTTGCGCGGCGGCAAGTCAATTGCCAGCGTGCGTGCTGCTATAGACAGTCCGGTTGAATTACTGGCGCTTTCTCGTGAAGATTTTAATTGGTTGATGCAAGCATCCCCGCTCACTGAAAAGGCAATTAGCAACACCGTTCAGAAAAGGATTAAGGAAAATAAGCAGGCTGGCCGAAGAATAAAGAAGAAAGTAAAACATAAGAAATAAATTGCGGCCTGATACTCATTCATTACTCGTTACTCATCACGGAGTTTTACATGCGCCCACGTTGGCGAAAAGTACTTTCTGACCTAATTGATAATAAAGCCCGCACTATTTTGGTGGTCTTTTCTATTGCTGTTGGTGTTTTCGCCATTGGCGTAATTGCTGGCGCGTATAACATCATCTCTACGGATATGGGCACCAGCTACGCGGCCAACAATCCAGCGAATATTGAAATTCGCATGAGTAATTTTGATGAAGATTTTACTCACACTATTCGCAATTTTGAGGGCATCAAAGAAGTTGAGGCACGCAGGGTCTTCAACTTGCGCGTCCGTCCTTTAGGCGAAACTCAGTGGACAGTAGTGGATGTCATTGCCATGCAGAGTTTCGAAGAGAATGAAGTCAACTTATTAGTGCCCGTCAGCGGGGTAACGCTCCCACAAAAAGATGAAATTTTACTAGAGCGCGATGTTCTCGAAAAAATGGATGTCGCACCCGGCCAAACGCTAGAATTTCAGTTACAAGATGGAAGCATCAAAACCATTCCTATAGCTGGTATTGTGAGAGATGTCTCTACTGGGGCAATTGACTTCCTCGCTCCCCCGCTATCTTATGTGTCAACCGACACGCTCAAACTATTCAATCAGCCAGACCTCTTCAACCGCATCTACGCGACTGTAGAAAGCGGCCAAGATGACGAGAAACACATCCGCTCTGTTTTGACAAACCTAAAAGAAAAGATCGAAAAAAACGGTTACGAAGTGGGGCGCACTTTCCGCTCGAAGACTCATGAACATCCCCTTGAACCTACTGTAAACGCAGTGCTGGGAATTTTGATGGCCTTGGGCGTCCTAATCGTTTTCCTCTCCAGCTCGCTAATTGCCAACACGCTCAGCGCACTGCTCAAACAACACCTCCGGCATATCGGCGTGATGAAATTGCTGGGCGGTCGCGATAAGATCATCTTCAGAATGTATCTTGTGCTTCTGTTAGCTTTTGGCCTTCTCTCTCTGCTGATTGCCGTCCCGGCGGGCGGGCAAGGCGCATACGCATTAGCAGAGTTCATCGCCGACAAAATGGGATTTTCGTTGCTCGGATACCGGATAGTGCCAATTTCTTTCGTTATCCAAGTTGCGGTGGGAATTTTCGTTCCGCTGGTGGCGGGGTTTGTGCCGGTCATTAACGGGTCACGGGTGACGGTGCAAAAGGCCATTAGCGGGGATTTGGCTCGGGAATCGGGTGCAAACGCCGAACCAGGGGCGGAGCAGGAATCGCACAGGGAACAGTTCCAGGTTAGGGCTACCCGCGCCCTTGCCGATCGCGGCATCCGCATCCCCCGGCCTTTACTTATTTCTTTACGCAACACATTCCGCCAAAAAGGACGTTTAGCGCTGACTCTCTTTACCCTCACCATGGGAGGAGCTATTTTTGTCTCCGTTTTTAATGTGCGCGACACGCTGCATGAATATGTACAAGATATTGGAAATTACTTCCTTGCCGATGTGACCATTGGTTTCAAAAAACCCTATCGTTTGAATGAAATTGAGCAATTCGCGCTTCAGGATTCGCGCGTTGTGCACGTAGAAGGGTGGTTATATACCAGTGCGGAAATTCTGTACCCCGATGGTTCAAACGCCGACAATGTCACTATTTTAGCGCCACCCGCAGAAAGCAGATTGGTTTCTCCTATGATGGCGGAAGGACGCTGGGTGAGGGCAACCGATGAAAAGAAGCTCAACATTAGCGAAAGCATTTATGATCTCTATCCCAATTTGCATGCAGGCGATTATATTCCATTGAAAGTAAATGGAAAAGAAGAAAATTGGGAAGTGGTCGGGATTTTTAAATTTGTGGGAATGGAAGGTATTTTGGGCTATGCGCCCTATGAATATGTTTCGCAAGAGCAAAACCTAGCCAATCGCTCTTATTCTTATCGGCTTGTCACCCAAAACCATGATAGGGAACATCAGAACCTAATGGCAAAAGAGATGGATGAGTATTTCCGCGAGAATGGTTTCTTGGTTCAAGAGGCAATTCCCGGCCTCTCCTCGCTGGATAGCGCGTCTGAAAGCCTAGATATTTTAATTACATTTTTGCTTATTATGGCCTTATTAACGGCTACAGTCGGCTCTATGGGTTTAGCGGGAACCATGAGCATGAATGTACTAGAGCGCACGCGCGAAATTGGCATTATGCGTGCTATTGGCGCAACAGATTTAGAGATTATTCGCATGGTGATCGTTGAAGGTTTGTTAATTGGCCTAATCTCGTGGATTTTGGGCATTATTCTCTCCATACCTTTCACTTATTTGCTCTCAATGATCGTTAGTTTAGCGATTTTCGAGACCCCCATAGCGGTTGTCTTCACCCCCAGCGGATATTTCATCTGGCTGGGATTGGTGATTGTTTTGTCTTCGCTGGCGAGTACTCTTCCCGCGCGTAACGCGGCCCGCCTAACTATTCGCGAAGTGCTGGCGTACGAATAAAAACTTAAAAACGAACACAGATGACGCGAATTCTACAGATTCGCACAGATTAAAAACAAAAAGAGGTAAAAAATGAATACACAAAAATTAAGCTCTATTTTCATATTGATGTTGGTTTTTGGGATGGCATTAAGCGCGTGCGGAGCCAAAGAAACGCCCACCCCCGAGCCGGTTGTGCCTTTGAGTTTGAATGCCGTTGTCGCGGAGGGACACATCCTCCCCGCGCAAGACCTGCGGCTCAATTTCTCGGTGCGCGGCACAGTCGTGGAGATTTTGGTCGAAGAGGGTGAACGTGTTACCGAAGGGCAAACCCTCGTTCGGCTTGGTGACTGGGAACAAGCGGAAGCCACTCTACGGGCGGCAGAGCTAGAGCTAACCCGCGTTGAGCAGGCTTACGATGACTTCGTCCGCACGGGAGAAATAGCAACCGCCAATGCCTGGCAAACCTATCTTGAAGCGCAAATCATCCGCGCCGAAGCAGAGCGTGCCTGGGAGAAATTAGACATAGACGACCTCCAAGACGCTATTGAAGACGCCAAAGCCGAAATCAGCGACCGCGAAGAAGATTTGCTAGACGCGCAAGATGAATTCGATAAATATAAAGACCTAGATGAAGAAAATAGCAAACGCAAAAACGCGGAAGATGACCTAGAAAAAGCGCAGGAAGATTTGAACGAAGCCATCCGCGATTGGGAAGAGGCGCTCCAAGAGGTGGATAACGTTCGGGCCGCGCTGGACGCCGCCCTCGCGGCAGAGGCCGAAGCGAAACGAGAGTTTGAGGTACGCGCGGAGAATGGCCTTGATCCCCAGGAAAAAACGCTTCTGGAAGCTCAATTGGCGAGCATCCAGGCACAGGTTACCGCGGCGAAAAACGCCCGCGATGATTATGACTTAAAAGCCCCCTTTGCGGGAACAATCACCGATATTAATATAGAAGTTGGTCAGTTAGCAGGCCCCGAAGTATGGGCAATACAACTTGCCGACCTTACCGAGTTCTACGTCGAAACCAGCGACCTGACAGAGCTAGAAGTCGTCAAGATTCATGCAGGGCAAACGGTGGAAATCGTCCCTGACGCACTGCCAGAATTGACAATAACCGGCGTGGTAGAGAGCATCGGGCAATCGTTCAAAACTCAGGCAGGCGATATTGTTTATACGGTCAAAATCCGCTTGGACGAGAGCGATTCCGCATTGCGCTGGGGGATGACAGTGGAAGTAACATTTGCGGCGGAAGATTAGGGAATGGTATATTAGAAAACTGGTATACTGGTTACTCATCACCTAAATCCATATGACATTGCGAACAAAGTGAAGCAATCTCCAGCCCATACAAGGGGATTACTTCTCAAGAGTATGCTTCGCTATCGGCAAAAAACGCCTCGCTATGGAGTCCTCTTGAGGAGAATGACATAAAACCATGAGGCTCATCTGTTGAATGTGCGCAACAAAAGGCGATATAAATATTGCGTCACAGTTCGTAGTACGACATTTATGTCGTTTTGCACATTTTTCGTAACTACTCAGCCCACCTTTGAAACGTCACTGCGAGGGGCATTTTTTGCCCCGAAGCAGTCTCCCAGACAATCTAGGAGATTGCTTCAGCGGGAAAACTCCGCTTCGCAATGACATACATGCCTGAGTAGTTACCATTTTTCATACCTGAGCCAAAATTGTTCGTAGCAGGGCACAAGAGTGCCCGTTTCAGGCGCAGGCAAACTCTCGTTCGCTGCCGCAAACCATCAATTCACATTTGACAAACTACTAGTTACCTAACTTCACTATGACAAAAAAAACTGAAATCAAACTCGTATCACCTCGTAAAACAGTAGAAGTGCATTTACCAAATGGCTTAGTTCTCTCTGGGCCGCGCGGAGCTGCCTTAGAAGATTTTTTGCGCGCACCCGAAATCCCAAACGATCCTCCTATTGTAGGAGCTGTCGTTAACAATAAACTACGCGAACTCCACTATCAAATCACAATGGATGCTAATGTTCGCCCGGTCACAATGGGAGAAGCTGATGGGATGCGTTTCTACCGCCGCTCTCTTACTTTTCTCTTGGAGAGCGCCTTCCAAGACATATACCCCAACGCCATCCTAACCATTGACCATTCCATCACGACCGGAGGGTATTTTTGTCAGGTATACCGCCACTCCCCTCTTGAAGCAGAAGAGCTTGCTAAAGTAGAAAAACGTATGCGGGAACTTGTAGAGCAAGATATTCCCTTTGAGAGAACAAAAGTTCCCCTCAAAGAAGCTATTGCTCATTTTGAAGAAAGAGGATTCAGCGACAAAGTTCGCCTGCTAGCGCATCGCGATAAAGACTACCTTATTCTTTACGAATTAGGCGAACACCGCGATTACCACCACGGCTATATGGTTCCCTCTACTGGTTATTTACGATGGTTTGACCTCACCCCTCTGGCGGAAGGTTTTATTATACGTTTTCCGCAAAAAGACGACCCTACAACGCTGCATCCATTTCCTAATGACTATACTTTATTGAACATTTTCCGGCGCTACGGAGATTGGCTGCAACGCTTAGGTATTGATAGCGTAGGCCCTCTCAATGATGTTATTACGGCCAATGAGATTCGGAAGGTGATTTTGGTTTCAGAAGCCCTCCACGAACAGTTGATAGCTGAGATTGCCGCGCAAATAGCCGAACGCGCCAAAGATTTGCACGTCGTCCTCATTGCTGGCCCCTCCTCTTCAGGGAAAACCACCTTTTCTAAACGACTCACCATCCAATTATTGGCTAAGGGCATATCGCCTTTCCCACTAGAGATGGATAACTACTTTGTGGATAGAGAGAAAACGCCTCGTGACAAGAACGGGGAATTCAATTTCGAAGCCTTAGACGCTGTTGATCGGGAACGTTTAGAGGCAGATATAGAGCAACTGATAGCCGGAGAGCGAGTGCAATTACCCCATTACGACTTCCGCACCGGGCAAAGTGAACCGGGAGAAATCGTCCAGCTTCGCCCCGGGCAAATCATCATTCTGGAAGGTATTCACGGATTGAATCCCCAGCTAATTCCGAACATTCCCCAAAAACAAACTTTCCGCATCTATGTTTCGGCACTCACACAATTGAACCTCGACCGCCACAATAGAGTTTCGACAACCGATACCCGCCTAATCCGCCGCATTGTGCGCGACTCTCACAGCCGAGGATACACCGCTCAAGAGACTATCAGCCGCTGGGATTCCGTGCGGCGTGGAGAAGAACGCTACATTTTCCCTTACCAGGGAGAAGCAAATGCCATGTTCAACTCGGCTTTAGCTTATGAGCTTTCTATCCTAAAAAACCTCGCCGAGCCTCTCCTGCGCCAGGTTTCTCACACGACCATAGAATGGATTGAAGCTAATCGTCTCTTGTCCTTCTTGGAGTGGTTCCAGCCGCTAGACACAGATATGATCCCTGACAATTCCATTCTGCGGGAATTTATTGGGGGTTCTAATTTGGAAGATTTTAAGTTGTGGGAAGAATGAGTTGGCACATTGGTATATTGGAAAGCTAGTGGGTTACCAAGTGTAATGCAATGTGTTCGTAGTAGGACACGAGAGTGTCCGTTTTAGGCACACGCGAACTCTCGTTCGCTACTACAAACGTAACTACTCAGGCATGTCATTGCGAAGCGGTGTTTTCCCGCTGAAGCAATCTCCTAGAGCGTCTGAGGGACTGCTTCGGGGTAAAAAATGCCCCTCGCAGTGACATTTCAAAGGTGGACTGAGTAGTTACCTACAAACAAACTAATCACCACCTTGGGAAACGCCGCAGTATCTTCGCGGCTTCAGGCAATGCTACCCGCTCACCATCGCTTAGTTCCGCTAAATTTTTACTGGGCCGCTTTGAAACATCTTGGTAGATGTAAACTAGCTTGCCTTTCTTGACATCACGTTTCCGCAGGTAGGCTTGACCGAGGAAGTAACCCTCACTGTCAGAGGCACAGCTTGTCACCCGCCCAATGACGCGCCCTTGCTCGTCCATAACCGGATCACCGTAATGGGCTTTGCGAACCCGCTGATCATTAAAGCGGAAACGCGCAATTACGCTATCTCGTTCTTTTTCGCGAGCTAGGAAGGCTTCTCGTCCAATGAACCAAGGCTTATTAGTCTTCACATAAGAGCCAAAGCCAGCATCGGCGACGCCCAGCTTCATGGGACCACCCATCTCATGCCCATACAAAGGCAACCCCGCCTCAGTGCGCAGGGAATCGCGTGCCCCCAAGCCACAAGGCTTCAAACCCATAGGCTCGCCCACTTCCAGCAAAAGCCTAAATAACTCCTCTACCCGATTGGGGTGAACGAATAATTCAAAAGCCATCCGCTCGCCCGTGTATCCCGTTCGGGAAACTACTATCTCCATCCCTTGTACTGTGACCTCACACAACTCGGCCCATCTTAGGTGCCGTATCTTGCGCCGGTCTTCTTCATTGATATCTAAAGAAAACAAAATATCGCGCGAGCGGGGGCCCTGCAAAGCAATATCCACCAGCATATCATCGCCTTCTTTGGGATCACGCAAGTTGCGAAGCAATACGTCTCGGCCAAAAGCACACGCCCAGGGCCGGGACTCGTCCACCCTAACCTTGCCCTCCCGCACGGCGTTCAACCACGCCCAATCTTTGTCGTCATTAGAAGCGTTAACCACAACTAGGTATTTCTCTACTCCTCGGCGATAAACCAACAAATCATCAATCACATTAGCAGCAGTGTCAAGAAAATGCGTGTAAAGCGCTTCTCCCACTTCTAGCGAATAAATGTCGTTGCCGCAAACGCTATCCAAAAAAGCCATCGCATTGGGGCCTTCTGCCTGGTAAACGCCCATGTGCGCTACATCAAACAAACCCGCCGCGTTACGCACGGCCATGTGTTCGTCCATCACCGAGCCGTACCGCACCGGCATCTTCCACCCCGCAAAGGGAACCATCCGTCCGCCCAATTCCACGTGGAGGTCGTAAAGCGGGGTGCGTTGCGGCAAAGTGCTTTCTTTTTCTTCCCATTCGAATTTGGGGAGAGGTTGCCCATCATCGGCGGGGAGAGGGGTATCTATTTCAGAGATACCTAAGTAATACGCTTTTTTCGCTCCGCAGGGATCGCCGCCCATAATGGTATCCGGGGCATCGTCAATTTCACGGACGCAAACCGGGCCGGGGATTTTGCGAAGCACGTCCTCCGCCACCCTTACGTAACCGTCCGAAACCGAGCGCAGCCACGCCAATGTTAGCCCTGCTTTTTCAGCGGGGACAGTGATACGGAAACTCTGAGCGTTCAGGCAAGTCACCATACCAATGACGCTGCCTTCTGGCGTGTGGATCTGTGTGGGTTGGCTTTGCCCTTCCTCTAACGCCTCAATATCGCTGCTGAGCATGAAATTCAGGAATTCACGCACTTTTTCACCATCCACCAAATAAGATGCGTTAGCAGTCTGTTCGTCAGCTTCGTCATCCAGATAATAAAAATGGGGATAACCATGATGGCCTGGCTCATAATCAATGCCTGCACTTTCGGCCATATTCCGCACTTTAAGTTTAGCCTTCTTCAAAATAGAAAAATCCACTTTGGCGCGTAATTGGCGTCCCTGATAATGAGGCTCGCAAGCCCATAAGATATCGGCAATGATGTCGGCCAATTGGCGGGTCTCTGCTTCTTTGAAGCCGCGCTGGGTTATCCAGGGAGTTCCCATACGCACGCCAGAGGGATTTAGAGCCGATTTATCTCCGGGGATAGTGTTGCGGTTGGCGACAATGCCGGCCTCGTCTAAGATACGAGCGGCCATATCGCCGCTCAGCCACGCGCCGTCTTTGCCTTTAATGCATTTGGTATCAATATTGAGCAAGTGCGTGTCTGTGCCTCCAAAGGGAATGCGGAAGCCGCGTTCTTGAAGACGGTCGGCGAGAACTTTGCAGTTGACGACAATTTGTTTTTGTAATTCTTTGAACTGTTCTGTTTGAGCTAATTTAAAAGCCAAAGCCATGGCTCCAAAGACATTTACGTGTGGGCCGCCTTGTTCGCCGGGAAATACGGCTTTGTTAATAATTTCAATAATTTTTCTGTCGGTGCTCATTAAAATGGCACCGCGCGGGCCGCAAAGAGTCTTATGGGTTGTAGAGGAAATGATGTGGGCATACCCAATAGGAGAGGGATATACCCCCGCCACAATCAGACCAGCTACGTGAGAAATATCAGCCAGGAGGTACGCTCCCACTTTATCGGCAATCTCGCGGAATCTAGCCCAGTCTAATTTCCAAGAATATGAAGAAACTCCAGCAATGATCATTTTGGGTTTATGCTCTAGGGCTAAACGTTCTACTTCGTTGTAATCTATGCGCTCTGTTTCGGAATCTACGGAATAAGAAACAATGTTGTAGTATTCTCCCGAACGGTTAACGTGTGAGCCATGCGAAAGGTGTCCCCCATGCAACAGATTCATGCCTAACACGGTATCGCCAAGATTTACTAAGCCATGGTAAACAGCGTTATTGGCCGGCCCGCCTGAAAGCGGCTGCACGTTTACATAAATATCGAGAGCCGTTTTCCCGTTGGCGGCAAAGGCTTCTGCCGCTCGCTGGCAAGCTACCGCTTCCAAAAGATCAGCGTATTCTACGCCTTTGTAATAACGGTTATCAGAATAGCGTCTATATTCAGCCAATCGCTCTTCGTAGTCAAAAATTTGCTCTTCGGATAGCCCGCCGGTGAAATCGTGAGAATAGCCTTCAGCATATATATTGTGAAACCCAGAAGCCAAGGCTCTGCGGACAGCTAATGGGGCCGTGCTTTCGCTGGGAATCAAGATTAGCCGCCGGTATTGGCGCTCCTCTTCAATGTCAATTAACTCGGCTAGTTTTGGATCAAGGTCGGCGATGTCGCCGCGGAAAAGGAAGTCTTGCATAATTTACTCCAATGGTTTGTAAGGGGTATAAATATTTCAGGTAAGCAAGCCGCAGTGTCTTGTTAATATATCACGGAACAAGATTGCATTTTAGTCCTAAGAGGAATAACTGGCAAGACCTGCGTTGCGCTTAGCTTAGCCCGCTTCCATTTCAAGTGCAACGCACCTATGAGGTGCATTGCACTTAGCTATACCTCATAAACCTTCAAAACTTCATCCCCATAGTGATTAATCACCTTCACTGCGATTTTCCCGCTCTCAGGTTTTTCAAAAGGACGACTAACCGTTTTGTATAAACTCTCCCACGCTTCTTCATCTATCTCGGCGCGGAGGGTGCGTTTTAGTTTTTCGTAGGGTTTGTCGGCGCCGGTGAAGTAGGCATGGCGAACAAAGAAGCTTTCTTCGTTGTAGGCGGTGTCGATGAACCAGCAGGCGATATCGTCTGTGCTGCTGGAGCGGATTTGACCAGTCGTGGGGTCGTAGATGTCGAGGCCGCGGATTTCGACTATGAGTTGGTCGTTATCGGTGGGGGTGATGGTCACATCCGGTTCGCCGAAGACCATGAAGAGGTTGCCAGAGCCGGTCTTTTTGAGCAGGGTATCGCCCATCGCCAGGTCGGGGTTCATCCGTACGGGGAGCACGGTTAAGCTTCCGTAACGGCGAGCTTCTTCGGTCACGTGCGGGTCGAAGGCAAATCCGCAGACGAGCAGCAGGTCGAATCCGACACCGCGCACGGCTTCTTTGGCGGCATCCTTTACCAATCCCGGTCCTACTGTGCCGTGTTCGGGTCCGATGGCTACGGCTATCCGCTTTACGCTGCCATCCTTTTCGGTATATTCGCCTTCGGCTTGGAGCCATTCTCCGGCGTAGGTTTCGAGGCGGTCAAATTTGAGTCTTTCGTTTTTGACGGTGTTCTGCACGCCCGCTTTTTTCAGGTTTTCAAGGATCATGCCGCTAAAATCTATGCTGGCGTTTTCCACATCGCTTTCGCTGGCGGGGAGGGGTTCATCGAGGGCGAGAACGCGGTGCGGGGAGAGGCTTTCG
>Ga0164318_10004771_pt1 | contig 13068 bp, 14 predicted proteins | sample GuaBasSedimGuay9_FD_113734 | JGI IMG/M metagenome (GOLD analysis project Ga0164318, IMG submission 113734) | Subseafloor sediment microbial communities from Guaymas Basin, Gulf of California, Mexico - Guay9, Core 4571-4, 0-3 cm | ecosystem: Environmental > Aquatic > Marine > Hydrothermal vents... | reverse complement strand
TGCAAATAATCATGCCAAAACTCGATTCTCCGTAATCTAAGAAAAAACTCTCGAGGAAATCCCACAATTGTTATAAAAACAAAGGACAGTCCCGAAAAACTGCCCTTTGTCATCAGTCTGAGGAGATCGGCCATCGGCCGATCTCCTCATAAATCATCCCCCCATCGAAAATGACAGGGGTTTTATTACGCCGCCTTTAATACGACTTACGGTAGCTGCCGCCTCTCCCGCCGCCTCCGTTATCGACCCGCGGTTTCGCCTCGCTGACCTTCAGCGTGCGACCATCGAGTTCCTGGCCATTAAGATTACCAATAGCTTTAATCGCCTCATCTTTTGCTGACATCTCCACAAAGGCAAAACCTCTCGGCTGCCCGGTGTTTCTGTCGGCAATAACGTTGACGGTTGAAACTTCGCCATAGGTTTCGAACATCTGGCGTATTTGATCTTCAGTCGTATCGAACGACATGTTTCCGATGTAGATATTCATTCTACACTCCGTAGTTGCTTATCCCGAGGTGAAATTAATTTTGATAATCAGACACTTCAAGATAAATGAGATACTGCGCATTATTGCGCATTCAATTCGAGATTAAGCTTTAGCGGAGAGTTGTAGGTTAAGACAAAACTGCGAAAAAGGCTGAACTCAAATTAAAACTAACTATTTAATATACAAAACATATCGGCTAATACCTACAACTATTTATTGAAATAGCCATTTATTTTATATTTGTCTGTCGCCGAAATGAGGTAAACGAACACAATCCGATAACAATACGGCGCAAGCTGTTGTCCGGCAACGCAGGTTGATTACTTATCTACTTTTATCCTCACACGCTACCAGCGGATTGAAAAACCGGCGGAAAGCTCTGTTTTCCGCTCATTGTGACTCAGCCGGTTCAATTTTGTGGTTGAACGTCCTGCCGCAAATTTGAAAATCGGAAACTTTCACATTGCTTTGTTGCTTACTTCAGCCGGCTGTAGCCGGCGGTTTTTTTGTTTGTATATGATCGCCGATTTAACAGATTATAAAAAATATATGAGCAGGGTTATTTTCAAATATGAAAGTGATACAAAGCGGGTGTGACTTCAAGTATTCTTGATGCCATCGGGAACACTTCCATGGTACGGTTGCGCCATGTCGTCCCTCCCGGTTGCGCTAAAATCTTCGTCAAACTTGAATGGGAAAATCCGACCGGAAGCATGAAGGATCGTATGGCCCGGGCGATGATCTCCGGGGCTGAGGAAGACGGCCGATTGAAACCAGGTGATACAATCGTCGAATACACCGGCGGCAGTACCGGTATTTCACTCGCCCTGATATGCCCGGCCAAAGGGTACCGTCTTCATATCGTCTCATCCGATGCCTTCAGTCAGGATAAGCTGAGACACATGTCGGCCTTCGGTGCGGAACTTACACTGGTGCCGAGTGAGGGTGGGCCAACCACAAAGAAACTGATACTGGATATGATCGAGGCCGCGAAGGAGATCAGTCGAAGGCCGCACATCTTCTGAACCGATCAGCTCAACAACACCAACAGTATTTCGGGGTACTACCCGCTGGCCGAGGAGATCTGGAATCAGACAAACGGAAAAATCGATGCGTTTGTTCATTGTGTCGGTACCGGGGCATCGTCACGAGGAGTTGCTACAGTTTTAAAGCGGCATAATCCCAACATCAAGATCGTGGCCGTGGAACCGGGCGAATCCGCGGTACTATCGGGCGGCAAGGCGGGTCCCCATAAAATCGAAGGTGTCGGCATCGGTTATACTCCGCCGCTCTGGAAGCCGGACCTTGTCGATGAAATCATCGCGGTCGATACGGACGATGCCAAAGCCATGACAAGACGATTGGCCCGGGAAGAGAGTCTTTTTGCTGGAACGTCATCGGGAGCAAATATTATGGCGGCCATCCAGGTGGCTGAAAGACTGGGGTCTGACGCAAGTGTCGCCACCCTGATGGCGGACTCCGGCCTGAAATATCTCAGCACGGATCTTTTCAGAAAATAAAAAACCAATCGCTGTGATATAACGCACCTCGCGAGACAGTTTTCAGAATTATTATAACATATCTCTATATACTATAAGGCATTAACTTCTAATAAATTATAAGGCCAGAGCAGATACTTTTTCTTAACCTGCTTATATATAATGACTTATAGAATTAAAGAATCCGTCATAATACTTACCCGGATAATGCAAAAAAAAATTTATATCCAAACAAAAAAATGAAACTTTTTATAAAGAAATGTTGTATATTTATAACAAAAGGTTATATTAAAGCCATGAAAAGCAGGAAATTATATAACAGGATTTCGGTTCTGCGCGAAGAACGCGGCATATCAAGAAAAGAATTGGCCGAAAAAATCGGGGTCAATTTCCAGACCGTCGGCTACCTGGAACGCGAGGAATATAATCCCAGTCTCGACCTGGCTTTTCGGATTGGCGAGTTTTTCGAATTGCCGATTGAGATGATCTTTTCCACGTCGCCGATGAAGCCGTTATCTCAGGAAATCCTTGAACAGAAAAAGAGAATGGGAGGATAATATGTCTCTGGCAAATCGAAGGATCTGGGTTTTGATCAATCACCTTTGCCTGGCCCTGTTGCTGATATCGTTTTATTTCGGCAAGGAGACCGGTATGACCGCTGTCGCTATCGGCGGGCTTGCATTGGCCGTAATTGTCGGTATAATAAGCTTCATTCTCGTGCATATATCCAGTGGTCTCTGGAAACTGACCCACAGCAAAACCGACAAGCTCGATGAGCGCCAAATACTGATCACTCATGAGGCGCTTCGGCTATCGTACGGTATCTTTGCGATCATAAGCCTGGTAGTACTCCTCGCCCTGGCACTGCTCGAGGGAAAGTACAATATAACACTAATTGTTATTTTCGCCGCCCTGCTCTACCTTGCGCACACCCTCCCCTCCTCGATCCTCGCCTGGACCGAGAAGGAAGTCTAAGATTATTCAATACCGGGCCCGGATTCAGGGTCCGGTATTAACTGTGTGTCTCTTTGCAAGATACCGTCATTCAATATCCCATTAAAATCAAACTTTAATAGACAAAGATTATGCTTTTTTTTATTTTATGAAGATAGTTTTATCAACGGAGGTGGTCATGTTCAGAAATCCTATATTCGTAAATTCGATGCTGGTCTTGGTTTTTATAATATTATTTACGGCGGGCCTCTCCGCCGCCAAGCATGCGGATAACGACGATATTGCCATTGGCAAATATCGGATTGTCCATTCGGATATTCTCGGCGAGGATCGGCAGATCTCAGTTTACCTGCCGTACAATTACGACCGGACCGCCGACCGCTACCCCGTGTTGTACCTTCTCGACGGCGATTCCGAATCGCGGCTGATGCTGACCGCATCGACAATGGAGGATATCGAGAGCCGCGGCGGCATGCCGCCGATGATTGTAATCGGGATCGATTCGCCCGACGCCACCCGTGATTATTTCCCTTTCCCCTACCGCGACCGCCCCGGCACCGGGCAGGCGGAAAATTTCCTGAAATTCATCACGACGGAGCTTGTCCCCTGGGTCGAGGATCATTATCGCGCCGTCGATTATAAAATCCTCTGCGGCTGTTCCAATGCCGGGCTGTTTACCGTCAACACCTTCTTAGCGGAAACGACCGCATTTAACGCTTATATCGCCGCCAGTCCTTCTGTCGGATGGTTTCCCGATTCGATGCTTGCCCGGACAAAGGAATCGCTGACCGGCAAGACCGTTTCCGATCGTGCCATCTATATGAACTATGCCGACGATGATCTGGAAAGCATTGTTTCATCCGCCATGCCCGCTTTTGTAACAGCTTTCAGTGACCACGCTTCGGCCAATCTCCGGTGGACAATGGAAGTTCTCGAAAACGCCGGTCATGTTCCATATATCAGCTATCACAACGGCCTGAATTTTATCTTCGATGGTTGGAAATATCCCGACAGCAACCTGAGTGATGGCGGTCTCGAAGCACTGCAAAATCACTATGGCCGTTTATCAGATCAATACCGATTCAAAGTCAAAGTACCATCCGGCCATCTGGCCGATCTTGCTATGGATTATTTTCAGACCGGCGACTGGGACAATGCGCTTGAAGTCTTTGATTATTATTCGATTGAATATCCCAATTCCGCCCGATGCCGCTATCTGATGGGTGCGACATACGAAAAAAGGGGCGACATCGCCGCGGCGATATCGCATCTTGAAAAGGCCGTTGAGCTCGATCCCGATTTTGTCCCGGCGAAAAGAAAGTTGGAGCAGCTTGGCGTAAAACCCTGATTTTCAAATATCGATTCCATAACTCCAGCTTTATACATCTGTCCATTTTTTGCCCATTTTGACCAATAATTCCCGCCACCATTGAAAGATTTTGCACCATTACACACCTATGCAATAAAGATATATATGAAGTAAATACAACCGGATTGATTTTGTTAATCTTGTCGATATTACTGAAACATGAATTCGAATTCGGCGTATATCAACACAGGAATTGTGCTCACCCGGCAATACAGACCGGAAACTGGCATGGGGATGTTCAGGGGCTTGATTCCTCTGCAAAGGAAGAATGGGGATTCCGGAAACGTTATGAAAGGAGTCCGAAATGAGAGCAAGAAAAAAAGGCAGAGGAAAGAATCTTATTCGATTAACCGTCTGCAGCATTATTTTTCTGATACTGCCGGCCCTGGTGTCGGCATCATCGATACCGGTATTCAATCCGGAGCTCAATATTACCAAAACCTCCGGGCAGATAAAGATCGACGGTAATCTGAGCGATAACGGCTGGATTTCCGCCGCAAAAATATCCAATTTTGTCGAACGTAATCCGGGCGACAATATTCCGCCCCTGGTTGAAACCGAGGCTCTTGTCACTTTCGATCACGGCAAACTCTACGTGGCTTTTGTGTGCCATGACGACCCGTCCGCAATCAGGGCAACCATGTGCCAGCGCGATCAATTCAGCGGCGATGATGCCGTGGTTGTTCTGCTCGATACTTATGGTGATGCCAACTGGGCCTACGAATTTTTTGTTAATCCCCATGGAGTGCAAAAGGACAGGTTATGGACCAATATTACCGGTGAGGATTCCGGTTATGATCTCATCTGGGAGTCGGCGGCCAAAATCACCGATTCGGGCTATCAGGTGGAAATCGCGATTCCGTTTTCAAGCATTCGCTTTCCCAACGAGAGTATCCAGGACTGGAAAATGGATTTCTGGAGAAGCCACCCCCGCGACAGCTATCATCAGTACTCATGGTCGGCCAACAATCGCAATGAACAATGCTGGCCCTGCCAGTGGGGAACAATAAGCGGCATCAACAATGTCAAACCAGGCAGGGGTCTCGAAGTACTGCCGTCTTTCATTTCCAATCAATCAGGCAGTATGAGTTTCGGCGACTCATTGATCTCACCGTACGATGACGGCGCTATCAATGGCGAGATCTCGCTTGGGGGCAAATATTCAATCAGTTCAGATATTACCCTCGAGGCGGCCTATAATCCGGATTTCAGCCAGGTGGAAACCGATGCCGCTCAGATCGATGTCAATTCAACCGTGGCGCTCTTTTATCCCGAGAAAAGGCCGTTTTTCCAGGAGGGAACCGATATTTTTCGGACCCTGTTTAATTCTTTTTACACCCGGACCGTTAACGATCCCCAATATGCCGCCAAATTGACCGGGCGATATGACGGCTACCGTTTCGGTTTTCTCTCGGCGCTGGATGAAAACACGCAGTACATAATTCCTTTCGATGAGTTCAGTTCTTCTCCACTAAATGTCGGCGAGAGTTATGTAAATGTCCTTCGCGGAATCAGATCGATCGGGAGTTATTCGCATCTCGGATTCATCATCAATGATCGCCGGTTCGAGGACGATGGTTACAACACTGTATTAGGAGTGGATCATAATTTACGTTTCACGCCGAAAATCGGTTTCGACGGGCAGTACCTGGTAACATTCAACAAAGAACTCAATAAGCCGGCTAAATCCGGTTACTATGGAAACTACGATTTCAACTTCGGGAAAAATACCGGAGCCTTCGATGGCGAGGAATTTACCGGATACGCATTTATATCGCGGATACGTCATAATAGCCGGACATGGAACGGTAATATCACCTACAGCCAGGTTGATCCGACCTACCGTACCGAGCTTGGCTACGATCCATGGGTAAATTACCGCGAGCTCTCGACCCATCAAAATTTCAATTTCTACCTGCCGACCGGTATTTTTGAACGTATCACACCGGGATTCTTTGCCAACAGCCGCTGGAAATATGACGGCGAGCATCGCTGGTATCATGTCTTTTTGGGGGTCGAAGGTCGATTGCGCTATGCCCAGTCCAGTATCAATCTGAATGTCAGCCGTTCGGACGAACGCTGGTATGGTGTCGATTTTAATAACCTCTGGACAATCGAGCTTGATCTCAACAGCCAGCCCTCAAGCAAACTTGGCGTCTATGTCGGTTACGATCGAAGCGTCGAACCGGCACTCAACCAACTTGTCAAAGGTAATGTAAATAGAGTCGATATGTCGCTGGATATTAAACCGATTGACCGGCTGACCATCGAACCCAACCTGAGTTATGTAACCAGCAACGATATTGATACCGATGAAGAACTGTATGAAAATCTGGTCTCGAGAACCCGTGTCCAATTTCAGTTAACCAGGGCACTGTCGTTCCGAATGATCTTTGAACATAGATACCGTGAAGTGTGGTACAAATATCTGGACGATGAAACCGGTGAAATGGTACGTTACAACAGCGCCATGAAAAGCTGGGACCTGTTCCCGCTTTTGACCTATCGCATCAATCCGTTCACGATTTTCTATATCGGCATGACCGGCAATTACAACGACCTCGGACAATCCGCTTTCGACGATTATTATTCACCGGAATATTACCAGTACAACCGCGATATCGAACGCGACTGGACCCTGGATAATCGCCAGTTTTTCCTGAAACTGCAGTACCTGTTTCAGACTTGATCGGACTGCGTTATTTTTCAAAATGTTAAACCGGGCCGCGGGGCCCGGTTTTTTTATTCGGCTGTTATTTATAAGATGAAATCGAATTAAGATTCGCTGGTCATGATAAACAGCGGCTGCATCTCGAAACTCTGGTAAATCGGGCGGAGACGATCCTTATTGTAGTAACGATTAATATCGACAAGTTTTTTAGTCGAGATTACGACTTCGATCGGGACATTGTCATAGCGCCCGTTTTTGAGCACCACCAGCCGCCCGTGGATACCGTCCAAAATAAGATCGAGCGCCAGGTTGCCGTAGGCCATCGGCAAGACCGAGTCGATAGCATCGGGATCGCCGCCCCGGACAAGATAACCCAGACGCTGATTGATGGTGTTGATGCGTTTGCCATTATTGAATTTCGGCGATAATTCCTTTATCTGCGCCGAAACAAGGTCTCCGATTCCGCCGAGTTTCATATGTCCATAGGCGTCTTTCTCGGTATTCTGAAATACCATCTCGCCGCCTTCAAACATGGCTCCTTCTGAAACAAGGACGATGGAGTACTTGCTGGGATTTTTGAACCGGTCCTCTACCAGAAGTTCCGTCAAACGCTCTATATTGAATTTATATTCGGGAATGACACAGCGATTGGCGGCTCCGGCCATAGTCGGGAGCATCGCGGTAAAACCGGCATAACGGCCGAAAACCTCGATTATCAGAATCCGCTCATGCGAACCGGCCGAGGTCCTGAGACTGTTGCACATTTGTATCGTCCGGCTGACACAGGTGGAAAAACCGATACAATAATCGGTTCCGGGAACATCGTTGTCCATCGTCTTCGGAATAGCTACAACCTTAACTCCCTCTTTGAAAAGACGAACGCCGTAACTGAGCGTATCATCGCCGCCGATCGGGATCATATAGTCGATTCCGAGAAAATCGAGATTCTTCAGCACCTCCGCGGTCATGTCATTAAGCTCATCTTTATAGCTGCCCTGCAGATGTTCGGGGATTTCCGATTTGACCACCTTGCCCGGATGAGTGCGAGAGCTGTGCAGGAAAGTCCCGCCGGTCCGGCCCATCTTGTTGACTATTTCCTCGGAAAGTATCTGGTAACAGTGACTGTTGTCTGCTTCTTTGTCGCGGATGATACCCAGCGGCCCGGCCCAGCCGCGCCGAAAACCTATTACCCGGTATCCTTCGCGGATTGCCCTGATAGTAACCGCCCGAATGGCCGGGTTCAGTCCGGGAACATCACCGCCGCCTGTTAATATTCCAATAACACCTTTTTTTTTCTTAACATTTATCACAGCCGTATCTCCTCAATAGTTGTCCGCAATTTTACCTGCGCCCATTTTTATCGGCAAAACAATATATTAATATACGTCGGCACGTCAAACCATTTTAAAAGAGAATCCGGTGATATTAACGTAACTTTTCAATTGAAAGCGGCTTACAGGAAAGGTATTACCGGCCGGTCACTCCGGTGGGGATCAGCGAATTATATCAGTTCATCCGCCAGATGGCAAAATTGAGCGTTGATGCAAAACCAACCCAGACCAGGTATGGAAGCAATAAGGCCCCGGCCAGCGGCCGACTGGCCCAGAAAAGGACAAGCGTCACCAGAATAAGAACCCACAATAAGACTATATCCAGAAAGGCCAGCCCCGGACGGTGCAGATCGAAGAAAAGCCAGGTCCAGAGCCCGTTAAAAATTAATTGTAGAAGAAAAAATGAAAGAGGCAGAGCCGCCTCCCTAAACCCGGTTTCCTGCCAGATTATCCAGGCCGATAGACCCATCATTATATACAGGATGGTCCAGACAACGGGGAAAACCCACCCGGGAGGTGTCCAGTTCGGCTTCTTAAGCGATGCATACCACACTCCGGGTGAAAATCGTCCGGCAACAAAACCGACCGCCAGGCACAACCCGACCCAGATCATAAGACTCAAAATATACTCTGATCCCCGCATATTCCTCACTTGTCCTTGATGATCAAATCGAACAATATCAGAATGTTGACAATTTACTAAAAATAGCCGAATTTTCCAATTGTTATTACGCAATAACGAGCTAAACCCGGAACCATTCGAATTAAAGGGATTTATCTTGTTCTAAGCCAACATTCCACCGTAAAGTGTATAATAATATTTTAAAATAATAATACAAAAGGAGACAAACGGAATGGAATATCGTCATCTGGGATCATCCGGCCTCCAGGTTTCGGCGCTGTCATACGGCGCCTGGGTGACTTTCAGCAACCAGTTCAAAGAGGACCTGGCGTATGAATTGATGAAGACTGCTATCGATTCCGGAATCAACTTTTTCGACAATGCCGAGGTCTACGCCAACGGTGAGGCTGAAATAGTAATGGGTAAGGCCCTGAAAATAGGCGGGTGGAAACGCTCCGACCTGGTCATCTCGACCAAAATATTCTGGGGCGGCAAGGGCCCCAATGACCTCGGCTTATCTCGCAAACATATTATCGAGGGTACCGATGCCGCGCTGGCCCGGCTTCAGCTTGATTATGTCGATCTTATCTTCTGCCACCGCCCCGATATCAGGACCCCGATCGAGGAGACCGTCCGGGCTATGAATTTTATTATCAATCAGGGTAAGGCTTTTTACTGGGGCACCTCCGAGTGGAGCGCCGAACAGCTCCGGGCCGCTTATGAAATAGCCCGACGGGAACATCTTATTCCCCCGACCATGGAACAGCCACAGTACAATATGTTTGTGCGCGAAAAAATCGAGAAGGAATATCTGCCGCTCTTTGATGAGTTCGGCCTCGGAACAACTATCTGGAGCCCGCTGTCCAGCGGCATTCTGACCGGTAAATACAATGACGGTATCCCGGAAAATACACGTGTTACACTAAAGGGTTACGAGTGGCTGAAAGACCGGATCGAAAGTGATGAGGGCAGACAGCAGATCGAAATAGTGAAAAAGCTGACACCTGTCGCCGAAAAACTCGGCGGAACCATGGCCCAGCTGGCCCTGGCCTGGTGCCTGAAAAACAAAAATGTCAGCACCGTCATCACCGGCGCCACCAAAATCGAACAGCTAAATGACAATCTGGGCGCACTTGATCTGGTCGATAAACTTACCCCGGAAGTAATGGACCGCATCGATTACATACTGGATAACAAACCGGCCCCGCCTATCGACTTCAGAACGGCGTTTGATTGATCCTGCAAGGTATTGCTGTGGCAGACCGAAGGCAAGAGGGCGCCACTGCGCCCTCTTGCTTTCAATCCCAATCTTCCTTATTTTTGTCTCAAGAATGAAAACTATACTCTATTTTGCCGGAGACACAGATGGAATGTAATAAGGACCGTAATCTGAAATCATGCAACTGCAGCTATGAACCGTGCCCGCGCAAAGGCATCTGTTGCGACTGTATCAGCTATCATCTCAAAATGCGCGAACTGCCCGCCTGCGTTTTTCCCGATAATGCCGAACGCACCTACGACCGTTCGTTCGAACATTTCGCCCGGCTGGTTAATGGCGGTAAAATCTAAAATATGCCGATATTAAGGAATTTTATGATAAAGCCTGTTATCATATTTTTATTATTTCTGATTCTTTTTACGGCGGGGAATATATCCGGCCAATCCTGCACCGGGGGCCCGATGGGCTTTCTGGCTCTCCGAAGCCAATCACCGCTTCAGCAGCTTCGTTTCGGGATGCAGTATCATCCGCCATGGGTCGCCCGGACAGGAACCTTGAAAATGTATTTTGAACATCTATGGAAAAACATGTGGTTGTATAAACCGGATTATTACCTTATCGATGCCGAAATTCACGAATTTGCAGTACGGTGCTGTTATGGTCTCGGACGCAATTTTGAGATCTCGGCCGAGTTGCCGGTCAGACATGTATCAGGAGGAATTCTTGATCGGATGATCGAGGGGTTCCATAATGGGATAGGTATCGATAATGCGGGCCGTGATGAATTCCCGCGAAATCAATTTGCATTTGCCATCAATAACGGGGTGGGCGAGGGCGGATGGACGTATGCCGGATCGGAGCAAACCGGCTGGAATATCGGTAACGCTGTCGTGGCGGCCAGCTATGCCTTTCATGACCCGGAATCGGGCGGCACCTCGGGCGTGATAACCGCCAACGTCAAATTACCAACCGGAACCAGATCCGAATATTTCGGAGGACAATCGATCGATCTTGGAATTTCATTGAGTACGATGAGCCGCACCGGAAATTTTTATATATATGCCTGCCCCGGGATGGCTTATTACACCGACAAAGAAATGATAAACATACCATTGGAACAATGGCACTTCTCGGCCCTGCTGGCCGTCGAGTATCATCCAAAAACAAGTCGTCATTCCTGGATAAGCCAGCTAATTATAGAAAGGGGCATCGCCATGGAATTTTCCGAGTTTACCAGTAATACATACGAACTTATCTTTGCCTATAAACGTTCTCTTTCCGACAATATGACCCTTGAAATCGGCATACTCGAAAACCTGTTCTTCTTCGACAACAGCCCTGATGTCGGCTTTCACTTCGGTATCACAAAAATATTGAAATCTTGAAGTTAATACTATTTATTGGAGTCAATGATAATTAGCCCGATGCAAAAAATTCTCATCATCGGTATCCCCGGCGCGGGGAAATCAACCCTCTCATTCATTCTCGCGGAAATGCTGGATCTCCCGCTGATCCATCTCGATAAACATTTCTGGAACCGGGGCTGGGTCAAAACCGACGAGGATATCTGGCAGGAAAAGGTCAAAGAGCTGGTGCTTGGTGAAAAATGGGTTATCGACGGTAATTATAATTCGACTCTCCATATAAGAATCCCGCCCTGCGACACAATATTATTTTTCGATTACCCGGCTTATCTGAGTTTCTGGCGGGTCCTGAAAAGAAGCATTTTCCAGCGCCACCGCCCGCGGCCCGATATGGCCGACGGGTGCGGAGAGCATTTTGACTTCGAATTCTACAAATGGATCTGGAATTTCAACAGGCGGCACCGACCGCATATTTTCGAAATGCTCGAAAAACATGCCGCCGGAAAAAAGCTCATCGTCTTCAAAAGACCATCAGGTGTCACCAGATTTCTCGATCAGCTCCGGCATGATCTAAAAAACCGATCCTGAATTCGCCACTAAAAATCTATCTGCTTTTTGAACATCAGTCTGTCAAGCGAATATTTCCCCGGACCGCATAGCAGAATAGTCAAATACGAAATCAAATAAACCAGCGCCAGTTCCATCTTTTTGTACGGGTCGCCGGCATGGATCACAAAAGCGGCCATCAGCATCGCTACAATAAGCGCGAAAGTTGTCAGGCGGGTCAAAAATCCGAATATGAGAGCCAGAGAGGCGAAAAATTCGGCAAAAACAGCCAGCCCCAGACTGACACCGCTTCCGAAACCGAGCGGGTCCGGAAAATTGGGGGCAATCAACGAAAAATTGCTCAACTTGCCCCAGCCGTGACCCAGAAGCATCAGCAATCCCACCCCGGCCCATAAAACAAGAAGCCCCCAGGTATTAAAAATATTTTTCTTTGGTCTACTCAAAGTACAGTAAAAACGGCATAATTATATATCCCCTTTTCGATTATCCGTTAAAGATTAATATCCCTGTATCAGAATTGCTCCGACAAATGTTTCAAATGGTATCGGCCGTTATTTTGATTAAACAGCCCGGCAGTCCGAGCGTCATATATACGCGAGGGCTGACTTCTCCCATTTTCGGCCCTATCGCCGCTTGACCTCTTATAGCGTCTTTTGCGTGGTTTGTACCGGTTGTACCGGGGGGTAGATTCAGAACTCCCCGGTTTTTTTAAGATAAAAATAATACAGCCTCTATCAAAATATGATTGACATGAGCTACTCTATATTAGTATTATATATCTACGAATCATCGTTAATATTGCAGCACCGTCCAGCCATCAAAGAGAGAATGATAATCCGAACGGATTGAAATGACCGCAAATTCGGGTTATTGAACGTAGGGATCTTGTGGGCGGCAGATGTCCACATCTGCCCCATTAGGCTCTCTGTGGGCGGCAGATGTCCACATCTGCCCCGTTAAGCCCGGTATTAGACAAAACGGCTTT
>Ga0164318_10004770_pt1 | contig 13069 bp, 10 predicted proteins | sample GuaBasSedimGuay9_FD_113734 | JGI IMG/M metagenome (GOLD analysis project Ga0164318, IMG submission 113734) | Subseafloor sediment microbial communities from Guaymas Basin, Gulf of California, Mexico - Guay9, Core 4571-4, 0-3 cm | ecosystem: Environmental > Aquatic > Marine > Hydrothermal vents... | reverse complement strand
ACCGCTCTTGACCTCTCACTGGTTGTTCTCCATACTTTCAAACCATTCCCATTTGTTGCTTAAATTATCAGGAGTAGCCTATTTCTAGGAGAAGGATATCATGGGTAGCTTGAATAAAGAAGTAACTTCACCACTTGAGGCTAACCTTCCTTTCATTGATACAGATATTGATTTTGATGTTGAGATGGAGATTATAGTGTCATTGGCTAGGGTATACTCTCCCACCTTGGCTAGGGGGTAGTCCCCAGTTTTAGAATGAAAACTGGCTAGGGGGTGGGTACCAGCTGAACCATCCTGAATAGTTGAGGCTCATCTTAACAAAGGAGGGCCTCGTTGCATCAGGGACGGATTCATGTGAATAAGACAATTGACATTCTCTATCGGCTTCGAGCCGGTCATTCTCAGAGGCAGGTCAACAGGGAAACAGGAGTTTCCAGAAAGGCGATTAGGAAGTATTGCCGACTTGCCATGGAGAATGGCTGGCTTTCGGAAGGTGTTCCTTTGCCGGATATTGATACGGTAAACAATGCTCTTAAAGCCAAAGATTCAAAAAGGATCAGGCAATACTCAACACCTGTTCTCAAACCCTATGAACAGATTATCCTTAACTGGTTGAAGGCCAAATACACAAGGAAAAGGATTCTCACTCTGCTTCGGGAAAACTATGAGGTAGATGTGAGCTATGAGTCTTTGAAGAAGTACTGCCGCAGGCTGCTCAGTAATCCTGCTGATGTGGCAAAGGTCAGGTTGGAGACTCTTCCGGGAGAGATTGCTCAGCTTGATTTTGGTGAAGTCACGCGCAGTTATCGTAACCTGGGCGAAGGCAAGAGAGTCTGGGTATTCATCATGACTCTGGGCTACAGCCGTCACATCTATGTTGAGCATGTGTTTGATCAGACAACAGAGACCTGGCTGCGCTGTCATGAAAATGCATTCAGATTCTTTGGAGGTGTGGTTGATAAGGTTGTCATTGACAATCTAAAGGCAGCAGTAAAGAAAATACTTTTTTACGATCCGGTGCTGAGCGAGCCATACAAACGACTTGCCCGTCATTACGGATTCATCGTAAGTCCGTGCAGACCGTACACCCCTGAACACAAGGGCAAAGTTGAAAGCAATGTCAGCTATGTCCGCCGAAGTCTTTGTGATGGCGCTGTATGGACTAACCTTGCGGAGATGAATGCCAGGGCTCGTAAATGGTCTCTTAATGAAGCCGGAGAGAGGATTCATGGTACAATTTACCAGAAGCCCGTAAAAGTATTCAGAGAGATCGAGCAGAAAACGCTGAAAACTTTGCCTGCCCGACCTCTCGAGTACACAACTGCCTCACGGCAGAAACTCCCGGAGGACATCCACATCAACATGGGCAAGAACTGGTATTCAGCACCTTATCAGTACATTGGCCAATATCTTGATATCTATGCCCAGGGGAATCTGGTAAAGATATACAGCAATTCTGAGCTTATTGCTACACATTCCCGCTCTAGAGATACAGGGAAACGGATAACGAATCTATCGCACTATCCCCGCAAGAAAAGGTGGTGGCTTGAGAACACTGGAGATGTGTGTCTGGAGAGAGCTGGCCGGATAGGAGAATCCTGCCGGGAAGTAACTCAAATACTTTTATCCGATAAGGTTCAGGATCGCTTGCAATCTGTACATCGCCTGCTTGCCCTGCGAGATACATACACTCCGGAGAGGCTTGAGAACGCCTGTGCAAGAGCTATTCATTACGGTGATTGCAGCTACAGCAGGGTGAAAACTACTCTTGCCAGCGGTATGGATGCTGAGCCTTTGGAAAAGGATGAATACATACCTGTTAAGAAAAGCGGTTACGATAATGCTGCTGGTATTGGAGGTGTTGTCTGATGATAGGCACCGACATTCTTCCCCGTCTAAAGACTTTGCGTCTTGGGGGGATGATTCATTCTCTGGAGGAGAGAGTAAAACAGGCTTCCGACCGGGACATGAATTACCTTGAATTTTTTGAGTTGCTGCTGGATGACGAGATTAGTCGTCGTGAGAGCAAACGGTATGAACGCAGGCTTGTAGATGCATGTGTTGATTCCGGAAAGCGTTTTGATTCCTTCAATTTCAGAATGGCTCCCACCGTGCCTCGTGGCACAGTGGAGTCACTTATGACCTGCGATTACATCAATCGGAGGGAGAATGTAATACTCATCGGCCCCAGCGGAGCAGGCAAGAGTCATCTGTCACAGGCGCTTGCTAACAAAGCGATCAAGATGGGATACAAGGTCTTATTCAAGCAGTCCCACAAACTGCTGAACTACCTGAATTCCAGACGGGCAGACGGAGGTTATGCCAAGTACATGCGTTATCTACAGACCCTTGATCTCCTGATTATCGATGATTTTGGGTTACTGCCGCTCACTTATCAAAACGCAAACGATTTGTATGAAATCGTTCAGGAACGTTACGAGACAAAATCGATCATTGTAACCAGCAACAGATCCCTGAGAGAATGGGACGAGGTTTTTGGAAACCAGCTGATGGCATCGGCGGCATTGGATCGATTGACCCATCACTCTAATCTGATTGATATGAGTAACACTGAAAGCTATAGACAAAGAGAAAGGAAAGGAGAATTAACCTCTCCCGGAGAGACCGGGAAAGAAAACATCAGGTAATGGAAAAGTGGTACCCACCCCCTTGCCACGGGTGGGGGACACCCCCCCTAGCCATTGACAAAAGCGTGCAGATCCGATGTTGGCTACGTACAACAGGATTATATATACTTGTGTTGTTATTTTATGTTTGCTGTACCAAGATTATATATGCTATACGATGTGTGTGCCATATAACCTGTTGTACATCTATATTATGGATTTACAACCATTTTCAGAAAGGAGTATATTATGACTCTTGTGTTCATGCTTGTGGTAGCCTCCTATTCGATGAATAGCTGGAGTTTATTTGTGCCTAACACAGATAGCAATTGGGACTCTGCCAGAGCCGAAGATGTAGTTTTTGTAGAAAACAATGAAGTGGTGATAACTGGATTTGCAGCTTGGATTGAAGAGACCAGAGGGGATGTATATCAGGATAGAGCAGCAATAGCTATGAAGCTGGAACTTGACTCATCCGAGAATGATGTAGCTGAATTATTCCTATATGAGTACAAAGCAGGTTCTCCGCTCGATGATGATTCATATGTCGTAATCCCATACGAAACTGAAAACAGTGAGGATGGATATGTTATTTTTGGATATCATCAGTGTGCGGCGGACCACCCGGGATATCAGCCAGAATCACGTCTATTAACTATTGGCATTCTTGATGACGAAGATACCCCGGTTGCGGAAGCCTTCAACCCAATCCTAACAGGGAATCGTGATCAGGATGACCAGGAATACAGAGATGCGGTTTACACAGACAATGGTAGATATATGGCCTGTGGATGGTACTTCCCTGAGCAACAACCAGCAGGCTCTTCCACCGGGTTTCTACAGTTCTTCAATCGTGGCAGTTCATTGTCATTTGTTTCTGACTCTGCTGTGAGAACTTGGGAGAAGCTGATAGTCAGTACAGTATCTGGATATCAGGTTCTTGGAGGCTTTGGAGGTTCCTCAAGATCAAGACTATACATGGGTGTCTACACAGGCAACACGATGTACAGAAACTACCACACAGAAAGCGGGTATTCCTTCTTGGAAGGACCACTTGTTGAAGTAGCAAACAATACATTCCTGTACTTCGGAAATGCCGCAAAAGGCGAGATAGGTACTCTACCTTGGATAGAAGCAGTTGTTCCAACCCTGTGGTTCTGGAACAACACAACTAACACCCTTCAAGAACTGGATTCAGATTTGCTCTCGAACTATACAGGCAATTTGCTTTCCGGTTATGAGAACATTGGACTCAATCATGCAGAGGTTACTCAAAATGGTATTCTCGGATTTTCTATCGCCACGGAAAAGAGCGGACAAAGGCGTCAGGGGGTATTAATGACAAGAACTCTCATTGATGAGACTACTACCCCAATTAGCTTGGGCAGCACCTCTATTGTCCAGTTTATTCCAATAGATATCGACCTTGCTACAGGGGAAGTTGCAGAATTCAGATCCATGGCTCTGGTGAGTCTGTCCCCATTTCATGTGTATGGCGTTGGCCATACGTGGACAAGCATTGCGGATGATAGGATCTGGGTTTTCGAGATTGAAGAGGATGACACAGATGTGGACACGAGAGAAGACAGCGGCAAATCCACACTTACTCCGGCAGTAACCTCTCCTTGGACAAATGACATTCAGGTTTTCCTTAACCAGAACAGCGATGCTCTGTATTCCGTACAGATTTTTAGCATTGACGGCCGCCTTGTATATTTTGACCGATCTCAATCATCTTCCGGTACAATCAGGATTGAGGGCGACGGTATAGAAAACTTGTGTCCCGGTGTATATTGTGTAAGAATTCAGGATGTGAATTCTGGAACCAGTTGCAATATACTTTCTGTAAAGCTATAAGAGAGGGCGAATGAAAACAGCACAGCGAGTTCCGCGGTTGATCTCGGTTATAACCTTGTATGGCATACTCTCTGTGACATTCGTTGTGCTGTTATCCCTCTCCATGGATTCCCATTTTGACTATGCAATTCACGAAAGGATCCACTTCGGTGGATCTGTTTTTACTGCTTCCCGAGTGTTTTCTCCAACGATGGTAAGGCTTCTTACGGAAACCGGGCTGCCCGAGAAAACTGCAGCTCTCACCTATATTGCAATAGCATCAATTACCCTGTTGTTTGTATTCGGCCGGCTGCTTATGAGCTGGGGAGGCATAAGTGAAGAGAAAAGCATACAATTTGCACCACTGATTCTTCTGCCCATGGTCTGGAACTACATTGTTCTAAGCTCAATTCACTACCTGGATGATGTCCCGGCAGTCCTGTTTTTTACCCTGGGGCTGCTGGCTCTTTCAGAGAAAAAACTGTTCCGGTTTCATCTGGTATTTGTAACTGCAATCATTAACAGGGAAACGGCTGTATTCCTGGTTCCGGCTATGTTTCTAATGCAGTTCGGAAAAAGAAAAACCCCGCTTCTGCTTGTACACTCTCTCGCTCTGATTGCAGCTGCATTTGCGGTCAAGCTGTTCCTTAACAATCTAGTTGGCGCTGTAAGCTCCGTTCCTGCCTCCATGTACGAAGCTCACTTCAGCGATAATATGGCGGTTCTGAAGAGTATGATTTCAGGAAACACACAGGATTTAAGAATGCTGATGACCTTCGGAGGGCTGTGGTTGCTACTTCCTTTTATAACAGGGAAAATAAGGTCGGATGTAATGCTTATGACAGTATTACTGCCGATATTCTTTACGGGGATGGTGTTTGTTGGAAATCTAAGCGATGAAGCCAGAATATTCAACGAAATGATTCCTGTAGTAACCGTCCCCTGTATTCTGTTCCTTGAAGCCAGGCAAAAATCCGGCACATGACTGCTTCCCCGATCTCTCTATTCTGCAAATCTTAAAGGAAGCAGACTAAACAACCGTAAAGGAACTCGCCACAAAAAATGCAGCATCTCAAGCAGCTGAAGCAGAGCTCTATTCGGGACTACTTCTCCAGAGGTTTGTGGCAGAACCACCAGTCATAGCATTCGTAGTTTTCCAGACGTCTGGCAGCATCTTCTTCATTCGTTGCAGGCGGAACTATAATCCTGTCACCAATGAGTTCATTGTTGGGCCATCCTGCGGCGACGGCACCCTGCTTGTCAGATATCTGGAGAGCCTTCACAGCACGGACAACTTCGTCCATGTTCCGGCCGACTTCCTGGGGGTAGTACATTATCAGTCGAACTTTGCTTTTGGGGTCTACAATAAAAACGGCACGGACAGTGTTTGTACCCTTACCGGGATGAAGCATACCGAGTTTCATGGCGATTGAGTCGTTGGCTGCGATAATGGGAAACTTGATCTCCACATCCAGTTCGGCCTTTATCCACTGCACCCACTTGATATGAGAAAACACCTGATCGATAGACATTCCTATCAACTTGCATCCAAGCTTGTTGAATTCTTCATACCTCTTCTGGAATGCCACAAATTCCGTGGTGCACACCGGGGTAAAATCGGCGGGATGACTGAACAGTACGAACCAGGTACCTTTGAGATCTTCCGGTATGTTCATGGGCCCATGGGTTGTCTGCACTTTCAACTGGGGAAAGTCATCCCCGAGCAGCGGCATATTAAGTTTTGTCTCTTCCATTTTACTTCCTCATTTCTTCTGCTGTAAAGCATCATCTCCAGACACATGCCTGCTTTGAAACAGAGCCTTGAAGGAGAATATTTACAACCCTGCCGAGTGTCAAGCAAATCAACTGTATTATTACTTATTATCCGGATATTCCGGCAGAGTTGTATTTGTTCACTGTTGCAAGTACCAGGTCCACAAAACTACTGTATTCGGTTTCCTTCAGTGCGGCTGCAAATCCGTCCAGCAGCCCTGTTTCTGGAGGTGTGTTCAGCTTCAGCAGACCATCAACCTTCTCAAGGTAGTCTTTGCCGCTGGAAGTGTCGCCTGACAGAGTATACAGTACCCCGGCAACACAGTAGTGTATCGGATTCAAACCGATATCATTTTTTTCACTGAAGGCTATAACATTCTGCATTAAAGACAGAGCCGGTTCGACTCTTTCTTTCAACAGTTCGGTAATTGCCTGGTAAAAGTATGTTTCGGCAATACCGTCTTTCATGTTCATCCTGCGCGCAAGAGACATTCTTAATTCCAGAGTTTTTACCGCATCTTCATGCTTAGCTGTGTACAATTGAACAATTATCAGGTCTGCAAGAGCAGAAAGTTCCCTGTATCTGTTTCCAAGCACCCTGGATACAGTAACAAAAAATACTGCATACTCGTATGCTTTTTCATACATGCCTCTGTAACAGTAAATGTTACTTAAAGCGCCCATGGCAACGCTCTCTTCCAGTCGGTATCCCAGTTTCCGACTGATCTTCAAATCTTTTTCAAAGTAACTTTCGGCCAGATCAATGTCTCCGTCAGACATGGCGTTGTTACCCAGATTGAAACAGGCAATACTGAAAAGAGAATCCTGTCCGGTTTGTTCTGCAAGCTCTGCCTGAAGACTGCAGTACTCAATAACCTTTTCCTTTTCGTCCATCATCTGAGCCAGAACACCTATGGTGCCGACAGCCATTACTACTGACTTCATATCTCCTGCACGCTGGGCAATGTCTTTCCACTCCTGGAGATATCTGTCCGCCCTGCTGAAATCACCCTTGTGCATCCAGGTTGCGCCAAGATTAGCGTAGACAGCAGCCAGAAATGTTTCATGGAAGCCGGCAAGCATACTTTCAGCTTCCTCCAGTACTTCCACCGCCCTGTCATAGTTTCCCCTGTTCATATGGATCTTCCCCAGGGATACTCTCATTCTTCCACTGTGTTGAAGCATGTCAGGGCTGGAATCGGCTATGCGTATTGATGCCTCATAGAGTTCAAATGCCTCTTCCCACCTTCCCACTACTTCCAGCACGGCACCTTTCTTTCCTCTGGCCCGCATTTCTACATCAGGATCTTCGGTAAGCCTCTCAAGCTCGGTGTACAGCTCAATGGCAATCAGATTCTGATGAGCTGTTCTGCAGTAATCCGCCGCGGGTTCAAGGTATTTCAGCGCAACTTCTCTGTAATCAGCTTTCGCCGCATGGATAGCCAGATTGATCAGATGTTCTTCAGCGGGCTCAGGGTACAGTTCTAAAAACACATCCGCAGCATTTCGGTGTATGCGCTTCCGTTTACTGAGCAGAAGCATTTTGTAGGAAGTTTCTCTGAGAAGGTGGTGCCGGAACACAACCTTCCCCCTGCCGAACAGCTTCCACACTCCCAGAGACATTCCCTCTTCAATACATGAAGAATCGGTTAACAGGATTCTCTTCAGTACCTCTGGATCAAATTCCGATCCCAGTACAGACGCAACGCCAACAGCCTCCTTCATATTGTCTGGTAGATGATCGATTCTGCTTTCGAGCAGTGAACCCAGAGAGATAGGTAGCAGGTGCTGTGTATCCTGCCATTCGCTCCAGGTTCCTCTCATCTGATCCTGACGAAGTATTCTGCTGAGCTCTTCCAGGTAAAGAGGGTTTCCGGCAGAGTTTTTATGAAGCATTTTGGCTACACTCTCTCTTACTGTAAACCCGGTGTCCGCGGACAGTTTTTTAACAGTTTCCTCTATACTGAAAGGCGGAAGCTCAACTGGACTGCTTCCCCTCAGAAACTCCGGGACGACATTGATCAATCTGCTTGTAGTAACGATCAAGCCTGCAGAACTTTCATTTGTCAGAACAAAAGACCGCAGAACTTTCAGACTTTCCAGATCAAGCAGATCAGGATCTTCAATGCCAATGACAAATTTCCCGGACAAAGCTATTGAATTAAGAAATACGGAGATACTGTACAGTATGTTTTCTCTGGAGGAAGATGAAAACAGGGAATCATCCTGAAACGAGTTCAGGTGCCCCTCAGCCCATTCGAGTTCACCTCTGATTTCGGATATTCCGGGATTCTGTAAAAGTACACTTATGGTGCCTGCCGGAAGTGTTCTTAAAGCCTCCTGCCACGGATGAAGACTTCTTGAAGCCATCAGCTCATCTCCCGAGATCACCATGGTAAATACATCCCGGGTACAGCTTGTAATAAACTGGTTCAGAAGACGGCTCTTTCCTATTCCGGACTCGCCGGTAATATTTATGATTTCCAGCTTTTCAGTGGTGTTGAAAATCTCTGCAAGCCTGCTTTTCTCTCCTTTTCTACCAACAAATACACCGCTTTCCGAATTCCATTCAGTATCTGCTATCTGTTGCTGGAGCCGGAAAGACCGCTGCAGTTCAGTGAATCCTTTTAGCTGCAGATCATCGCCTTCCTCCACAGAAAAGAACGAACTGACAAGTTTGCCGAATTCATCGTTAACAAGAATTTCTCCTGTCTCCGCACTGTCACACAACCTTGAGGCAAGATTCACGGTGCTTCCTAAAACTGTGTAGCTGCACCTGCTCCTGGAGCCTACGAACCCTGCGTAGCCAGTGCCTGCTGATACACCGATCTGAACAGAAGGAAATGATCTTCGCATTCTGTAAACAAATTCTCCACACCTTCTTGCATCGTTTTCAAGGGCTCCTGGAGCACCGAAAACCACAAGTGCTGATGCCTCACTTCCCCGAAGATGTGTTCCATTCAGGAAGCCGTTCATCTCTGCAGCAAGATCACATACAGAATCAAAGAAGCTCTGAGCCTCCCCTGTTGATGAAACCCGGATAGAAAGAAACGCGGGAAAAACTGTTCGAAATTCACCACTGAATTCCCTGCCTGTCAAAATATCAGGAAAGAAACAGATCCCCTCGCCAGCAGGAAGCTTCCATGCGGCATCATCAGGCAGACTGTTTTCCCGGCCGAACACATCTGAAACGCAGTTACCGTAAAAAAGCTGGTACAGATTGCCTTTGCCGCCGCCTGCGCACCAGCTGATTTATCCCGTACTGACTGCTGTACTGAATGAAATATCTTCGCCTGCTACTCTTGAAATCTTTTCAAGTACCTGTTTCGACTTTTCAAGCAGCTCAGGTCTGCTTCCCGGGAAAACTGCCAGAGAGGCGTCTCCCTCGAATTCCGCTATAAATCCGCCTTCTCCGCGGACAAAGTCGATAAACGGTGTAAATGCCCGGCTGAGAACACCGGAAATCCACTCCGCACCCACCTCACCGCGACGCATGGCTTCATCTGTAAGCCTGGTAAAACCTGTCATGTCTGCGAGCACTGCAGTAGCCTGCATGGAACCGGCAGCCACACCCCTGCTGAGATTATTCAGAATAAAAATGGAAACAAGCCTCTGGTCACTCAACCTCAGCCTCCAGCAGATACTTCTTCATTTCAATCCCCCCCTGGTAAGAACCAGACGATCCGTCTGACCTTACAACCCTGTGACAGGGAATTACAAGTGGAAACGGGTTTGAAGCCAGCACACTGCCAACAGCTCTTGCAGCACCTGAAAAACCGGCCTTTTCAGCAAGTTCCCCGTACGAAACAGTTGTACCCCTTCCGACATCCATCAGTGTCCTGAGAACTTTTCTGCTGAAAGCGGAAGTACTGCCGAAATCAAGAATATTCAGAGGAACATCAACTGAAGCTCCGGTGGCGAGAGCAGCAAGCTTTTCTGAAACATCATCAGCAAAGCTGGAACCAGCCCTGTCAACAGGACCAAATTCTCTACCAGTCTTCAATTCCGCAGACACACCGGGAGAAGGAAGAAACACACGGTAAACGATTTTCCCTTCCCACACAAAACACCCATTACCGAACGGTGTTCCAAAAACTTTGCAATTCATTGCAAACAACTCCAATTGAACCCTTAATAAATCCACCTGACACGACCACCCGGATAATATGTTGAAACCAGATGGTGCTGAAAACTTACAAGGGCAATACTGTTCTACAGCTTCACTTGGATCGGCACATTCCAACCCCCTGTGTTAGATCTGCTATAAAACCGGATTCATCCTGCGGCATTCTGTTCTAAAAGTCGATTTACAGCTTTACAACCTGAACAGCTGCGGTACTGCCGCCGGCAGTACCCCTGATGCTGTAAGAGCCTGCGGGAAGTTCATTGCCATTGGAATCACATCCGTCCCAGAAGAAAGAACCGTCACCAACTCCGGTAAGCCTTCTTACAGCACGACCTGTGATGTCGTAAACAACAAGCTCGGGTGGCATCTCAAGCCCTGCGACAGTTACTGTGACAGACTCTGTGAATGGATTGGAAGAAGCTACCAGAGAAAATGGTTCAGCAACAACTGTAACGGCTGTTGTTTCTTCATTGCCTACCCAGTTGTGATCAAGCCAGCCCATGACGACATAGTAGGCATTCGGATTAACATCTGGGAAGTACGCTGTCCACACAGCATACACATCACCAGCTTCATTCGAAATTGCGTTTAGGCAGAAAAGATTTTGTATTTTCTCATCGCTGTAGTCGTAGGCTGCATATGGTTCCTCAATGAAGTTTCCATCCTTGTCTATTATGGCAAAATAGACATAGTGATCACTCTGCCAATAGGCCAGCCACATAAGATACAGAGTATCTCCATCTGGACCCGGAAGAATATTAATGTAACCGGCACCCAGGTTGGGTGTTTCAATTTCTTTCAAAACCAATACATCACCGGTTTCGCTGTCTACCTTGATAAAGGAAAGAACCTGATACGGAACCCCCTCTCTGGAGTACCTGAGGAAACAGCAAAAATTGTTATCACTGTCAACTGTAACCGATGACTCCAGTGCGAGGAAATCAAGTCCCTGAACCAGTTCAACAGGTGGGATCACGATATTACCTTCAAGGTCGTACTGAATGTAGGCAGGCAGGTCGAAACCTGCAGTATAGAAAATATGCACCCTGTTTCCATCAACACAGATGTTTGAGATATCATCGAGACTGCCTGGAACTGTGTCTCTGAATACCTCACCAACTCCCGGCTCGAACACAGCGTAGCAGACCCCACAGGAGATCTCAAATGAAGCATGAATACGACCTAGACTGTCGGCGGAAGCGTGTACCTGAGGGCGATTCACATAGGAATCAGGGATCAGAAGGCTGGTAGGTACAAGTTCTGCACCAGAGCTACCCCTAACTGTGTACCAGGCGGGAGCTCCTTCCCGCCAGAACAGAACAACACTGTCCTCATTCACCAGACAACTAGTGGGAGAGGCTGACCATACCTGATTAGAAACCATGGTTTCCGGGAAAACAATGGTACCGTCGGGAAGATACGCTTTGTAACCCACTCTGTTCTCCTGATTAAAACTGTGCCACACCTGATGCAGAGTATCAGTACCTGTAGCTTGAATGGATTCGTGCTGCTGACTGATGTACGACCACATGTCCTCAGTGATTATTGGGTCACTCCACCCGGGGGCATGGGTCATCAGAAACAGGCTGGAAAATACAATTGACGATACTATCATTCCTCCTCCAGTACTCCCGTTCTTGCAGCATCATGCTGACATTGTGGCCATGGTGCATAACCAACAGGGCAACTGCCGAGTTCCCACACATGAAGATAGTTGTCCATTGTGCCGAATACAACCTCATCCCTGCCGTCATTGTCGATGTCGGCTATCACAAAACCACCTTGAACTGATGCAGGGAGAGTGTATGGAAAGCCAAGATTGCCCAGCGGGTCACCATCACTCGATAATCCAAATACCGTCCCTTCTCTGGTGGCTGCAATTACATCCGCATGTTCATATATATCGTGGTTATCCAGTTCTCCAAGTGCAGGGAAAGGAGGCTTATCATAGCCTGCATAATCGTCATATTCAACGGGATACCCTCCAGCAGGGTTTCCACTCCCATCCCACGCAAAGCACTGGTTCTCGGTGTTGGAAATCACCCTGTCAGCCTGACCAAGTGGTGCTTCCCAGTCAGCCATTACGCAGTATGGGACATGATCAGAATCAAGACCGGGGTTGCTCAGACATTCTGCACTTGTTGATAAATCTTCTGCATCAAGCAGTAGTGCAGGATTCTGTTCTGATGTTGCAAGGTCTGTGGGAAGTGCCACTATCTGTCCCTGAGGCAGATTTCCAACTGCAGGAATCGTGCTCCATTGAACACCTGACCACTCTCTTTCTTGAAGAAAGACATCAGCATCATAATCGTAAATGAAGCATTCGGTTTTAGCTACATCCAGGATTTCACTCCATTTTATTCTCACTATTATTTCAGGATTACCGTCGCTGTTCAAATCCTCCAGCAATGGCCAACTTGAAAAATTAGCTGCATTTGGTGGGATGCCCGGTAGCTGGACAGTTCTTATTAGAACAAGAGCATCGTTAACAATATCGAAAATGTAAAGATCAGGTCCGCGGACAAGCACTATCTCATCCCTTTCTGCAAGATCTGACTCATCTACTAAATCTGCCAGTGCTACGGTATGTTCTTCCTTCCAGACCCATACACCGGAATGTTCAAAACTGCATATCGGTTCGGTCGAAGATGCATCGAAGATCATCAGATCATCCCCGCCATCAACGATTATCTCCGCTAGACCGTTT
>Ga0164318_10004769_pt1 | contig 13070 bp, 12 predicted proteins | sample GuaBasSedimGuay9_FD_113734 | JGI IMG/M metagenome (GOLD analysis project Ga0164318, IMG submission 113734) | Subseafloor sediment microbial communities from Guaymas Basin, Gulf of California, Mexico - Guay9, Core 4571-4, 0-3 cm | ecosystem: Environmental > Aquatic > Marine > Hydrothermal vents... | reverse complement strand
GTGAATCCGCGGTAACTGCTCAGGCTACTTCTGTTAGCGATTGAAATCGCCTCTAGAGGGCTTGCAGCCGAGCGTCCACCTGCGTGGACGCGCCTGTCCACGCAGGTGGACAGCCAGCTTTAGTTCCTCAGGCGCGGTTTCAACCGCTGGCCTGAGTAGTAACAATCCGCGTTAATCTGCGTCCAAGTTTGGTTGCGGCCGGAGGCCGCGCTAGTGGGGATCACTGAGGGAACTCAGAGGTACTCAGTGGGACGGGTGGTAATCGCGGCCCAGGATGACCCGGATGTCCACCTGGCTGGTCGGGTCGGTCTCCTGGCGGATGTTTTCTGGAGGCACACCCAGGACGGCGGCCAGGCGTGCTGGGGTGTACACCTTGTTCGAGTAATTAATTATCACCGTGTGCTCGTAATCGGCACGGTCGGCGAAGCCCACAGTGATCACCTGGATGCCTTCCCAACGGAGTCGCGCCGCGGCCAGCGCGGCCCGTTCCGGCACGCCCGTGCCGTTAAGTATTTCTACCTTCGCTGCTTCCTCGGCCAGCCACTTCAGACTCTCGTCCGGCGGGGCATACAGGCTGATTAGCGCCTGGCGGATGCGGTCGTGATTTGGCAAAAGCACCATCGCCCCTTTTGGCGTAGTCCAGCCGGTGACCATCTCCCCTTCGATCAGGCGACTTTTCACGTACTGCGGTTTTATCTGGCTGGCGATTTGGGCCAGGGCAACCACGTCCTCTAGCTGCAGATCGGTCTGAAAAGCGTCGCCCAGCGTTCCCCACAATTCAGGGATGCGCGGGACGAGGTTGAGCCGGAGCCCCTGCTGCCAGATGATCTTCAGCACCTTCTGTTGCCGCCGCGACCGGTCGAAATCGCTGGTGGTCATCCGCGAGCGCACGTACTTAAGTGCCAACTCCCCATCCATGTGGTAGATACCCGGCGTGAGGGCCAGGCCGGTGTAGCTGTCATAGGGGATGGTCTGGTCCACGTCCACGTCGAGCCCGCCCAGAGTGTCCACGATGCGCACGAAGCCTTGCAAGTCCACGCGGATGAAGTGCTGGAAAGATACACCCAGGTTGTAGCGCAAGGTCTCGTTCAGGAGGGCCGGCCCCCCGCCAGGGTAACCTATCCTCTCACCCAAACAATCCACCGTGTTTATGCGCCGATGGCCATGCCCGGGAGTGTACACCCACAGATCGCGCGGGATGGAGAGCAATCCCGCCGTCTTCTGTGCGGGGTTCACTGCCACCAGGATTATCGTGTCGGTGCGCCAGGAAGTGAGACCCTGCCGGGTGTCGGTGCCCAGCAGGAGGATGTTCACCGCATCCGGTGGGAGATCAAGCGGCGGCACTGGCGTGGGGGTCGCCTCCGGCGTCGAAGGCTGTGGTTCGGGGGGGATGGGAGTGGGAGATGGAAGTGGGGTGGGGGTGGGCGACGCCGGCGGCAAGGGAGTGTTGGCCGGGGGCGGCGGAGTTGCCAGAGCAGTACTTTGAGGCATGGTGACGATGGCTGTGGGCTCAACCGGCCCCGCCGCTGATACCATCACCGCCGGGGGGATGGGAAATGACCTGGCGATGAGGAGGCTGCACACCCCTCCCCAGATCAGAATATTGATCAGTACCAGAGCGTTAATGACCGCCCATTGCCTGTGGGTCATCGCCACGTTGCCCATTCACTTCGTGTAGTGTGTATTATGGAGCGCGACAGATTGCGCTCGACCGCAAGTTGCGTTGACTTAACTCGTCATAAGTATACTCCTAATTGGCTGTTTTGGCAAGAGGGGTTCTCCCGCAGGTTCCAGACCTGCTGGCGGCAATGCACCCCTTGCGCTATCTCTGCACTTGACTTCTGATAAAGCCTGTAGTACAATCTAATTGAAAAGTATTTTCAATTACATCTTCCCGTAGAGTGAGGTAGTTACTTCGGTTACGAAGACAAGCGATGAGCACAGAAGCGGAGGAGTGGGGAAAACAACTGCGATTGGCCGGATACAAGCTCACCCGGCAACGGCGGGCAGTGCTGGCGGTGATTGCTGCGGGTGAGACGCACTTAAGCCCGGCGGAGGTGTACGATCAGGCCAGAATCGCCTGCCCTGACCTGGGGCTGACCACGGTGTACCGCACGTTAGAGATCCTGTCCGAGCTGGGCTTAGTGCGGCGGGTGCATCTGGAAAAGGGATGCCACAGTTTCGCCTCGGCCAGCGGGGGACACAGCCATCACCTGATCTGCAACAAGTGCGGCGAGGTGATTGAGTTCGAGGGCTGTGATCTCAGCCCACTGCTGGAGCGCGTCGCCCAGCGCACGGGATTTGTCATCGAGGCGCACTGGTTGGAGCTTTTCGGTACGTGCCCGGCTTGTCAGAGGGTGTCCGAAAATTCACCACAAAGGCACCAAGACACCAAGAAATAGAGGGGTTACCTGCTCTTTAATGTTACTTTGTGCCTTTGTGTCTTGGTGGTTGATATCTTCATCTTTGGCTTTTCAGACATGCTGGTAGTCTCTCCCTCGTGTGTTGGTGCTCCTCGTCCGCCCCGCCGGGCGCTAAACCGCCCAGCTACGAGGTGGGAAGCTCCCTCCGGGGGCTTCAGAGGCCCGGAGGGCCTTACATCTCGTAGCCCGAACGTTCACGTTCGGGCGGGTCTGAGCGACCAACATGTTACCGGGAGACCACCGACTCTCAGAAGGAGAAGTATGGGACAGGGAGACGAGAGGTTGGCGATGTTGAAAATCCGTCTGCTGTGGTCGTTGATAGTGATTGCCATGCTCATCGGGGTGCCGCTGAGCGGGTGTGGTGGGCAGGCGTCCCCGCCCGCCGACACCGCGACCGATAAACTGCTCGTGGCCGCCAGCATCATCCCCCTGGCCGACTTTACCCGGCAGGTGGGCGGCGATCGGGTGCAGGTGGAGTTGCTGGTGCCGCCGGGGGCCAGCCCGCACACTTACGAGCTCACCCCGGCCCAGTTGCAGGTGCTCAGCAAGGCGCGCGTGTTGGTGTTGAACGACGTCGGCCTGGAGTTTTGGGCCGATGATGCGGTGAGTGCGGCCAACAATCCCGACCTGATCGTGGTGGACACGTCACAAGGGCTCACAATCCTGGGTGGAGATGCGGGTGAGTCGAGTGGCAACCCGCACATCTGGCTGGACCCGATCAACGCCATCCACCAGGTGGAGAAAATCCGGGACGCGCTGATCCAGGCCGACCCGGACGGCGCGGAGGTTTACCGGGCCAATGCCGAGAGATACATCGGCGAACTGAAAGCTCTGGATCAGGAGATTCGCAACAGGGTGGCGACGTTCTCCAGTAAGAAGTTCATCGCTTTTCACCCGGCGTGGGTGTACTTTGCGCAGCGCTACGGGCTGGAGCAGGCAGCGGTCGTCGAGACCACGCCGGGCAAGGAGCCCTCGCCAGCCGAGATCGCCGAGATTGTCAAGACGGCCAGGGCCATCGGTGCTAAAGCGATCTTCGCCGAACCGCAGTTCTCGCCCAAAGCGGCCGAGGTGATCGCCGCCGAAAGCGGGGCCGAGGTGCTTTTCCTGAACCCACTCGGCGAGCCGCCGGATTTCAGTTACCTGGATACGATGCGATATAACGTTGGGGAGATGGAAAAGGCATTGAAGTAAGGAGATGCGAGATGGCGGATAATAACGGGATGCTGAAGGTCGCCACTTTTAACGCTAATTCGATTCGCAGCCGGCTGGAGCTGGTACTCCATTGGCTGCAACGGGAAGCTCCCGACGTTCTCTGCCTCCAGGAGACGAAAGTGCAGGATGCCGACTTCCCGGCAGCCGCTTTCCAGGAAATTGGCTATCACGTTGTCTTCCGTGGGCAGAAGGCTTATTCCGGCGTGGCCATCGCCAGCCGGGAGGAACCCCAGGAGGTCGCTTTCGGTTTCGATGACGGTGGCCAGCCCGACGAGGCGCGTCTGATCCGGGCCGTGGTGCGGGGCATTCCTGTCGTCAATACCTACGTTCCCCAGGGCCGCTCGCCGGACTCTCCCCACTTCCAGTACAAACTGGAGTGGTTCGCCCGGCTGCGCGCTCTGTTTGAGCGCCACTACTCGCCGCGAGAACCGCTCCTCTGGATGGGCGATTTCAACGTCGCTCCTGAGCCCATAGACGTCCACAATCCCAAGCGGCTGAAGAACCACGTGGATTTCCATCCCGAGGCCCGTGCTGCTCTGGAGCGGGTCAGGGAATGGGGCTTCGTGGACGTCTTTCGCCTTCATCACCCGCAGGAGGCGGAACAATATACTTTCTGGGATTACCGGGTTCCCAATGCGGTGGAGCGCAAGATCGGCTGGCGGGTGGATCACATCTGGGCCACGGAGCCGCTGGCCCGCAAGTCCACGCGGGCCTGGATTGACGTCGAGGCCCGGCGGGCGGAGCGCCCCTCGGATCACACCTTCCTGGTGGCAGAGTTTGCGCTTTGATCATACTGAGCGCGTGACAGGTGAAACGATGGAGAACGAGCCAATTATCTTGCTGGAACACGTGACAGTGACCTACCAGGACCTGGTGGCCCTGGAGGATGTGAGTCTGAGTGTGCCGCCCGGCGCGTTCCTGGCGATTATCGGCCCGAACGGCGCGGGCAAGACCACGCTACTCAAAACGATCCTCGGCCTGCTGCGACCGGTGCGCGGCACGGTGCGCGTGTTCGGCAAAGCGCCGTGGGAGTTGGATGGCAGGCAACAGCGCATCGGCTACGTGCCCCAGGTGATGTCAGTGGACCTCAATTTCCCGGTGCGTGCTGGTGAGGTGGTGCTGATGGGCCGTTACGGGCGGATTGGATTGTTCCGCCGTCCATCGGCCGCCGACCGCCAGGCGGCACTGCGGGCCATGGAGCGGGTAGGCATCGCCGACCTGGCCGACAGGCCAATTGCACGGCTTTCTGGCGGACAGCGACAGCGGGTGTTCCTGGCCCGGGCGCTGGCCAACGAGCCGGACTTGTTGTTGTTGGACGAGCCAACTACCGGGGTGGACGTGGCGGCTACCGAGAGTTTGTACGAGTTGCTGCGCGGCCTGCACGATGAGGGGATCACCATCCTGGTCGTCTCGCACGACGTGGGCGTGGTGGCGGCTTACGTGGACATGGTGGCCTGCGTCAACCGGCGGCTGGTGGCCCACGGCCGTCCCGATGAAGTTGGGGGCAACGTGCTGTCGTGCATGTACGGGCCGGAAGCCATGCTCTTTGGCCACGGGCCGGTATCCCACATGGTTGTCGTCCCTTCCGGCTCCTCCGAGTCCCCTCAGGTTTCTCCCCCGGAATCGAGGTGAAAGATGCTAGAACTCCTGAGTTACACCTTCATGCAGCGAGCGCTCATCGCCGGGGCGCTCATCGGCGCGCTATGTGCGGTGATCGGTGTGTACGTCGTGCTCAAGGGGCTGTCGTTCATCGGGGCGGGCATAGCTCATGCCAGTTTCGGCGGAGTGGCGCTCGGTTTCCTGCTCGGCGTGAACCCGGTGCTGACGGCGGTCGTCTTCTGCTTGCTCACTGCCTGGGGCATTGGCCTGGTATCGCGCAAGGGACAGATTAAAGAGGACACGGCGGTGGGCATTTTCTTCGCCTCGACGATGGCTCTTGGTATTTTGCTCATCGGATTGATGCGCGGCTACAACGTGGACCTGTTTGGGTATCTGTTCGGCAGTATCCTGGCTGTCACGCCACAGGACGTGTGGGTCACGATTGGGCTGGGAGCGGCAGTATTGGGCGTGGTTGGGCTGCTCTTCAAGGAGTTGCTGTTCATCACCTTTGATCCAGAGATGGCCGAGGTGACCGGCGTGCCGGCTGGCAAGCTCTATTTCTTGCTGCTGAGCCTGATTGCTGTGACCGTCGTCGTCTCGATTAAGGTGGTGGGCATCATCCTGGTCTCGGCGCTGATCGTCACTCCCGCTGCGGCGGCCTACCAGTTGACCGAGGATTTCCGGCGGATGATGGCCTTGTCGGTCGTCTTCGGCGTGGGTTCAACGGTGGGGGGACTGTTGCTCTCATATTGGCTGAACACTGCGTCGGGGGCGACAATCGTGCTACTGGCCACGCTGGTCTTCTTCGTGGCGGCGATGTGCTCGCCTCGACGGCGACGCCGCCCCGCACTGCAGCGAGTGTGAAACTGTGTTCAGTATGTCGTTGGCAAAATGGCAACCTGCGCTCAACTATGGTATAATGATGGTAAGGAACGGCTTCTAGCCAACCGGTGGAGCGAGCAGCCATGCCAACACGAAAGATCAACATCAGCGAGGAAGCACTCAAACTCCTCGAGCCATTCGCGATGACCGATCTGGCTTACGTGGGCGATCTGGCGGTGAGTATGTATGTCTGTCAGGGCTCACTAGCCTGGCACCGTCACCTCGACTACGACGAGCTGTTCCTGGTGCACAACGGGATGATTATCCTGGAAAGCGAATGGGGTAGCGTGACCCTCCGACCCGACGAGTTGGCTGTAGTACCCAAGGGCGTGGCTCATCGTTCCGCCTCTATGTTATGGTCCATTGTCCTCCTTTTGCACATCCGCATATTCCCCGACCGCAGAAATGGTGACCGCCGGCTGCACGCCTTACGCGGCGAGAGGCAGTTGGCTAAGATCAACGTATCGGAACAGGCGAAGCAGATCACCCGCCCGTTTGTCCCCCAGGACCTGGCCCAGGTTGACGATTTCGCGCTGCGTCTGTTCGTGGCTCACGGATCTGTGCCCTGGCGCAAGGCTTCCCAGGAGACTCTCCTGCTTGTGCAGCAGGGGCGACTCGACCTCTTTACCGGGGATGCTCTCTCTGTTCTGGATGCCGGGGAGATGCTGGTGCTCGCTCAGGGTATGGCCTATCGGCTGGTAGCTGGTGAGCGCGCGGTTGTGCTTAGTCTATCCCGGCTGACCTGACACTGAAACCTACCTCTCGATCTATACCCACCTGGGGTGCGATGCACTTTGCGCGCTGAGGTGCGTCGCATCTTTTTGCCCAGTCTCCCTGTTTCTTGTATAATTACGTCCATCCCAGCGAGAGGGGGCACTTCACTTGAAACTCGCCATCTGCGTCAGTTGGCTGAATCAGTACGGCGGGGCGGAGAAAGTACTTGAGGCCGCACACGAGCTATTCCCCGACGCGCCGATTTACACCACCATCTACTGGCCGCAGGCCATGCCCGCCGCATACCGCGACTGGGACATTCGCGTCTCGGCGCTGAACCGTCTGCCCTTCATCCGCCGCCACCATCAGCTTTTTCTGCCTTTCTATCCCCTGGGCGTGGAATCCTTCGATCTGAGTTCCTACGACGTGGTACTGAGTATCACCAGCGCCTTCGCTCACGGGATCATCACCCCGCCGGAGACGCTGCACATCTGCTACTGCCTCACGCCGGCCCGTTTCCTGTGGAACTATCAGAGCTATGCTCAGCGCGAGGGGTTGGGTCGCCTGGCCGACGTTGCTCTGCGTCCGGTGCTCAACTACCTGCGCTTGTGGGACCGCTTGGCCGCCGACCGGGTGGATCACTTTATCGCCATCTCCCGTGAGGTGCAGCACCGCATCCGCAAGTATTACCGTCGGGAGAGCGCGATCATCTACCCCCCGGTGGAGACCTCTCGTTTCCATCCCGCCGATGGCTACGATGACTACTTTCTCGTCGTCTCGCGGCTGATTCCCTACAAACGCATTGACCTGGCGGTGCGGGCGTTCAACGAGTTGGGGTTGCCGCTGAAAATCGTGGGCGAGGGGCGGGATCGGGCTGCGTTGCAGGCACTGGCCCGGCCCAACGTCGAGTTCCTGGGTTGGGTGGGTGATAAGGCACTCCAGGAGCTTCTTGCGCGGGCCAGGGCGTTCATTTTTCCCGGCCTGGAGGACTTTGGGATTGCCCCACTGGAGGCGATGGCCGCTGGTCGCCCGGTGATCGCCTACGCGGGCGGCGGCGCACTGGATACCGTGAAGCCCGGTGTGACGGGAGAATTTTTTACCGAGCTGACGCCCGAATCGCTGGCCGGCGCCGTCCGCGACTTCGACCCGGCCCGCTATGACCCGGCAACGATCCGCCGCCACGCGGAACAGTTTGATCGGGCCGTGTTTCAGCGAGAGCTAGGACGATTTGTGGAGGAGAGGTTCACCACTCATCGCGCCGCGTTTGAGAAGCGTGAGGAATGAGCCGTGTGCGCGTTGCGTGTTCTGTTCCATTCACGCGCCACGCAATACGCACCACGCAGCACGTGCTAGGGGGAATGATGGAACTTCGTCTTTACTGGCAGATCGTATGGAGACGGGTGTGGCTCGTCGTCGCCCTGGTCGGCATCGTGGCCGTGGTGACGGCGGTCACCTACCACCCGCCGGCTCCGATTTACGCCGCCACGTTGCGCTTCAACGTCGGGTTACTGCCCGTGCCCCCGGCCGGGGCCGACTACACCTACAATCCGCTCGATACCTGGATGGCGTCGGAGTATCTGATGGACGACCTGGCCTCAGCGGTGCGCGGTGGGGCGTTCGCCGCCGCTGTACAGGATCGTTTGGGCGCGGATGCTCCCCACCTGGCCGGGGCTTTCGGCGCGGCGACGGAGCATCGCGTGCTCACCGTGTCCATCACCTGGGGCGATGCTGCTCAACTGGCCGACATCGCCAACGCGACCGTGGCGGTGCTGGTGGAGGACAGCGGCGATTTCGTCGGCCCGCTGGGTGATGCCCGTCCCGTCCTGCGCCTGATTGACCCGCCGGTAGTGTTCCCCGTTGGGCGGAGCCTGAAACAGAAATTGGATATTCCTCTGCGCCTGGGCCTGGCCTTCCTGGCCGGGGTGGCGCTGACCTTCCTGCTTGACTATTTGGACACCAGCCTCCGTGACCGGGCAGAGGTGGAGGCGCTGGGGCTCTCCGTGCTGGGCGAGATTCCGCCGCTGTCAGGTCGTCGCCGCTGGCCGTGGGAGCGCCGGCTGCCGTAGATTGGGTCAGCCGATGGAGCGGATTAAGCCGACGGCTCTTATCCTCACTTGCGCTCGCTTTGCCTCATTCGGACGGCGGGGGCATTTTGGCAGCGCCGTCCGTTATACGACACAGTGCTTTGTGGGATGGTGAGACGATGCTTCACAGATTTCTTTTCTCGTTGGGCGGCAGTGCCGCCTTTGGCGCGGTCACTGAGGGGTTTGTTCCGGCTGTGGACTGGGCCCAACTCGTCAATGTAGCCTGAGGTGCGAGACATGAGATTCAAATTCTGCCCTGAGTGTGGCGCGCCGTTGGTCCTGGAGATGAGGGGGGATCGGGAGCGCCCGGTCTGCCCGGCCTGCGGATTCGTCGTCTACCTCAATCCGGCAGTGGCCGCCGGCACGTTGGTGGAGATAGACGGGCGGGTGGTACTCATCCGCCGGGCCGTGGAGCCGCGAAAGGGGTATTGGGGCCTGCCCGCTGGCTACGTGGAGGCCGACGAGTCCGCCGAAGAAGCCGCCATCCGCGAGACTCGCGAGGAGGCTGGCCTGGAGGTGGAGCTGGACGATCTGCTGGGCGTGTACTCATTTGGGGAAAGGACGCACGAGCGGGGGGTGTTGATTCTGTATTCCGCGCACGTGGTCGGCGGGGAACTGCGGGCTGGCGACGATGCGCTGGAGGCCCGGACCTTCGCCCCGGACGAACTGCCGGAGATTGCTTTCTCTACCCATCGGGATGCCCTGCGGGAGTGGCGGCGCGCACGGGCGGTGACCTATCGCACTGCCACCCTGGATGAGGCCGATGTAGTGGCCCAGATCAACGAGCGTTACGACTTTGAGCAGGGGCGAGATTATCGCCAGTACGTCCTGGATCCGCAGAGCGAGTTGTTGGTCGCGGTGGACGATAGCCAGATAGTGGGGTTCTCCAGCCTGACCTTTCACGCCTGGAACGGGACGGCCAATCTGAACCAGATATTCGTCCAGCCTAACTATCGGCGGTGGGGTATCGCTACCCATCTGATCGAGTACGCGCTGGACATGGCCCGCAAACGTGGGACACGTGCCGTGATCGCCGAAGCGCCGGTCGATAATCCGGTGCTGGTGGTCTACCTCAAGGCCGGGTTCCGGGTGTGCGGTTTCATAGATGCGTACTATCCGCCCAGCACCCATCAGCAGAGCACGGCACTTTTCCTGGCCTACGATCTTGCTTGATTGCATCTGTTGGCAGGCCCTCACCCCCCAACCATCCTTTGGCAAGCTCAGACAACACCTCTCCCGTTCGCCCCGCGACGGGAGAGGGGCTACTTCCCTCCCTCGCCTGCGTGTGCGGGAGAGGGAGGGGCTGGGGGAGGGTGAGGGCCTGAACGGGTTGCAATCGGCTGACCACTACCAAAGAGGAGATAATGCCTGACGACGAATTCTTGCAAACGGCTATTGAAGCGGCCCGGGCGGCGGGCCAGGTAATACGGGAGCAGCTCCACCAGGCCCACCGCGTGCGGCATAAAGGCCCTCGTGACCTGGTGACCGAGGTGGATGTGATGGCCGAATCGAGCATCGTGCGCATCCTGAGCACACGTTTCCCTGAGCACGATGTCCTTACCGAGGAGACTGCCGCCCCACCGCGCCGCTCCCGCTACCGCTGGGTGATTGACCCCCTGGATGGCACTACGAACTACGCGCACGGCTACCCTATTTTCTCCACGTCCATCGCCCTTACCCTGGACGACGAGTCCATCGTTGGCGTGGTCTACGATCCGCTGCACGAGCGGTTGTTTCACGCCCAGCGTGGGGATGGGGCTTACCTCAACGGTGAACGATTGCACGTCAGCGCGGTGGATCAGCTTGGTGAGGCGTTGATCGGATTGGATTGGTCGAGCGATCTGGAAACGCGGGCCACAGTTGTCGCTGCTATCGGTCGGCTGGCCGGACACGTGGCCACGATGCGCGTGGCTGGCTCGGCGGCCCTGGTTCCCTGTTACGTGGCCGCCGGCTGGTGCGAGGGATACTTTCACCTGGGGCTCAAGCCGTGGGATGCGGCGGCGGCAGTGCTCATTGTCAGTGAGGCCGGGGGGCGGGCTACCTCCCTGGATGGCCGCCGTTGGCGATTGGACGATCCCGACTGCCTGGTCAGCAACGGGCTGATACACGAGCCACTGAGAGAGCTTATCCGGCTGTAATTCACATTGGCACATCAGCGGTTAGACCTCCAAGGTCTTGGAGACCTCGGAAGTCTGGGGGTATGACCAGAGCCCCGTTTTCTCGAAGAAAACGGGGCTCTTCTATCAGTCGCCGCCGATGATGGCATCGGCGGGCATGCCCGGCTTCAGGCGGTGGTCGGGATTGGGAATGCGTACCTTGACGGCGAAGACCATGTTCACCCGCTCTTCTTTGGTCTGCACGTTCTTGGGGGTGAACTCCGCGCGGTGGGCGATGTAGGTCACTTCACCCTGGAAGACTTCATTGGGGAAAGAATCCACTTCCACGCCCACCGCCTGCCCCAGCGCCACCATGTTGATCTGATTCTCCGGCACGTAGATGGTCAGGGTTACCTGATCCAGATCGGCGACCGTCATCAGGGTCGCGCCCGGCGTGGCAATCTCGCCCACGTGGACCACCTTGCTGGTCACCAGCCCGTTGATCGGTGATTTGATGGTCAACTGCTCCAGTTGGACGTCCAGGGTGTGGAGACTGGCCTGTGCCTGGCGCACCCGGGCCTGTGCCATGGCGATCTCTTCGGGCATCGCTCCCTCTAGCAGGGCGTCCAGCGCGGCCTGGGCCACGTTCACGGCCGCTTCTGCCACGCGATATTTCCCCTCGGCCGCGGTCACCGCTGCGTCGGCTGCCAGGGGATTATCGCGCATGGCGATCAGGTTATCCAGGTGCTGCTGTGCGCCATCCTGTGCGGCCTGGGCCTCGGCGACGGCCTCCTCAGCGGCGGTGGCCATGAAGTTGAGCACGCGCCAATTGTAACTGGTGGATTTGTACTGGTCGCGGAGCAGGAGCGCGTCCGCCAGGCGGGCCTGGGCCATCTCCACCTCCAGTTTAGCCAGGGCCACTTGATTCTTCGCCGCGTTTATCTCCGCGTTCAATTGCTGTGGATTGTCCCGCGTTTTCTTGGCGTTCTCCCAGGCCACCTTTGCCCCATCGCGCTGGGCCACGGCCTGGGCCACCGCCGCTTTGGCCACGGCAACTTCTTCAGGGCGAGCTTTAGCCTCCACCTGTGCCAGGTCGGCCTGGGCCGCAGCGACGGCAGCCTCGGCCTGGGCTCGTTGCGTCTGAAGCAAAGAGTCATCCAGGCGCAGCAGTACCTGGCCCTCACTGACGGGCTGTCCCTCGTCGGCCAGGATCTCCACGATCCGCCCGCTGGTCTCGGCGGTTATGTGTATCGTCTCAGCCTCGATTGTCCCCGAGGCCTCGAGTGGCTGTGCCACGTCGCTGGCCTGCGCCTGCGTGTACCACCGGAAACCCACCGTTCCCGCGCCGGCCAGCAGGATTACCACTGCGATTATCCCCAACACTCGTTTCATTGCTTCATTCTCCTCTGTCCACAGACGTCAAACGTAAAGTGTGAAGCGTAAGGTGTGGTACTTACGTTTTACCCTTCACGATATACCAGCACGGCGTCGGCCGGGATGCCCGGATTCAGCGCGTGGTCGGGATTGGGAATGCGTACCTTGACGGCGAAGACCATGTTCACCCGCTCCTCTTTAGTCTGCACGTTCTTGGGGGTGAACTCCGCCTCGGTTGCAATGTGGATCACCTGGCCGCGGAATGTACGGCCTGGATAGGCGTCTACGGTCACGTCCACTGCCTGGCCGAGCTGCACACGGCCCAGGTCTTTCTCCGGAACGTATACCGTCAGGGTCACCTCATCCAGGTTGGCCACGGTCAGCAACGTGGCTCCCGGCGTGGCCAGCTCCCCGACGTGTGCCACGCGCTCTACGACGGTGCCATCGAGGGGCACGTAGATGACCGTCTTGTCCAATTGCACTTCCAGCGTGGCCAATGCCGCCTCTGCCTGTTCCACCTGGGCGCGTGCCACGGCGACCTGCTCCTCGGAAGGGCCGGCTTTCAATGCGGCCAGTTGTGCCTGGGCCACCCCAACGGCCGCTTGCGCGCTATCGTATTGCGCTTTGGCCTCATCCACCTGAGCGTCCATGTCCTGTGGATTGGCGCGCATGGCCAGCAGGTCGTT
>Ga0164318_10004768_pt1 | contig 13070 bp, 10 predicted proteins | sample GuaBasSedimGuay9_FD_113734 | JGI IMG/M metagenome (GOLD analysis project Ga0164318, IMG submission 113734) | Subseafloor sediment microbial communities from Guaymas Basin, Gulf of California, Mexico - Guay9, Core 4571-4, 0-3 cm | ecosystem: Environmental > Aquatic > Marine > Hydrothermal vents... | reverse complement strand
TTGCGTCTTTACCTTTTCCCATGATATTATCTTTTAAATGTTTGTTTTTAGTTTCTCTATTTTAGCAACATGACATTAATTATAATGTGAAATTTCATTCTTATAAATTAAGCACAACCTTTGTTAGGCACTGGCATTCATTCGCTTCCATTTATTCATCTTTTTCAAATTTGCTACAAGTTTCATTTCTTCCTGTGCGTTGGCAAGACATACTCTTTTGCAATTTTTGGTTTGTGTGTCGGCTCGTGCGAATTGCAAATGTGTATGGCTTTTGCGGTGACTGTCATTCTATTGTTGTTACTGAATTTGCTAATCTTTTTTCATTTCCTAATAAAGTCGTATAATATCTTTGTTCAATACCATAGAGCAAACTTTTTAAATCGTTTTCAGATTCGATTGTGAAATTTGCATCATTTTCGTCAAATTCTAAATCTTCGCAATATTCTCTGATGTAAGTGAATATTGTACTCTTTTCTTGTTGGTTAAAATGACTAATTGTTTCCATTGCCATTGCAATACGTTTCCTATTTGCTTTCTTCACTTTATCAGCATTATAATCATCTCCCAATCTAATAAAATCATTCTCTAAAAATTCTTCTGTATCTTCCTGAGTGGCTTCTTTGTATAAAACATCAATGCCTTTAAAAATGGTTGATAAAACAGGTAGTTTTTTAAAATAGAGAATATCTTCGTCCTTGTTATAAATTGCATCAGCATAATCATTTATTACAATTATTGGTTCATTTTCTGTAATTGTGAGATTATTTAATGAAAGTAACTTTTTACTAATAAACTGACGAGAACCAACTTTTTGAAAATAGTAAACTCCTGATTGGTAGGCACACAAATAATTAATATTTGAATAGTCTGCTCTTGCTATTTGGTCATATTCGGCTGAAACAAATCTCCGTTCAATGAAATCAATACTATATTCTTGTTCGGAAAAATCTTCAATGGCAAACCATTCGTCATCTTCAAGTTTGTAATCCGAATCAAATTCTCTTGGGTTATCTAAATCATCTGGCAACTCAAAGATTTCTTCGTTAGAAATTACTTTAAAAAGTCTGCCATTTCTACCTTTTGTTTTTGCTAATAAATGATTCATATATCTATTTCTCTTTATCTATGAATGTAAAATTGTTTATTCTCTTCAATTTTGAAAAACTCTCTTTTTTCGGGTCTTTCAATTTTTGTCTTGTAATTATAAATATTCTGATATTGTTATCTGTGGTTAAATAATAAAAATGATAACCAAAAAATAAAAACAATGGGTTAAAATAAAGTGTTTGGGAAAGGAATGTGAAAATAAATAATATTCCAAATACAAAAATTAGAGTATCACAATAAGGAACACTTAACGCAACAAAAAAGTAACCTAAATAACTTGGTAAGAAAGCATTATTGGCTTGTTCAATTTCTTTAATTGGTGAGTTAATTCCTCTTTCCTTGTCTTCTTCTTTTTCAAATTCTATGCTATCACTGTCTAAGCCATTTGCAACAATGAGACTAATAAAAGTTAATATTATTGGGATTAGAAAATAGACCAAATATGAAACAAAATCAGGAAGGAAATCTAATTTTGGAAATAGACAACTTAAAACATAGCGTTCTTTTACTGCATACACAACTAAAATTAGTGATGTAGCATTGAATGTTAGTAGTAGTCTAAATATAAAGTTCAACATATCAATTTCCTGTTATTCCGTTAATAAATGTTTCTACAAATCCTAAAATCTTTTTAAGGATTCTATCGCCTAATTTCTTGCGTTGCAGAACTGATGGTTTTTCGCCTTCAATTAATTCAAGTATTTCATCTCTCAATGGTTCTCTTTCTGCAAACAGATAATTTTCAATCAATTTCTGTGTTTTTTCTTTCGATAGATTTTCATCTTTTACCAACTGCTTAAAAGCCTTTTGTTGTTCAGTAGTCCAGAAATTCTCAAATTCTTGCGGTATATCTTCTTCGTCTTCTATTTCAGGTAGATTCTCTAAAATAAATTTCTCAATTAGTTCTTTTTTACTTCTTAATTGCGATTCTGTATTTAGTAAATTAAAAATTTACTTTTCTGTTTGTTCAACATCTTTTTGCGTGTTGGATTTCAATTTGATAAGCAACTGAATAATGTAATTTACATTGATTTCGTCACGGTGGATTAATTCCAGTTCAAAGTCCACATCTTCCAAAATCGAAACTTTCTCTTTTTGGTGGTCGCTTTTAACTTTGTCGTAAAGGTCAAGATATTTGCTTTTATAATCCTCAAAAAGTTGTTCGTTCATCGCCAAATCTTCCCATTTGAAGTCGGCAAAGGCAACAAGAATATTTTTTATTCGCATTAACTGACGAAATGCTTGTATAAATTCTAATTCGTCTTTTTCGCTTTGCAAATCGTTTACGCTGTTTACTGTTGGCGTTATTTTTAGCAACTCAATAAATGCCTCGTTGAATTTCTTTACATATTCCTCGTAAGGTTTCATTATAATTACCTCAATCGCTTCTTTGTTACTGAATAAGGTAATTGCATCGTCTGTTGCTTTTTTCAGATTACGGAAAACAACAATATTTCCTTGTGATTTTTGCTCGTTTAAAATTCGGTTTGTTCTTGAATATGCCTGAATTAAACCGTGATATTTTAAGTTTTTATCTACATACAATGTATTGAGCGGTGGACTGTCAAAACCTGTAAGAAACATATTTACAACCAGTAAAATATCAATTTTTCGTTCTTTTACTTTTTTAGAAATATCGTTGTAATAATTGTAAAACGATTGGCTGTCTTTGGTTGAGAAATTTGAACCAAACATTTTATTGTAATCTTCAATAAACTCGTCTAATTTTTCTCTGCTGTGTTGGTGCATTCCGTACAATGCTCTTGGCTCTTCAACAACTGATAATTCTTCGGGAATAAAACCGTTTGCGTCTGCATCGTCTTCGTTGGCTACATACGAAAAAATTGTTGCAATTTTAAGATTGTGTTTGCCTTCTTCTTTTTTGCGTTGTAGAATATCGTAATACTTTATCAAAGTTTTAACGCCACTTACGGCAAACAATGCTGTAAATTCTTTGCTGTGGGTTTTACGGTTATGATTAGAAATGATATAATTTGAAATTTTCTCTAAGCGTTTTTCATCTTCCATCAACTCTTTTGTGTCGATGTCTTCTACCTCAATATCAATTTCGGTGGCACTGTCTTTCTTTTTATATCTGCCAACATATTCAACCGAAAATTTGAGAACATTCTCGTCTTTTATGGCATCGGTAATTACATATTTATGCAAAGAATCGCCAAAAAGTTCTTTGGTTGTTCGTTTTCCTAAATCGTTCTTAAAAGCATTTTCAGCAAAAATGGGTGTGCCTGTAAATCCAAAAAATTGAATATTATTGAAAAACGCTTTTATTCGATTGTGTGTTTCTCCAAATTGTGAACGGTGGCACTCATCAAAAATGAAAATTAATCGTTTGTCTTGCAGTTTTTCCATTTTTGCCAAATACTGCTTTTTGCTGATGGCGGTATTTAGTTTTTGAATGGTGGTAACAATTAATTTTGTATCGTCAGAAAACTGTTTTACCAATGCTTTGGTATTGTCTGTTCCATCAATACTGCCTTTGCTGAAACTGTTAAATTCTTTGGTGGTTTGATAATCCAAATCTTTACGGTCAACCACAAAAATAACTTTTTCAACTTCGGGCATATTCATTATTATCTGACTTGCTTTAAACGAGGTCAAAGTTTTTCCCGAACCTGTGGTGTGCCAAATGTAACCGTTTTTATTAGTGTTTTTCACACGGTCAATTAGTGCTTCTACTGCATAATATTGATAAGGGCGAAGCACCATTAATATTTTATGTGTTTCGTTTAGCACAATGTATTTGCTAATCATTTTAGAGATGTGGCAAGGCTCTAAAAATTCGCTTGTAAAACCATTTAAAATATTGGTTAAACGGTTATTCTCTTTATCTGTCCAATAGAAAGTTTGCTTAAAAGATTGTCTGCGGTTATTAGCGTAGTATTTTGTGTTTACACCATTGCTGATTACAAAAACCTGTATGTATTGATACAATGCTGAATTTGAACCAAAAGAATGGCGTTGATAACGATTGATTTGGTTGAATGCCTCTTTAAGTTCTAACCCTCTGCGTTTGAGTTCAATTTGAACCAATGGCAAACCATTTACCAATAAGGTAACATCGTAGCGATTTTTGTATTTCCCTTCAATAGTAACTTGTTGTGTTACCTGATATTGATTTTGACACCAAAACTCTGTATTCAGAAATTCAAAATAAAGATTGTCGCCATTATCTCGGATAATATGTTGTTTCTCACGTAGCGTTTTTGATTTTTCAAACACAGAACCTTTGGTAAGAATATTCATTACCTTTTTAAATTCTGCATCTGAAAACGAAATATTATTATGTTTCTCTAACTGCTGTTTTAAATTGGTTATTAACTCTTTTTCGTCTTTTAACTGCACCAAAGAATAACCCAACTTTTGAAGTTGAGTAACTAATTTGTTTTCTAATATTTGTTCAGGTTGTTTGCTCATAATTTATACACTAAACATTCTTTGCAGAAGTCCCTTTTTATATTCTTTGGATTGCTCAATCTTTACATTTATAATATCTATTTCTTTATCTAATTCCTGTAAAAAAAGATGAAATCTTATTTTGTTCTTTAAGTGATGGAATTGAAATTTTAAGATTTTCAAATGCTGTTTGACCAAGAGTTTTATTCCTTCCTGCCCCACCTGGCGAGGCTAATTCAAGAAATGATTTGCCTCTTGGTGTTAGGAAGAAATAAAGTATAAAATCTAAATTAAGTAAATCCTTTACTGGCTCATACATTGGGAATCTATGTGAGGCTATCATACCAATTTCTTTTACAGTTGTTTTTGTAATTGCTCTTTCCCAAGCAAAAACGATATTGAGAATTAGTTTGTTTTCCTCAATCCAAAAAACTCTTTTATTTCCCAAAGATTTCCCAGAAACTGGTTCTTTGTGAAAAATGCCTTTACCGTGTGACCGAATTCCAATTTGGCTATAAAGTTTATCTGATTCAACCTTTACAGGATTTGAATATCTCTGTAAAATTTCTTTAAGGATATATGTTTTCCATTCAGAAAATGGGTTCCCATTTTTATCCTTAAAACATAATTCTTTTTTAAATATCTTTTGAATAACTCCTTTCTTGTATTGTTCTAACAATCCTTTCTTTTCTGTTAGTTGAATAATTTGGTTATCTATAAAAGTCAAAAAAGTCACTATTTTTTTTTGCTCAATTATATTTGAAGGAATACCAATCTTGTAACCATCTAAGAAGGCTGAATTACTAATATTCATTGTGTTTTTAGCACCTCTATGAACTATTGGTACAAGATAATTGTAGGTGTTTAGTTGAGAAGAAAAATAAATATCTAAAAGGTGTCCAAGTTCTTTGTTTTTAGGTTTGAATACTGCATATAAAACAGAAACAACACCTGCTCTGTTAAGCATATTTTGTTTAATTATTCCGAAAGGAAAACCTGCTGTTGGGCTTTTTGTGTAAACTACATCATTTGGAAAAACAACCTTGTAATTTGAAATGTCATCTGACGCATATGAGCGACCCAAATGTTCAATTTGATTGATTACACCTTTTTCTTTTGCAACTGAAAAAACCTCGTTAAATTCACCCGTAGAATTGCGTGTCTTATGTTCTGTTAAAATCTTATTTAGTTTTACCAGTTCCCAATCCTCATTAAAATCAGGGAAACGTAAAACTGGATTTGGTGTTTTACTTTCTTTCATTTTAAAATGGGGTTGAAATGTTCAATTCTTTACAATATTTCGATATTTCAGTTTCAGTTTATTCAATCGCTTTATTAAGTAGAATAAGTTTTTGTGATACATCATCTAAATTAACTGGTTCTTCTTCTTCGAAAGTATTAACATATCTTGGAATATTAAGGTCATATTCGTTTTCTCTAATTTCATCAAGACTTGCTATGTAACTGTATTTCTCTTCTGGTTGTCTTTCTTGGTAAGTCGAAATGATTTTTTCAATATCTTCTTGTCGAATATAGTTTTGTGTTCCTTTTGCGTAATATCTACTTGCATCAATAAAAATAACATCATTAGGATTTTCTCGGCATTTTTTGAATACCATAATACAAGTTGGAATGTCTGTTCCAAAAAATATCTTTTCTGGTAACCCAATTATTGCATCTAAGTAATTACGGTCTTCAATTAAATATTTTCTAATAAGTTGTTCTGCTCCACTTCTAAACAAAGCACCGTGAGGTAACACAATTGCCATAGTTCCATTTTCTGCTAAATGATAAATCATATGTTGCACAAAAGCATAATCGGCTTTGCTTTTTGGTGCAAGTTTTCCGTATTGGCTAAAACGGTCATCACTTGTAAATAAGGGGTTTGCACTCCAATTTGCCGAAAATGGCGGATTTGCTACAATTGCTTCAAATTGTTGTTCAATATGTTGTGGATGTTCTAATGTATCTTCTTGTTTTATATCGAATTTTCGGTAATGCACATCGTGCAAAATCATATTCATTCGGGCAAGATTGTAGGTAGTTCGATTAAGTTCCTGTCCGTAAAAATTACTTACTTCTTCAACTTCTTTGGCAACACGCAAAAGCAAAGAACCCGAACCACAAGTTGGGTCGTAAACAGATTTTAGTTTTGTTTTTCCTGTTGTTACCAACTTTGCCAAAATCATACTTACCTGTTGTGGTGTATAAAATTCTCCTGCTTTTTTCCCTGCTCCACTGGCAAACTGCCCAATTAGATATTCGTAGGCATCGCCTAAAACATCAAGTTCGGTATTTTCAAGTTTAAAATCTATTTTGTCAAGATGCGATAGTACTTTTGCAATCAGTTTATTTCTTGCATCGGTTGTTTTTCCAAGTTTGGTACTGTTCAAATCCATATCCTCAAAAAGATTATCAAAATCTTCTTCACTTTCTGTTCCCATTGTAGAAAGTTGGATATTGTTTAGAATTTCTTGTAAGTTCTCTAAAATGAAATTGCTTTCTGTGTCATTGTTTCCGTTTCCTCTTTTTGCAAGTTCACTAAACAATTCAGATGGTTTCAGGAAGTAACCCAATTTTTCAAGAGATTCCTCTCTGATTGCTTCAATATATTCTTTCCCTTGCTCTGAATTTTCTTTTATTTCTTTGTATTTTATTCCGTCTGTTTCTAAAATGGTGTTGGCGTACATTTCCATTTTTTCAGCCAAATATTTGTAAAAAATAAATCCGAGTATGTAATCTCGGAATTCATCGGCATTCATTTTACCTCTCAACTCGTTGGCTATATTCCAAAGTTGCTGTTCAAGTTGTTTCTTTTGGTCTTCACTCATTTTCTATCAGTTTCCTTTATATTCGTTAGTACAAGCGTTGGCAAGAAATTGCTCTTTTGGTTTTTTTAGGTTTGCCTGTGTGTCGGCAAAAAAAACAAATGTGCAATTTGTGCGGTGGCTTTTTATTTCTTTATTTTTTTGTAGCAAATTTATCATTCTGTCTCGTTTCTTTTGCTTGTGGGTAACGGTGGCAATATGAAAAGTTGGGCATTTTGGAACACCGAACTTTCATTTTACTACACTGTTTATTCAATGTTAAAATGTTCATATTTAGTACTATCTGCCCAATTTTATATATTGCGTGTTGTAGCCAGTACTTTATAACTCATTAATTTTTTTCTCAATTTTATTTAAATCATCGATAAAACCATTTATCATCCTATTTGTAATTGGCTGACGAGATTTCAATGCTTTTCCTAATTCATCCTTTAATTCAATTAAACATCTCAAATCATCTTTATGGTATTGTTCAAGTTTCCTATTTGAAAATCTCTCCTCTGGGTAGTATCGTATATGGATAAAATCTTTGAAATCACTTATGGCTTTTGGATTAAAACTTTTTAAATTCCTTGCAAGTTTTTTACCATCAATAAATTTAAAAATCGCAGTAGTATCAAATGTAAGACTATGATTAGGTGAAGATTCTTCAACTTTAATAAGGAGATTATTTACAGAATTTTCTTTTATATTTTCAAATATATTTTTTGTGTATTTCCGATATAGTATCGAACGCCTATTATTATCTTGCTTATCTACAAACTCTTGGATTTCGATAAACTCTTTTGTTTTGAGGGCTTGATACTCTTTACCCCAGGAATACTCTTTGATCCGAGAGGTATTATATTCTTTATGATCTCTCATCTTGTCAAAAAGTAGTTTTATTATTTGTTTTGATTTTGAGACGACGTATGATTTGTTCTTTTTTAACAAGCCCTCATTAATAAGATTAATAAATATACCAGCAATATGTATTGTGATATAGATATTGTTGATTTCACCTGAGGAAAATTCCTTTCATACTTTGTCTCTCAGCTGAAAAAACTGTTTATCCTCAAGCGTCCGCCAATACCATAACTTTTCCCAGTTTTGCTCAACATCTTTTCTGAAAAAAGTATTTGATTTAATGGAGTTATTTAAGTCTTCTTTTGAGATATAACCATTCTCAATATAACTTACAATTTTAGTGATGGGAAAAACATATGATGAATGAAAGCAATTATATTTTTCTAAACTGGGTTTGTATTTTCTTTCGGCAATTTTACTTGGACTATCTTCGTTTTTATCAAAATAATTGTAGTTCTGGTATTCTTTGATATTTTGGTTACCAGTCTTATGTTCAAGGTATATAATAATGAAATATGCAAGAAGGTTTTTTATAAAATCATTATAATTTTTGTTTTCAATATATTCAACATCAAAAAAAGTTGTTAATCTGTTAAAATCAAGTAATGCTTGTTTTAATACACGCAAATTCTCAAAAGTAGATGAAACAAAAATCTCTTTAATAAGTTGCACATGGACTTTTAGCTTCAAGTCTTTATTTACTTTTTGACTCTCCTCTATAAAATGGTTAACCGCATTGTCTATATCACTTTTAACTTCAAAGGTTTGACCAATTAATTTTTCTTTAAAGTCTTTATAATCAATATCTGTATCGTTTTTTGTTTTGTCGTATTTGGCTTGAATTTTTTTTTCTTCTGTAAGCAAAATTACTTTGCAGCTTGAATGTTCAACGAAGTTGTTTATATACCCAAAAATTTCGTCAGTTGGAATTTTGCACCTTTCTATATCATCAAATATTAAAATACGTTTTCCACTCACACCTTTGTTTGCAGAATCAAAAATTCCCAGAGAATCAACATTAAATGAAATGTTACCATCAGATTTATCATCATCATCAAAATTCAGATCTATTTTAGCTGTAGATTTTAGTAATCCTTTGAAAACGGCTTTGGCAACTTTCATGCCTTTAGAATAAAGAAACGGATTTATTACTGCCCTTATCTTTTCATTTATAGTTTGAGAGTCAGAGATTCCATTTAAACTAACATAGATGGGCTTAAGAGTAATTTGCTCATCAGAAATATCCGGCTCATCCCATTCTTCAATTATTCTTTTTATGAAGTATGTCTTACCACATCCCCAATTTCCTTTCAATAAAACTGCATACTGCGGATTTTCCAACTCAATAAAATATTCCAAATATTCTTTAATGTGTTGATTCATTTCTTGTCTTTAGTTTTTTGCAGTATGCTATTTTGTATTGGCTACAACGGGCAGCGCTAAGATTAGATGCCGGTTGCGAAGCAGTTTCTTGTCTGGTACTACCAGACTTGAAACGGGCTTTGAATGTTGTTTTTTTAATTCTCACGGCATTTAATTTTAGCGCATGTTACCTGCTGGCTTTTATCTATTTCTTTCGTTTTCTGTGCGCTGGCAAAGACATACTTATTGACAAGTTTTGGCTCGTGCGGCAGGTTTCCGAGCGACTTGGCAATGTGTATGGCTTTTAGTGTTGGCATTTTTTTCAGGTTGTTGATTCTTCAATTATTCTAATTTCTTCATCAGTCAGTCCGTACAATTCATAAACCATTTGGTCTATTTCTTTTTTGGTTTTATCTATTTCTGTTTTAAAAGAATGAACTTCAGATTTTCTTTTTTCAAAAACCTCCATCCAATCCATTTCACTAGATTTTGAGAGCTTTCCCGTACCAGTACTCTTAATCGCTTTGTTTAGCTCGTTTATAAACCCATTAAAATCTAAGTGATACCAGTCCTGAAGTTTCTTGTTCAGTTTTTCTGTTGAAATCTGGGAATGTAAATAGTTAATGAAATTATCCACAGCAGATTGAAAACCACTTGCTTTAAGAATAATTGTATCTGTTCTAACTTTAAATTCATCTTGCGTCTGAATAGTAGCAACAGGTATTGGTATTAATGAAAGAGGTTTGTTAAAATACTCCCTTGAGTTTCCCTTTGGTTTGCCTATAAAGCCATAATACCAGTCAATTAATTTAGAATTTAAAACAGCAATAACATATTTGGTTTCAAACTGATTATTAGTAATTCTAATTGCTCGTACGTCACCACCATTGTTAAAGAATTGATTATTGTCAAAACCAAATTTGTTTTTACTAGCTCTGTATGGAACAAGTATTTTTTCTTTTGCGTCGAAGACATCCTTCACAGATGGTCGATGTAATCTCCACCATTCATACTCACCTGTTCTCGGCCCTCTTCTTTCAAGAAGCTTCTCTTTGTGATTCTCCAAATACTTATATGCGTTTGGAAATTTTTCTTTCGAGAAACTGTTGTCTGCATAAATAAGATATAGGTTATTGAACCAAATTACATAAGGGCTAATATTGCTATTTTTAATACACTTTCTTAAAACCTCATTTTCAATCTGATTTTCATCTGCTACAGCCTTGCTAATGGTAAAGATTTCATTTTTACCTGATTCCGAACCTTTTGCTATTTCTGTAATGTTTCCAAGTAATACTTTGCCTTCTTTAATTTTGTTAATCAGTTTTAATTTGGTTTTATCTGCTATTATCCAATTATCATTCAATTCATCTCTTTTAAGTACAGCTAATTGATAGCTTTCTGCTGTGTATGAGATTTCGTCGAGAGCTTTGTTTGAGCTATAAATTTTGAAATTGATGTTGTCAGACTTGGGTATTGATTCAGCAAGTAGTATTGCGGTGTGGATATTAGCATCTTTAAAAACATGATAATTTTCAAAGTTTATTAAAGTGCTTAAATGGGATGCTAAAAATTTTCTTAGATTTTTTGCATAATCGTTGCCAATAAAATAATTGGAAGTAATCATACCAAATACACCATTTCGATTGAGTAAATCTATGCCCTTGAATAAAAAGTAATACATTAAATCATTATAGCCAGTATGGATTAATTCGTATTTGGATTGAAAATAATTATGAATCTTTTTGGGAAATACACTCATGTTGACATAAGGCGGATTCCCAATTACTACATCAAAACCGCCATTTCGCATGATTTCCTTAAACTCTACATTCCAATCAAATGCTTTGTCTCCGGCAACTTCCGGGTCGTCAATTAAAGAATTACCGCATTTTATGTTGTTGTTTAGATTTGAAAGTTTGCGGCCTTTCTGGGCAGTGCGTAACCAGAGTGAAAGTTTGGCAATCTCAACACTTTCCTCGTTAATGTCCACCCCGAAAAGATTATTTTCCAAAATAGATTTTTCAGTGTCAAATAACCGCAAGGCCGTGTAGGTCAGCTCTGCAATAATATCATCAATGGTTGAGTGCTCTTGGATTAGAAAGTTCAAAGCCTGATTCAAAAATGCCCCACTGCCGCAGGCAGGGTCAACAATTTTTAATGAAAGCAACCATTCTTTGTAGTCGTTTAGTTTTTGGAACAGCTTCTTCCCTTTTACAGAAAGATTCCCGTCTTTGGTTCTGTACGTTCCATCGAACTCAATTTCTTCAATTTCTAATTCCTTTCGTTTTTCGTTGCAGAGTGTTCCAATTGTGTTTTCAACAATGTATTGCGTGATGTATTTTGGGGTGTAAAAAACACCGTCTTTTTTTCGTTTGCTTTTTGTTTTGTCGGCTGCTGTTCCTTCAATCTCGGCTGTTATTTCTTCAATTTCAGAAAGCGAATGTTCAAAAATATGTCCGAGAATATTTACATCCACTTCCGTATTAAAATCATATTCCGAGAGTTTGAGCAAATCACTAATCAAAACTTCATCATCAATTTTCAGATTGTCCAACAAATTGTCCGGGTAAAAAAGTCCACCGTTGTAAGCTGGAATATCATCGGCTGTTGTTTTTCCTTTTCGGCCAATGTTCATGTAACCAAAATACTGCTTATAAATGTCGTAAATCGGTTTGTAAGCATCTAGCTCTGTTAATTTATGGTAGGTATCAATAATACGGGAAATCGAATTTGGGGGCAAAAGTCCGCTGTCCTCGGCAAACAGGATGAAAAGGAAACGGTCTAATAGTTTTTGAGATTTATTGAATAAAGTTAGTTTGTCTTTTTCGGGGTTGTTTTTAATAAGATCTTCAAAAAGTCTGTTCTTGAAAACTGAATAATCTTTGTAAAGTTTATCGGAAATATCCTGTTCGTGAAACTTAGTTTCTTCTTTAAGTTTTAGCGGTAAATCTGAAAAGATGCTATTTGAGTTGAGAATCAGAAAGAGTAAATCAAAGTCCGCCCGTTGCAAATGAAATAAATCAAATTCCTCAAATTCGTTTGCGTAGTCAATGTAGAAACGTAATTTTTGAAAGTTGGAAGTGATAACATATTTACAATCGGGCTGGTTGTTTTTGTAATTGAAAGCCTGTTCCGTAATGCTTTTTAAGTCCTTCGTTTTCGTGGATTTTAATTCAATTACGGCAACTGCTTTTTCGTTTTTCAGAATGGCTCCGTCCGCCTTTTTTCCGTCTCCCTGATTTTTAAATTCCCGGGCTAAATTGTAATTGGAATCGGGTCTCAATATGTAACCAAAAACATCAACAAACAAGTCTCTTAGAAATCCGTCTTGATACTCTTCCTCTTTGAGTTCCTTGATTTCTTCAATTTTGCTCGGGTTATAATTTTCTCTGAATTTTTGAAATGCTTTTTCAACGAGTTCTTTGTCAAGATTACCCAAATGTTTTTGAATCACCGATTTTTGAAAGATTCCCATTTACAAAGTCCGTTCATTCATGATTTTTCAAAATT
>Ga0164318_10004766_pt1 | contig 13071 bp, 12 predicted proteins | sample GuaBasSedimGuay9_FD_113734 | JGI IMG/M metagenome (GOLD analysis project Ga0164318, IMG submission 113734) | Subseafloor sediment microbial communities from Guaymas Basin, Gulf of California, Mexico - Guay9, Core 4571-4, 0-3 cm | ecosystem: Environmental > Aquatic > Marine > Hydrothermal vents... | reverse complement strand
GATTTTGTAAAAGGTGAAGTACTCTTAATTGATAAAGAGCTTGGTTGGACATCTTTTGATGCAGTGAAGAGCATTAGAGGAAGTTTGCAAAAAACTCATAATGTAAGGCGCTTTAAAGTTGGTCATGCTGGAACTTTAGACCCTTTGGCAACAGGTCTTCTGCTTATTTGTACTGGAAAAGCTACTAAAACCATTGATAGTCTTCAGGCTCAAGAAAAGGTATATACTGGTAGTATTCATCTTGGAGAAACCACAGCAAGCCTTGATAAAGAAACCGAAGTAAATCAAACGTTTCCCACAGAACATATTACAGAAGAACTACTTTTAAGTACTGCCCAAACTTTTGAAGGAGAAATTGATCAAACGCCACCAGTATTCTCTGCTTTAAAAATTGAAGGAAAACGTGCTTACAAATACGCAAGAAATCAGGAAGATGTTAAAATGAAATCTCGAAAGATTACTATATTCTATTTTAAAATTACCAAAATAGAATTACCTGAAGTTTTCTTTGAGGTAAAATGTTCTAAAGGTACATATATCCGCTCGTTAGCACGAGATTATGGCGAAGCATTAAAAAGTGGTGCTTATTTAAGTAGCCTTCGTAGGACGTTTATTGGCAATTATTCTGTTGATAATGCCATAAAAGTGAATCAAATTAAGGAAATCATACACTCACAAGCACCGCCAACAAAGTAATTAAAGAATATTTTAATAAATAGTTGACATCTGCTTTTTAATGTAGTAAATTTGCAGCTCTTTTTTGTGTCCATTTTTTGATGCAAATAATTTAATTTAAAACAATTATCTCAATGAAACTTTCTCAGTTTAGATTTGATTTACCAGAAGAATTAGTTGCTACTCATCCAAAAGAAAATCGTGATGATAGCCGATTAATGGTTGTTGATAGAAAAACTCATTCTATTGATCACTATAAATTTAAAGATATTATTGATTTTTTCGATGATAAAGATGTGTTCGTAACTAATAATACCAAAGTTTTTCCAGCTCGTCTTTATGGATATAAAGAAAAAACTGGTGCTAAGATAGAAGTATTCCTTCTTCGTGAACTTAATCGCGAAACAAGGCTCTGGGATGTACTCGTAAATCCTGCTCGTAAAATTAGAATTGGTAATAAACTTTATTTTGGCGAAGACGATGCTCTTGTGGCAGAAGTAATTGATAATACAACCTCTAGAGGTCGTACTCTACGTTTCTTATTTGATGGACCTTATGAGGAGTTTAAGCAAGTAATTGACGCTTTAGGAGAAACTCCATTACCTCTTGAGAGAGATGTTGAAGAAATTGACAAAGAACGTTACCAAACAATTTATGCTAGTAGAGAAGGTGGTGTGGCAGCTCCAACTGCTGGAATGCACTTTAGTCGCGAGCTTGTAAAACGCCTAGAGTTAAAAGGTATTGATTTCAAAGAACTGACTCTACATACCGGTTTAGGTAATTTTAGAAATATTGAAGTAGAAGATCTTTCCAAGCACAAGATGGACTCAGAACAAATATGGATTCCTCAATCTACAGTTGATGCTGTTAATGAAGCTAAAAATAATAAACGCAATGTTGTAGCAATTGGCACAACAGTAATGAAAGCTATGGAATCCTCTGTTAGTATTTCTAGCCACCTTAAGCCTTTCGAGGGCTGGACAAATAAATTTATCTTCCCTCCTTACGATTTTCATATTGCAAATGCTATGGTGACAAATTTTCATATGCCAAAATCGCCTATGATGATGCTTGCATCTGCTTATACTGGTTACGATTTCTTAAACGAAATATATAAAGTTGCCATAAAAGAAAAATATAAATTCTTTACTTATGGTGATGCTCTTCTTATTAAATAAGTAGAAATATCATATACTTAACCGTGATTAAAATGCTCAATGAGTATTTTAATCACGGTTTTTTATTTAAAAATAGTGTAATTTTGAATAATTATTTGAAAAGCATATTATTATGAGAACATTTGCTGTAATATTAGGAGGAGGAATTGGGAATAGAATGGAGAGTGATATTCCAAAACAGTTTATCCCTCTAGCTGGGAAACCTGTGATAATGCATACTATCGAGAATTTTAAAAATTTTGATCCTAAATTAGAGATTATTCTTGTTTTACCAGATGCTCATATTGCATTATGGAAAGACTTATGCAATGAATTTGCCTTTGGTGTAGAGCATCAAATTGTAAGAGGAGGTAAAGAACGCTTTTATTCTGTAAAAAATGCCCTAATACATTTACCTGACAATTCTATAGTATTAATCCATGATGGAGTCAGACCCTTGGTTAGCCATCAAACTATAGACAGAGTGCAGCAAAGAGCCATAGAGAAAGGCAATGCGATACCTTATATCGATATTAATGAATCAATAAGACGAATAGGTCCAAAAGGTAATAAATCCGTTAAAAGAGACAATCTTAAAATTATTCAAACTCCTCAAGGATTTCGTACAGCAGATATTAAATTGGCTTATGCGGCTAGATATCGCAAATCTTTTACAGATGATGCAAGTGTGTACGAAGCTAATGGTAATGAGATAGAACTTGTATTTGGAAATTTTAGAAATATTAAAATTACTAGACCTATTGATTTGGTTATTGCTGAAAGTTTAATTGATTAGACTTTGTGAGAAAATATTGAATATTAATACTTTTATTCAAAAATATATATGAGTACTTAATATTACAAATTTCTATGTCAGCCCAGTATAATACCAATTTGATATCAAAATACGCTATAAATAAATTGGAATATATTTTTCTATTAGAAGGCGAAAATTATTTGCATAGCCGTAGCTATGGAAATAATATTTAACGCAGTAATAGGGAAATATAAACGATTTATATGGCGTGTTTTGGTATTAATTTGGTATAATACTAATCAAAAAAGAAAACACCTCCTCCATCAAAGAAAACTCCATCGTAAAGTTCCACTATTTCAATATTTAACTTATTGCAATATTGTAGAATCTCTTTGTGTTGAGAATGATATTTTAAACGTCCTAATAAGTAAAGTTTGTTTTTGTAAAAACCAACACAGCCACCAAAAAAACCATGAGGGTAGCCTGCCAATATCACTTCCTTTGGGTTAATAAATAAACTATCTTCTATACTGCTAGCTACAGTATGCTCAGAAGTAATAATATGCGACTTATCCAAAACAATAGTATTACATCTTGCGTAAGATTGAGGACTTTGAAACCAAGTTTCTTTACTTGATAAGTTCATAATGGCATTGTCGGTAGTTTTACTATTCCCAACAAAAACACCATCACCATAGGCAATATTATAAGGCGTTGTTTGTGGGTGCTTTTCACCCACATTACTACTTCCAAAAGTAATATCTATTTTATATTGCTGAAGTTTATCAATTATGTATTTAGGCGTTTCTGGAGCTAATATTACAGAATTTCCCTTCTGAAAAATAAATATATCAGGATGCCCAGAAATAGCTTCATAAACTATATTTTCTGTTGAAAACAGACATAAGTCTCCAATTTCTGAAAGCCTATCTTTTGCTTCTTTTGGAATTCGTTTATCTGCTATAATCAACATGGTATTCAAAATCTTTTAGTGAGGAATCAACCTTAAACTTTACTTTACGAAAGTGATTTAACAACATTACTTTATTAGCAGCCTTAAATCCATTGGCAAAGTTTAATTGATTCTTTGCTGTAAATATTAGTGCTTGTTTATTATCTTTAGAATTATGAATAATACTTTTCAATTTCTTATTCCAAATCTGAGACATTACTTTCTCTTTAAAATGCCTCATATCAGGTCCTGCAACAAGCTCCTCATTAAGTAAATTCTCTGATGGATAAAGCCCTATTCTTATAACCTTAACATTATTATTATTGAATAATTGGAATAATTCAACACTCTGTTCTACTGCTTCCAAAGTAGTCATAGCACTATATTTCCCTTTCTTCAATAACGTATCTAAAGCCGTGCCTTTAATAACCAAAGTTGGATATATTCTAGTCTCTTTTGCGCCAAGTTCAATAATTCGCTTTGCTGTTTCAAGAGAATATTCTTTAGTATCACCTGGCAACCCAAGCATCATTTGAAGCCCAAGGGTAAATCCATAATTAATAATCATTTCTGATGCAATTTTCACATCATTAAAAGTATGCCCTCTATGTACTTTCTCTAAAACTTCGTCTATTAAAGATTGTGCTCCAAGTTCAATATTAGTAACATTATATTGCTTTAATACTCTTAGAATGTCATTGGTAATATAATCGGGGCGAGTTGAAATACGAATTCCCTGAATCTGTTTAGATACAATATAAGGCTGTACTAATTCTAAATATTGTTTTTGATTTTCAATACTAAGTCCTGTAAAAGTACCACCAAAGAATGCTAGTTGAATAAAACAATCTTCTCTTGAAATAGTCTCTAAATAATCATCAATTGTAGAAATTATCTCTGCTTCATTTACGAAATGAGATTGTCCAGTAATCTTACGCTGATCGCAATAAATACACTGGAAAGGGCAAGCCAATTCAGGAATAAATATTGGAATATTATAGTAACGCATTTTACTGACTTACTAATCCTCTACCTTTCTTATTGATAGTTTTATCCTTCAGCCCATCAGCAATAGTTCTATCTAATAGTCCATTGATAAATATACTACTACGTGGTGAACTAAAGTGCTTAGCCAGCTCAATAATCTCATTAAGAGTAACTTTCAATGGAATTGTGGGAAACTCGAAAAGCTCTGCCATTCCCATTCTCATAAGAATAAGATCCATAGTAGCAATACGGTCAAACTCCCAGTTGGTAGCCTTTTTCTCAATAATCTTGTCATATTTATCGCTACTAGCAATAGTATGACGAACAAGGTCAAGTAGAAAAACTTTATCCTCGGCATATCGTCCAACTTGTTCTCCTTTATACAATGGAGGCAACGGTTTAGCAACATCATCACCCTCTGAAAAGCTATGAATAGTAATCATTACCATAGCAAAAGACATATAGAAATCTTCACTCCACATTGAGCTTATTTCTTCAAAATATGAGCGTAACACATCATTATTGATTACGTGATTTCTCAAAAGTGCAATTACAATGTCCTTATCCAAATCGTAAGAATTTGCTTCTTTACTCATATAATTTACATAAGCCTTGCTAGAACGAAACTCATGTACAATCTTTCTAATAATCTCTTGAGCATCAGCCCAATTAATCTTAAGAGCATCCTCTTTTCTTCTAAAATCAATATTAGCATCAAGTTGATGAAGAAATTTATTGTCTATAAAACGAGTATTTGGATCTAAATCTTCTGGTGTAGGAATGTATTTGTTTTTCGATACTTCTAATGATTCTTCTGCAAAACGATGTATAGCAGTAAGAAATGACATTTGATATATGTATAAATCATATAACCTATCAAGACTTGAAATTAATTGCTTCTGTGTTTTAGCCAAATCGTTACTTTCTGACTGAAAATGGGCATATAATGCTTGAAGTGCCTTGATTCTGAGTTGTCGTCTGTTTAACATATAAAGAACTTTAAATTTTTAGAATATCTATTAAATTAATACGCTGCGAAATTAGTATTTTTTTTGACGTATTTATACTTTTTCTATTTAGTAAATTCTAAACCTACCAACACATTAATATTTAACAATTTAGCAATCCAACATATCCCTTATATTTCATCTAATGCTTTAATATTTGGATTTTCCATTTTTTTAAATTCTGATACTGTTTGTCCAGTTGTTTTCTTAAATTGATTAGATAAATATTGAACACTAGAATATCCCATCTGGAAAGCTATTTCAGAAAGAGTCAACTCGTTTTGAATTAATAAGCGTTTTGATTTTTCAATTTTGTGAGCAATAATAAATTTTTCTAAAGTTTGGTCTTCGTGTTCACTAAATATATTACTTAACTGTTGGTATGATTTGCCAATTTTTTCCATTAGGTAATCAGAATTTCTAATAATACTATTGTTATTATTAGCATAATGAACTAGTTCTATAACGGCAATTTTTATTTGCTCTACTATTATTTTGTTTTTATCTTCGATCTGCTTAAACTTATTCTTTTTAAGAAACGTATTAATTGTTTCGTTATCAACATCCAATGAAAAAACAATTGTACCCATATCAACCTTAATATATTCAATATTATCTTCCTTTAGTAACATTTGCAATAGCCTCTTACAGCAATTACACAGCATGTCTTGGAGATAAATAGTTTTATATTCGTTCATTGAGTAATTCATTCAAGGTAAACGCATCTAAATTAATTTCATTTATTAAAAATGATATCATCTAATCTCACGAATTACACGAATATATTATCCGCTCGCGGATAATAATTAGTTAAATTCGATTAATTCGATGACATTAATTGTATATAATTGACAAATTCATAATATGTTGTTATTAATATTTAAGATTTCAAGTGAAATTATTTGATATTATTAAGATGTATTTGCCCTTGTAATTCATTAAGCAAATGTAATTCTTTTATGAGAATATTAATTATGTTAAATATCAATTTTAGCAAATTGTAAATAATTTTTATATTAGCATTTAAAATACTACATCAACCACTAAAAAGTAAGGAAATTTTAATTCTAAATTCATTGCTTCAAATCCCTAAAAATTTCGTTTTTTTGCAGTCTAGTTTTTTGATTAATAAAACTAGACTATTTTAAGAATATTTATTATTATGATTATGAAAAGAACTATCATTAATGACTTATTTAAGTCTGAAGAGTTTAACAGAAAAGTACTTGTAAAAGGCTGGGTTAGAAATCGTAGAGGAAGTAAAAACGTAGCATTTGTTGCCATGAATGATGGCTCTTGCTTGAATAATATTCAAATAGTTGTTGATTTTGATAAACTTGGTGAAGAAGTAATGAAAGATGTGAGTGTTGGTGCTTCTTTGGCGGTGGAAGGAATGTTAATGGAATCGCAAGGAAAAGGGCAAAAAATGGAGGTTATTGCTGACAATATAAAGGTTATAGGAGTTGCTGACCCAGAAAAATATCCATTACAACCTAAAAAACACTCATTAGAATTTCTTCGTGAAATAGCACATCTGAGATTTAGAACTAATACTTTTGGAGCTATTACACGTATGCGTCATGCTATGATTTTTGCTGTACATAAGTATTTCAATGATAACGGTTTTTATAATATTCATACTCCAATAGTTACTGCTTCTGATGCTGAAGGTGCTGGTGAAATGTTTCAGGTAACAACTTTAGATATTAAAAATCCTGCTCTTACTGAAAATGGAGAAGTAGATTATAAACAAGATTTCTTTGGTAAAAAAACTAACTTAACTGTGAGTGGCCAATTAGAAGCTGAACTTGCTGCTCTTGCAATGGGTAAAGTTTATACTTTTGGACCAACTTTTAGAGCTGAGAATTCTAATACTACTCGTCATCTTGCTGAGTTTTGGATGATTGAACCAGAGGTAGCCTTCAATGATTTAACAGATAATATGGACTTAGCAGAGGATATGCTTAAGTACGTTGTTAAATATGCACTTGATAATTGCCAAGATGATTTGCAATTCTTAAGTAAAAGACTTCAAGAAGAAGAGAAAGGCAAAAAAGCCGATGAAAGATCAATGGAGTTAATAGAAAAACTTCAATCTATTGTTGATAATGATTTTGTGAGATTAACATATACTGAAGCTATTAATATTCTTAAAAATTCTAAACCAAATAAGAAAAAGAGATTCAATTACATTATTGAAGGTTGGGGTGCAGACTTACAATCGGAACACGAAAGATATTTGGTAGAAAAGCATTTCAAGAAACCCGTTATTCTTGTTGACTATCCTAGTGAAATTAAAGCTTTCTATATGAAAATGAATGATGATGGAAAGACTGTTCGTGCTATGGATATTCTTTTTCCAGGTATTGGCGAAATAGTTGGAGGTTCTGAAAGAGAATCTGATTTGAATATTCTTTTAGACAAAATGAAAACTTTTAATATCCCAGAAGAAGAGATGTGGTGGTTTTTAGATACAAGAAGATATGGTTCCGTACCTCATAGTGGCTTTGGGTTGGGTTTTGAAAGATTAATGTTATTTGTAACTGGAATGGGAAATATACGCGACGTAATACCTTTTCCTAGAGCACCAAAACAAGCAGAATTTTAAAATAATTATGTAGAAACGATGCGTGCATCGTTTCTACATAATTATTTTCTGTATTTTTACATCAAATAATAATTGCTATGCCTTATAAAAAGCCTGAAATAAAGAAACTCTATTATAGTATCGGTGAAGTAGCCGAAATATTTGATGTTAATACTTCTCTTATTCGTTTTTGGGAAAAAGAATTTGATATTATCAAACCCAAAAAAAACGCTAAAGGAAATAGAATGTTTACCGAAGCTGATGTAAATAATTTCTTTATTATTTATCATTTGGTAAAAGAAAGAGGTTTTACCTTGCAGGGAGCAAAAGAAAAATTAAAAAATAATAAAGAAGACACAATTAATCAAATAGAGATTGTAAAATCATTAACAGAAGTAAAATCATTCCTATTAGAACTTAAAGAACATATAAAACAATAACAATGGGTTATAGCCTGCTAAAAGAAGATATTAAGGAGGCATTTAAGAGCATTAGATCTCATGTGTTAAGGGCTGCTCTTACAATGGTTATTGTTGCTATAGGAATTATGGCTTTAGTAGGAATATTAACCGCTTTAGACTCAATAAAAGGTTCAATAAGCGAAAATTTTATGCGAATGGGTTCTAATACCTTCAGTATTCGCAACCTAAAGTCAGTAAATATGTCATCAAGAGGTCATAGAAGAGTAAATTATGGCCCTATTACTTATTCTCAAGCAATAGATTTTAAGAAAAGATTTGATTTTCCAGGAATAAGCTCACTGAATGCTCGGGCTACTGGTGTAGCTACATTGAAATACGAAAGTGAGAAAACAAATCCAAATATACCTGTAATAGGAATTGATAATAACTATATGCTCACAGCGGGCTATGAGTTAGAATATGGAAGAAACTTTACAGAAAGAGAAGTTCTAGGAACAAGCAGTAGTGTAATAATTGGAAGTGAAATAGCAACTAAACTATTCAAAGGAAAAACCGCCGTAGGAAATATTATTTCTATTGGTGCTGATAAATATAAAGTTGTTGGAGTACTAAAATCAAAAGGAAGTTCAATGGGTTTTGGTGGAGATAGAAATGCATACATCACACTTAGCCAGCTACGTCAGAAGTATTATAGACCCTCCATGAGTTTTACTATTAATTTTATGTCGGCAAATCAGCAGTTGTTAAATCAAGCAGTGGATGAAGCAACAGGTATTTTTAGAATGGTGCGTAAGCTTAAAATTGCTGACGAAGATAATTTTAGTATTTCTAGAAGCGATAATATTGCCGAGCAGTTAATAGATAATCTTGGCTTTTTAAGCATCGTTGCGGCTATTATTGCATTCATTACTTTGCTAGGGGCTTCAATTGGTCTAATGAATATTATGCTTGTTTCTGTTAGTGAACGTAAACGTGAAATTGGATTAAGAAAAGCTTTAGGAGCTAATAATAAAGCAATTAGAAATCAGTTTCTTGTAGAGTCTATTATAATTACTGAACTCGGAGGTTTTATTGGTATTATCTTAGGAATAGCTCTTGGAAACTTAGTTTCAATGATTACCGATGGCCCATTTATCATACCTTGGTTTTGGTTAACATTTGCTCTTAGTGTTAGTCTATTTGTTGGGCTTGTTTCTGGATTATTTCCAGCTATTAAAGCATCTAAATTAGACCCTATTGAGGCTCTTAGAGCGGAGTAGAAATAAAAGTTGTAAGTTGCTAATTCTGAATTGTAAGTAATAAGTATAATTTGCGGGTTTAGTGCTAAGTTTAATTAACAATTAGCATTTGAAAATTAAAACTTAATGCACTATTGTTTGGCTAAAGTCGTTATAAATTAGCATACGCAATAAATAATAATTAGTAACATAATTTACAAATGAGAATTAACTATAAAATACTTATATTCTGTATATTTATTGGGCTTATGGGTCTAAATTCTCCTACTTATGCTCAGAAGAAAAAGGTTACTAAAAAACAATTACAATCCAAGCAAAGAAGACTTGAGAAGAATATTAGCTATACTAAGAAACTCCTAAATGAAACTAAACATAAAAAGAAATCATCTCTCAATCAACTCAATCTACTGCAACAACAAGTAAAAGAGCGAAAAAGGTTGATTAATGCTTATAGTAATGAGATTGTATTAATCGACAATCAAATAAATATTGATAGAAAAAATATTGAAGAGCTGAAATCTGAATTAAAGCAATTAAAAAAAGAATATGCAAATTTAATTTATCAATCTTATAAGAGTCGTAGTCAATATGATCAGTGGATGTTCATAATTGCTTCAACAGACTTTTATCAAGCAATGCGTAGAATAAGATATCTGAAAGAATATAATACTTATCGACGTTCTAAAGCTGACGATATTATTCAAACAAAAGCAAAGATTGAAGAAGAAATAGCTTCTTATGAAAAGCAGAAAGATGAGCGTTTGGGATTATTAATCACTAAGGAAAATGAGACTCAAGAGCTAGAAAAAGACAGACTTAGAAAAAAATCTGTTATTAATAGACTACAGCAAAAAGAAAAGGACTTGCGTAAGCAATTACTTCAACAACAAAAGGAGTGGAACAAACTTAATAAGAAACTTCAGAAAATAATTGAGGAGGAAATGCGGAAAAATAGTAAGAATAATAATAGACTTCCTATGACTCCTGCTGAAGTTCAGTTGTCGAAAGATTTTGTATCAAATATTGGTAAATTACCATGGCCAATGAAACGTGGTGCTATTATTAGCCACTTTGGGAAACATAATCACCCACAACTTCATGTTACCATTGATAATAAGGGAGTTGATTTTCAATGTGAGCAATCAACTATTGCGAGAGCTGTATTTGCAGGGAAAGTAGCTAGAATTATTCAAATGGCTAAGTATAAGGCTGTATTGGTAAAGCATGGTAATTATTTTACTGTTTATAATAAGTTAGGTCAAATATTTGTGAAAGAGGGTGATATGCTTACTACAAAACAAAAAATAGGAGTTGTGATGACTGATAAAGATAGCGGTGAAACAGTACTTCACTTTGAGCTTTGGAAACAATTGCAGCCACAAAATCCTGAAAAATGGATTATTAAGCGCAGATAAAAGAAATTTTATTCAAAAGAGAAAAGAGAAACTACAAATGAGAAAACTCAGAAATGATGAATTAGGACGCGTAAATGTTGAAGAATTTAAGAAACTGGAAAAGCTTCCCATAACTATTGTTCTAGATAATATCCGCAGCTTAATGAATATTGGTTCTGTTTTTAGAACTTCAGATGCTTTCACCATTAAAGAAATACTACTTTGTGGTATTACAGCAAAGCCTCCACATAGAGAAATGCAAAAAACAGCATTGGGTGCAACAGAAAGTGTTAGTTGGCGATATTTTGACAATACAGTTGATGCAATAAAAGAGCTTAAAGCAAATGGAATTACTGTTTTATCAATTGAGCAGGCTGATGAAGCTAAAATGCTTGATACTTATGAGTTTGACTTTTCAAATGAAATAGCCTTGGTTTTTGGCAATGAGGTAAAAGGTGTATCTGATGAAGTTATTGTACTTTCAGATGATTGCATTGAAATCCCTCAATTTGGCACTAAACATTCTCTTAATATATCAATAAGTGCTGGAGTATTAATCTGGGAGTGTTTTCAACAGTATCAAAGTAATTTGGAATAATTATTGCAATTGGGCAACCTTTCTTTTTCTATAAATCTTCTTAACAAGAAAATAATCTCTTAATAAATAAACACTTAAATAAATAAATTATGAAGAATTTAAAATTACTATTTGTTCTGTTTTTAGGAATAGGACTAACTTTTGCTTCTTGTAAAAAAGATGATGATGAAGGAAATGAAGATAATCCAACACCAGAAGCAAAAACCTGTTATATTGTAAAGGAAACAGCAGACGATAATAGCTTTCATAAGATGGTTTATAATACAGAGAATCTTATTACAGAATATAATGAATATGATAAAGACGGCAATCTTGCTGAGAATAATAAAATGACCTATTCAGACGATAAAGTCTCATTGATAGAAACATATGATGGAACATCTCTTAAATCAAAAATTGTATATAAATACATTGCAGACAGAATTGATTCTGCTATTATTTATATAGATACTTTAGGTACTATGAAAAGAGTTGGCTTCTACAAATACACTTACAATGCAGATAAGATAAGCAATATATCTGTGTATTTTGAATTATTTGGTCAGATGTTAGAAGTCTCTAAAAACCAATACATATACTCTGGAGATAATGTTAGTGAAGTCACTATTTATGAAATAGGAGGCTCTTTAGCTCTAGAGCTCTCTTATACTGAAACTTATGAATATGATGACAAAATAAATCCATATAGAAATATTGGAATCAACGACATAATAAGTGACCCTGCATTTATGTCAAAAAATAATTTTACAAAAAAGACAGTAAAAGACGATTCTGGTAAAATAGATAATGAAGAATCATACGAAATATCGTTTGAATATAATTCTGATAATTATTATACAAAGTATGTAAGAACTTCTTTTGATAATAGTAAAACTATAACATATACTGTTGAATACGAATGCAAATAATAGAATAAGAATTTTTTAATAATTAAGGCTACCAATTAATTGGTAGCCTTAATTGTTTTATTAGTTTTGCATTATGAATTATCAAGAGATATTAGAACGAATATATAAGGAAGTTGTAAATAGTTCAGAGACGGGAAAAGTTGCAGATTATATTCCTGCATTGGCAGAAATAGACTCAAGTAAATTTGGAATAGCAGTACATACTATTAATGGAGAAACCTACTCTATTGGTGATGCTGATGAATTTTTCTCAATTCAAAGTATTGCAAAGGTATTTACCTTAACCCTTGCCAAGCAAAAATTTGATGAAAATGTATGGAATCGTGTAGGTAAAGAGCCTTCTGGAACACCATTTAATTCGTTGGTACAATTGGAAAGTAATAATGGTT
>Ga0164318_10004765_pt1 | contig 13071 bp, 11 predicted proteins | sample GuaBasSedimGuay9_FD_113734 | JGI IMG/M metagenome (GOLD analysis project Ga0164318, IMG submission 113734) | Subseafloor sediment microbial communities from Guaymas Basin, Gulf of California, Mexico - Guay9, Core 4571-4, 0-3 cm | ecosystem: Environmental > Aquatic > Marine > Hydrothermal vents... | reverse complement strand
GGGCCTGAGGGGATTTTCGAGCCTGTCCACCGCTAACAGGCATTCGAACCCCTGGCCACCTGGTTAAAAGCCAGGTGCTCTACCTAGCTGAGCTACAGGCCCTTCCCCAGTGTGCAAAATAGAGCATCATATAAATTTTTTTCTGTTATGGTATGAATTATGAAAAGTGAAAACCACAAATTTAAAAAGCACAAAACCATATCATTTGTGATTAAAATGAAGATTATGGAGAAAGAATTGAAGGGCAGAAAGGTCATGAGTAGTGAAGGTCTTTATCTTGGAATAATAAGAAATATCACGGTGGATGAGAGGACCGGAAAACTCCTCGATCTCATAGTAGAGCCATCTGACAAGATAGACCCTCGCCTCTATCATCAGGATGATGAGGGTTATCTCCTCTTTCCTTTCGAATCAGTAAAATCTGTGAAGGATGTTGTGGTTTTGAGTGAAGAATAATTATGGACCGCTTCTTTACTCCCAGAACTGTTGCAGTGGTAGGTGCATCCAGCAAAAAGGGAAAAATAGGTTATGAAATTCTGAAAAATGTTATTGAAGGTGGAGTGGAAGCAATCCCTGTAAACCCAAAGGCAGAGGAAATAATGGGATTGAGATGCTATCCCACCGTTGATTCAATAGAGAAGGATGCGGACATGGCTGTTATAGCAGTAGGAGCAGAGCGATGTCCTGAAATTGTTGAAAGATGTGGAAAGAAGGGTATTAAGAATGTTGTTATAATCTCGGGAGGATTCAAAGAAACAGGTAATGAAGAACTCGAGAAAAGAACTCTTGAGATTGCAAAAAAATATGGTATAAGGGTGATAGGACCTAACTGCATAGGAGTTTTCAATGGTAGAAACGGATTCAACACTTTCTTTCAGAAAAACATGCAGCTTCCTACTGCTGGGAATGTCGCAATCTTAACACAATCTGGCACCTTTGGCATTGCCCTCCTTGAAATTTTTGCAAGAGAGGGCATTGGGGTGAGTAAATTCGTTTCCTACGGAAATAAAATGGATGTAGATGAGGTGGATTTGGTAAATTATCTCGAAGGCGATAAAGAAACAGAAATTATTGCCATGTATGTGGAAAGCATAGACAAAAGATTTTTTGAATGCGATTTCAAAAAGCCCGTCATCATCCTAAAATCCGGAAGAGGTAAACTGGGGCAGGAACCAGCAGCATCTCACACTGGAGCAATGGCAACCAACTATGAAATTTTTAGGGGCATATGCAGGCAGAAAAATGTGATATACGCCCACAACTTTCAGGAATTTTTTGGCATAATAAAAATACTTGCTCTCGCTGGCATTCCAGAGGGAGGAAAAATAGATATAATCACAAATGGAGCAGGTCCAAGCGTTCTAACATGCGATTTCATGGAAGAAAAGAAAAATTTATCCCTTTCCAATCTTATTGACCTCACAGGAAGCGCCACCGCCTCTGATTATCTCAAGGCTATAGATGAAAGCAATGCAGATATAATAGCCCTCATGTTCGTCTTTCAGGATGCCCCTCTTGCCGATACTCTTGAAGACCTCTATGAAGGATTGGAGGAGAGGAGGAGATTTTATGTTTCTATCTCACTCGGTGGAGATTTTGTGGAAGAGCAACAGGTTCGTCTATCCTCCATGGGAATACCTTCTTTCGAAGAGCCGGAAACAATGGTGAATGCACTGGAAAAAATTATTGATTACAGAAAAAAACTGGAGGGATGAAATGAGGGTAGCGGTCATAGATAAGGACAGATGTCAGCCAAAAAAATGCTCTCTGGAATGTATAAAATACTGCCCAAGGGTGAGAGCAGGGGTAAAGGCAATAGAGATTTTAGAAGGTGAAGAGAAGCCGACGATATCGGAGGAGTTATGTGTTGGATGCGGAATATGTGTGCATAAATGTCCGTTTAATGCCATACATATTGAAAATCTTGCAGAGGAATTGAAGGAAGATCTGGTCCATCAGTATGATGTGAATGGTTTTCGCCTCTTCCGCCTTCCTCTCCCAAGGGAGGGAAAGGTGGTGGGAATACTGGGAGAAAATGGGGTGGGAAAAACCACATCTCTTAAAATTTTATCTGGCAAACTTAAGCCAAATATGGGGATTCTTGACAAAAAGCCAGAATGGGATGAAATCATAGAGAGGTGGAGGGGGAGTGAATATGCAGATTTTTTCCGAAAAATTGCCGATGGTGAACTTCGTGTCTCCTACAAACCCCAAGATGTGGACAAACTTGCTTTATATAAAGGAACAGTTGAAGATTTTATAAATGAGATGGGAGTGGAGGGCAAAGGGCTGGAAGAGTTGATGGGCAGAAAGATGGAAGCAGTTTCCGGAGGGGAGCTGCAGAATATAGCCATAACAGTTGCAATGGAGAGGGACGCAGATATATATTTCTTTGATGAGCCCTCCTCATATCTAGATATAAAAAACCGGCTTGAGATGGCAAAGAGGATAAGAGAACTGGCAACCAGAAAGATGGTTGTGGTGGTGGAACATGACCTTGCAATACTCGATTTTCTTGCAGATATAGTGCATATATTATATGGTAAAAAGGGTGTATATGGGGTGGTGGCTGGAGCAAAAAGTGTGAGGAGAGGCATAAATCTCTATCTTTCTGGATATCTCAAGGAGGAAAATGTAAGATTTGGAGAGGAGATAAAATTTGAGAAGCATCCTCCAAGAGAAACAGAAGATAGGGAAGAGATGATAACCTTTGGAAAAATAATAAAAAAATATGATGGTTTTGAACTTGAGGTGAACCCAGGAGCAATATACAGAGGGGAGGTGGTGGGCGTTTTAGGACCAAATGGAATAGGAAAAACCACCTTTGTTAAAATTCTTGCAGGCATTATTGAGCCAACCGAGGGAGGGATAGAAAAAAATGTAAGAGTGAGTTATAAGCCACAATATGTGAAAGCAGGCGAGGGGAGCGTGAGAGAACTTTTTGATTTAAATAGAGATAAATTTCATTCTCTTTACAGAAATGAAATTATTCAACCTCTCGGCATAAAAGAGCTAATAGATAAAAATCTTGATGAACTTTCCGGCGGAGAACTCCAGACGGTTGCCGTTGCTTTCTGTCTTAGCATGGAGGCAGATATATATTTACTGGATGAACCATCCGCCTATCTGGATGCAAAGCAAAGAATGAGAGTGGCAAAGGTAATAAAAAGAATAATGGAGAAGGAAGCAAAGGCGGCACTGGTGGTGGAGCATGATGTATATTTCATAGACATGGTAAGCCAATCCCTCATGGTATTTACAGGTGAGGCAGGGAAAAGAGGCATAGCCAATGGACCATTCAGTTTGAGAGATGGAATGAACCTATTTTTAAAGGAGGTGGGAGTAACCTTCAGAAGAGATGAAGAGAGTAAAAGACCCAGGGTGAATAAGATAGATTCCACACTTGACAGGCAGCAGAAATCCATAGGAGAATATTATTATGAGATATGAAGCAATTTTTTTATATGGAAATTGGTATTAAAGTTGGCTGTCGGGGTGGCTCAGACTGGTTAGAGCGCCTGACTCATAAGCACAGCTCAAGGGTTCGTATGCTGGGCAATCAGGAGGTCGCGGGTTCAAATCCCGCCCCCGACATTAATTATAAAAAACATAAAAGTTATTATAGGTAATTATAAATTTTATGTTTAGATATGGATCAAATATTCCTGCTCCCCTCAATGCTCTCATCTGTAACCCTGTTATCTGCTGCTCTCCATCTACTTTTTACTAGAGCACGCAGACCTTACATAGTACCGCTCATACTGATGTTTCTCTCCACCTCCATATGGAATATTGGAATATTAATGCTAAATCTTACGGATGGCGAGGAAATATGGGCATATGCCAGCACGCTGGGCTTGATATTCGTTCCTCCAGTAATAGCCCATTTTTCCATATCCTACACCGAATTTTTCAGGAAAAAATATTATCTTATTGCCTACATACCCTCCTTTATCCTCTCCTTCATACTTTTCGATGGACATTATATAAAAGATATTGTTTACAGGAAAATAGGTTTCGAGCCAATCTATTATGACATTCCTCTATACATAAACTCTTGGATTGGACTATTTTTCACACTTTTTTCAACATGGGTATTATACATGCATTACAAAAAAAATGTGGGTATGAAAAAGAGGCAGACTCTCTATCTATTGATTGCAATCCCCTCCAATGCAATATTGTCATTCATCTCCTATGACATAATGATAAATGTCTTCAAAATGGCTCAATTTCCTCTCGGTTCCCTACTCGATTTCATCACCATATCAATCATTCTATATGCTATAATCAAATTCAAACTCCCTATAGAAAGTGCATCTGAAATCGATTTTCGCATACTGGCGGAAACAGCAAGTGAGGGGATATGCATAATAGATAAAGAAGGAATTATAGAGTATGCCAATAAACATCTGTGCGAGCTGCTTGAAATAGATGAAAAGAAATTGATTGGTAAAAAATTCACAGAGATTCTGGAAAATAAGTCAGTCAAAGAGTTTGAGGCGAGATTTAGAGAACTCCTGAAAGGAAAAAGGATAATGGGAATAGAATTAATTATTAAGATAGCAGAAAAAGAATTTACGTCTGAGATAAATGCATCTCCCATCATATGGAATGGAGAGGTGATGGGGGCTTTTATTACAGTAAGAGATATAGAAGAAAGAAAAAGGATTGAAAAAGAACTGAGAAAACAGAAAACATATTTCGAATCCCTCTTCAAAGATTCTCCTGAAGCCATTGTATCCATGGATAAAAACCACAGGGTATTGGAGATAAATCCTGCTTTTGAAAAAATGTTCGGTTATACGCTAGAAGAATTAAAGGGAAAAAACATTGATGATTTTATACTCCCCGAATCTGAGAAAGAAAAAGGAAAGGAAATCACCTCTCAAGTTATAAAAGGAAAAGTGGTGAAGGGGATTGAGGGTAAAAGAAAAAGGAAAGATGGTTCACTCGTTCATGTTTCCATAATGGGAGCACCTGTTTTCATCGATGAAAAACAGGTGGGCATATTCGGGATCTACAGAGACATATCAGAAAGAAAGAAAGCAGAGGAGGAAAGAGAATTTTATAACTCCCTCCTCCGCCATGACATAGCCAACAAAAATACCATAATTTATGGAAATCTTGAAATGCTGTCCGAAACAGATCTGGATGAAGAGCAAAAGGCGATGGTGGAAGATGCAATGAAAGCCATTAAATCCAGCAATGAGCTCATAGCTACCATAAGGGAACTTAATAATCTTAAGAGAACGAGAGAACTGGAAAAGGTGGATATAGATAGAGTAATATCTGAGATAGTAAAATCTCTGGAACAGCAGGCAAAAAGTAAAGGAATAAAAATAAAATATAAACCTTTCAAAGTCAATGTAATGGGAGACACCTTCCTCAAAAATGTTTTCACCAATCTTATACAGAATGCCATAGTTCATTCCGGATGCACTCTAATAAAAATTCATGGAGAAGAGATCAAAAAAGATGGAAAAACCTACTATAGAATATCGGTGGAAGATAATGGGAAAGGAATCCCAAAGGAAATTGAGGATTCAATATTCTCAATAGGAGTTAAAGGAAAGGAGAGCAGAGGAAGTGGGCTTGGTTTATATCTGGTAAAAAAGATTGTGGAGAGTTATGGAGGGCATCTGGAGGTAAGAAAATCCAGAGAAGGAGGAACAATCTTTGATGTATATCTGCCAAAAAAAGAAGATAAAAATGATTAAGGTAGGATGCTGTGGCTTTAGGGGAAAAATCACTGAATATTTTGAAAAATTTGGAGTGGTGGAGATACAGCACACCTTCTATAAAATGCCCCAGATTAAAACGGTGAAAAGATGGAAGGAGGCAGCGCCTCCTGATTTTGAATTCACCATGAAAGCATGGCAGTTAATAACCCATACCCCAAAAAGTCCCACCTATAGAAAGGCGGGCATAAAGGTGGAGAATGAGAGTAAATATGGGCATTTCAGACCAACTTCTGAGGTTCTCAATGCATGGGAGAGATGTCTTGAAATCGCAGGGATTTTGAAGGTGAGCATAATAATATTTCAATCGCCTCCTTCCTTTAAAGAAAACACTGAAAATCTGAATAATATGAAAGAATTTTTCTCTTCCATTTCATCAAATAAAATCAGATATGCATGGGAGCCAAGAAGCAGGTGGAAAGAAGAAACCATAATGCATCTTTGTCAAGAATATAACATAATACACTGTGTAGACCCTTTCAAAAACAGAAGAATTTGTGGAAAGCCGGCATACTACCGCCTCCATGGCATAGATGGCTATGGATATAAATATAAAAAGGAGGATTTTGAGAAACTTTATGAAATATGTATGGAGAGTGGAGATGCATATTGTCTATTCAACAATGTTCATATGCTCGAGGATGCCACCTATTTCAGAAACATGATTGAATCAGTTTAGAGGTGTTCTCTCTACCTCCAGATGGTCTGCAGTGGGATATTCCTCCACAAAATAACATTTGTATGGGAGATAGTCCACTATTTCCTCAAGTATAAAAGGGGATGTTTCTATCCACTTTTTCTCCTCATTCCACTCAATCAATTTTTTATCTATTTCAAATTTTTTCCTTATTTTTTCCATTTCCTCCCTGCCAGCCATTATCACACCCTTCAGCAGAGTCCCATCTTCTGTAACCATTTCATAAAGTTTTGCAACATTTCTAGCCCTCCTTTCAATCCTTCTTCTTAACTGAATAGCATCCTTAAAGGAAGAAGAACAGTAATGTATAGGCGTCTCAAAATCCATCTCTGCCATTTCATACGCCATTTCCTCACTTCCTTTAACTGCTGAGGATTCGTCATTTTTGGCTCTGTAACCAAACTTATCAAGAGCATTCAGATTTGTTATGGAAAATTCCAGTTCATTAAGATTTATGAAATCCAAGCCATATCCATCTATTTCCTTAAGGAAATGAATTGTCTCCTCTTTCATATGAGGAATGAGGGGTATTTCCACACCTCTATCAATCTCCATTCTCTCAATGATTTTTTTAAAATCTGTCTTCTCTATTTTTTTCCAGAGGGACGAAACAGGATGAAACCTTATTTCATCCAGCCCATTTTCCTCAATTCTTTTTGCTTTCTCAATGTCAAGTGTGGCAGTGTAAAGATGAATGTGATGCTTGCTGCCAAAATGATTTTTGAGGATATGGATGGCACCTACGGTCTTCTCCATAGCCATAAGAGGATCTCCACCTGTTATTCCTGTGCCTTTCGCCTCTATGAGTTCCGCCTCCTCGAGGATATCTTCAAGATTTTCGACATACATTTCATCGGCATATATCACATCCTTGCCCTTCTTTTTTTCAGATAAAGGACAGTAAAAGCAGTTGGCTTTGCATAAGCCAGTTATTAGAAGGACCATTTTTGCCCCTTCCTGACAAAGTTTGCATCCTTCCGCGAGTTCTTTTGTATAGAATGAATTGTTTGGCATCTCAATATATTTCACAGATTTCATGAGGGATGTATTATAAATTTATTGCCCTCATGTTTTTTAAATGGTTTTACTTTAATTTTGTGGAACTCTCGGTCATGGCTAAATATCCCTTCATCTCCTCTGCCAGAGAATGGGTGAAAAAGGAAGGAGTGAGAGTGGAGGAAATTCTTTTCGATGAAATATATGAGAGAGCAAGGGGAAGGGGGGCAGAAAGGGTTATGCAGGCACTGGAAAGGGGATTAATAAAGGATGTTCCACTCTTGGAAGAAGCAGATTTTATAATGGAAATTTTTTCCTATCCAGTGGCAAGAATGATTGTGGTTGCCTCAGGAAGTGATTATGTTATAAGGAGATATTCTCTTGCAGAATCAAAGAGGGCTTATGAAAATCTGAAGAATGAAAATATTGAGTTCATAGAAAGGATGGCGGCAGAATTTGGCATTAGAATGAATGGAAATAGAATGTACTTTGTGGACTATCTAAGATATGCTCCCACCTGGGATATAAAATGGAAACTGGTCAATAGGGAGTTGAGAAAGGGAGAGATAATACTGGAAAAGCATGAGCTCGCGCGTCTCCTGCAGGAGGCAATAAGGAAAAAGATTTACAGCGAACTCCTTTACATGTATCCTCCTCCAGAGATAAAAAAAGCTTTCGGAGATATAATAGAGAAAATAAAGGCAAAGGTTTCATTTAAAGAAGAAAAGGAAAGGATTGACGAAGTTGATGCCCGATTCTTTCCTCCATGCATAAAGAATCTGATTTCCGCCACCAAATCTGGAGTCAATGTGCCCCATGTGGGAAGATTCACTCTGGTAACATTCCTGAATGCATTAGGAATGAGCATAGATGAGATACTGAAAATATTCTCTTCCTCACCGGACTTCAATCCAGAAAAGACAAGATATCAGATAGAACATATTACTGGAAAAATTTCCGGCACAGATTATACACCCCCAAAATGTGATACCATAAGGACATGGGGGCTGTGCTTTCCCGATGAGATATGCAAAAGGATAAGGCATCCTCTTTCCTATTACAGATTAAAAAGGAGGAGAAAATGAATTTTCTGAAAAAAAAATTCACAGAATATTATTCAAAGGCAGATATAGAGTTTCCCCCCAGATTTGACAGAAGGGAATATGCTTTCATATTTTTTGGCGAAGGGGGAATGCATCGCCATATCTCCTTCCTTTCAAGAGATGCCTTGATTTCTTATCTGAAAAAGAATTCACCAGCCCATTCATACTACTCATCCGCCTATTACCGTCATCCCGATGCTGCCACAATGCGGGAAAAGGAGTGGATGGGTGCAGATTTGATATTCGATTTGGATGCAGATCATATTCCTGATGCCATAAAATTGCCGTATGAAAAAATGCTTGTGATGGTGAAGAAGGAGATGGAAAAGCTTCTTTCCTTTCTGATGGATGATTTTGGATTCGATAAGAAGGATATGAGAATATATTTCAGCGGAGGAAGGGGCTACCATTGCCATGTAAGTCATCCCGATGTCATCTCCCTTGGAAGTCAGGAAAGGAGGGAAATAGTGGATTATGTGACGGCGAGAGGTCTCAATATAAAAGGGATTGTGAAGGAAAAGAGTATACCGAAGGAGTATTTTGCAGATAAAACCATCGAAATAGATCCCAGAAAAGGAGGATGGAGCGGAAGGATGGCGAGAGGAATAATAGATTTTCTGAAAGAGATAAAAAACATGGAGAAGGAAAAGGCGATAAAGAAACTGATGGAACTGGAGGGAATAGGAGAAAAAACCGCCTCTTCTCTATATGCTTCTCTCTCTGATGAAAGAATAAAAAGGATAGAGGATGGAAAAATAGATCAATCGAGAGAGTTTAAAAGAATCGCCATTCCTCTCATAAAAAAACTTTCCGTTTCCCTCCATAGCAGCGCTGATGAACCAGTCACAGGAGATATAAAACGTCTGATAAGATTGCCCGGCTCACTGCATGGAAAAACAGGTTTGAGAGTTACAAAGGTGGAGATTAACGAACTTCAGGAATTCAATCCTCTGAGAGATGCGGTGGTTTTTGGGGAAGAAAAGGTGAGGGTTATGATAAAAAAGCCGTTCTCCATAGAAATGATGGAAAATAGATTTAGAGTTAATGAAGGAGTGAATGAGGTGCCGGAATATCTTGCAGTATTTCTGATGGCAAGAGGACTGGCTACTATCTAACTTTTATAGAGTTTCTCCATTTCCTTCTCCATCTCTTCCTCTATCTGCTTGAATCTCTTCTGCCACTCTTCATTGGGTACCGTTGCCATTCTTGCTATTGCCTCTCTGCTTTTCAGTCCTCTCAGTTTATCGAATTCCACTCCCTTTTCCACTGCTTCCCTCATTAAATGATAAAATTTGAGCATTATGCGAAGCATCTCATATTGTTTATCATAGGGACAGTAGGTATCCACCTCATGATATGCGTTCTGTTGTAAAAAATCCTCTCTTATTATTCTTGCTCCTTCAAGTATGACCCTGTCCACTGGCGGAAGAGCATCAGGTCCAACAAGTTTTATGATTTCCTGCAACTCGTCCTCCTTCTGAAGAAGAGCCATGGCTTCATTTCTCAATTCTATCCAGCCCCCTTCCACCTTATTTGCCCACCATTCCTTAACTCTATCAAGGTATAGCGAATATGAGCGAAGCCAGTTAACAGATGGAAAATGACGTCTATCCGCAAGGTCTGAATCCAGAGCCCAGAATACCTTCACTATTCGGAGAGTGTTCTGAGTAACTGGTTCAGAGAAATCTCCTCCTGGCGGAGAAACAGCGCCCACTATGGAAACAGAGCCCTCCCTGTCCTTGCTTCCCATCACCTTCACCCTTCCTGCCCTTTCATAGAATTCTGCAAGACGGGATGCAAGGTATGCGGGGTATCCTTCCTCTCCTGGCATTTCCTCAAGTCGTCCCGATATCTCTCTTAGCGCCTCTGCCCACCTGCTTGTGGAGTCAGCCATTAAAGCAACATCATAGCCCATATCCCTATAGTATTCAGCAAGCGTGATACCAGTATATATGGATGCCTCTCTCGCCGCCACCGGCATGTTGGATGTGTTGGCTATGAGTATGGTCCTTTCCATGAGTGGCCTTCCCGTCTTTGGATCTTTCAATTTGGGGAAGTCGCGGAGCACCTCCGTCATCTCATTGCCCCTCTCCCCGCATCCTATGTAGACAATTATGTCTGCATCGCTCCATCTCGCCAGCTGATGTTGCGAAACCGTTTTGCCTGTACCAAAACCTCCGGGGATGGCCCCCGTCCCTCCCTTCGCAATGGGGAAGAATGTGTCAAAAACACGCTGTCCCGTTATCAACGGAATGGATGGGGGCATTTTTTCCTTGAAGGGTCGCTGGCGGCGAACAGGCCATCTCTGAAGCATGCTCACCTCCACCTTTTCTTCCTTTGTTTTTATTATCGCTATGGTGTCTTCAACTCTAAACTTTCCTTCCTTTATCTCATCCACCACTCCCTCCTCTATGGAAGGTGGCACCAGTATGCGATGCTCCACTATCTCCGTTTCCTTCACAACTCCAAGAACATCCCCTGCCCTTACCTTTTCCTTTTCCTTCACCACTGGCCTGAAATCCCATTTTTTCTTCTTATCAACGGGTTCCACCTCTATGCCTCTGCTTATGAAATCTCCCGATTTTGTCATTATTTTCTCCAGGGGTCGCTGTATGCCGTCATATATGGAGGTCATTAACCCGGGGGCCAACTCCACCACAAGGGGCATTCCAGTATTGACAACCTTCTCCCCCGGCTTTAGTCCCGTGGTGTCCTCATAAACCTGAATGGTGGCCCTATCCTCCACCAGCTCTATTATCTCGCCTATGAGTTCTTCCTCTCCCACTCTGACGAGATCATACATCTTTGCGCCCTTCATTCCCTTGGCCTTCACAACAGGCCCTGCCACACTAACTATTTTTCCCTTCATTTATTCCACCTCTACACCTACAGCCCTAACTATGAGCTTTCTTATGGTATCCTCCCATTCCTCCTTCTTTTCAGGCAACTCAACGATTATGGGAAGATTTTTAGCCAATCTATGATAGACGATTTTGCTTCTCAACCTGTTGCAAAACTTGCCACTCACAACAAGTATGGCAATATCATCCCTTTTCACAATTTCATCAAATTTTTCCTCCTCACCATAACATTCTTTCACTCCTGCCATCCTGAAAAGAGCAATCGTATCCTTATCACCTATGACCGCAATCTTCATACAACCACCACCACATTCCATGCCTCTTCCCTCATATTCGCCTCAATCGCCTTTGATATTGCCTTGAGATTTCTGGCCTCATACTCCTTCTCCACCATGAATCTTATCCCGGGTCCTATTCCCATGGGACATTCGTTTGATATCTCGCCCGCCGCCTTTATCATGTATCTGTCAAGGGCATTTTCCAGTGCCACCACCCCCTTTTTCTCGTAATCTGTTATCGCCTGGCGCAGATATGGCATGTAGGATGTTCCCTCAAGCATTGATATTATCTCGGCCACCGAATCTATTTTCAGGAGTTCCTTCATTCTCCATTCGGATATCTCCCATCCTCCTTCGATAAGATTTTTCTCTATTTCTTTCTTTCCATAATGCTTCCCCCTGATAAGTGTTTTGAGATTTATCACATCCACCATTATCCCGGCAAATTTATCCCTCGCTTTAACGCACGATTTTGGCATCTTGGCTTCCGCCATTCTGAGAATCATCACCCTGTCAATTTCCCTCTCAATACTTTCCTGAGACATGTCCAGGGAAATATTGAAACCCTCCTTTCTCAATATCTCCTCAAGTTCTTCCCTCTCTGCCCTCTTTATTTTTTCCATAAGGTTGTTTCCTTCCTCGCTGAACATCACGTATTCCCCAACTTCCTTTCCTTCCATCACTTCCCTTATTGCCTTCTTTATGTTTTCCCCGTCCATCCTCTGGAGATATGCGTCATAAAAACCACTCACCGCCGGGGGAGAGTCATCCTTTGCCATCCTTACTATTTTAACCATTGCCCTGTCTATGCTTTTCTGTATCTCTTCAGCACTATTCCCCTCAAGAACGAAATCTCTGCTCACCACGTTGTTCTTTAGATCCTCCAGATTTTTGGATTCAAGAAGACGAGTAACTTCTTTTTCTTTTATATAAGCATTTGATATGGCGCTGAATTTGGCGTTGGGATAGGCAAACCTGGACATGAGTACGAATGAGGGGAGAATCTTTGCAGCCACTGAAATACCGATTACAGCAATGATTATTTCAATCCACATTTTCGAATAGCTTCTCCGCAATCATTATCCTTATCTCTTCCTTCTTTCTTTCCAGCAGGAAATCAAAGGTGAGGTCTATTTCCTTGCTTCCGTCTTTGGCTTTCAGCACAACCCCGCCAATGGCATCTATTTCCCCCTCCACATCAATGTTAAGTTTTTCAGCGATTTTTTTGTCCTCCTTTCTGCTGTAGAAAAGCACGTAATCTCCTCCCTCCTCTATGGCGTCCTTAACCATGTCCTCCACTATCTTTTTGTATTCCTTCGAGGGCATGGATGCCATCTTTTCCCTTATAATCTCGAGGCACTGCTGTATCACCTCCTCCTTGGCATTGGTTATCAT
>Ga0164318_10004764_pt1 | contig 13073 bp, 13 predicted proteins | sample GuaBasSedimGuay9_FD_113734 | JGI IMG/M metagenome (GOLD analysis project Ga0164318, IMG submission 113734) | Subseafloor sediment microbial communities from Guaymas Basin, Gulf of California, Mexico - Guay9, Core 4571-4, 0-3 cm | ecosystem: Environmental > Aquatic > Marine > Hydrothermal vents... | reverse complement strand
CTTTTAACAAAATTTTCCTTAAGTAATCTGTTATGAGCCAGGAGGATTTATGTATTTAAAAACAATATTACTTCTACCGGCTATTACTTTTTTAATAAGCCTTTTATTCTATAAAACGGAATCCGTTAAAAAATATCTGAATCTAATTGTTTACGGAATATTATTTTATTACGGAATAATACTTTATAAACAAATAGGAACAAATTTCGGATACAACCTTAATTTTTCCTCTCTTTCCGTTAATTTCAACGTTACATATTTAGGTTACTTTTTTACATTAATGATTACAGGATTAACATTTCTTACTGTTCTGTTTTACCTTAAATTTATGAAAGACGAAAATGCTCCGCGTGATTTTTATATTTGGCTTGCAATAAAAACATTCGGAATGCTCGGAGTAGTTTTTGCAAGCGATCTTTTCACATTCTTCCTAATGTGGGAAGTAATGAGCTGGAGTACATACTTTGTAATGAGAAAAGGAGAGAACACTCAAGAATCATCTTTTAAATACCTTATTTATGCCGTAAGCTCTGGAATGCTTTTACTTGTAGGCTTGACAATAACTTACAATACATTCGGAACATTCGATTTTGCCCAAATACATAATGCTTTATCCGGCGCTTCGGTATCATTATTATTTTTATTAGCAGTAATATTCATAGGCTCTTTTGCAATAGAATCCGCTGTTTTCCCTCTGCATTCATGGTTACCGGATTCGTATTCCAATACTTTTTCTCCTATAACAAGTTATCTCACAGGTATTTCAACAAGAATAGGAGTATTTGCGATAATCATATTTTTATTTAACATCATTGGAATGGAAAATATTAACAAACTTGTTATATTCAAGGGAATAAGCCTAATGTATATATTAGGACTTATAAGTGCAATTACAATTATAATCCCAACATTTACGGCTTTGGAACAATATGATGCCAAAAAACTCGTAACATGGCACGGAATAGGCCAAGGCGGTTATATGATTCTCGGTTTGGCATCGGGAACCGCACTCGGAATAGCAGGCGGTATTTTCCATATTGTAAATCATTTGACTTATGTTTCATTGATTCTCTTTAGCGTTGCTGCAGTGGAATACAGAACAGGCACAACAAATTTAAATAAATTAGGCGGACTTATCAAAAAAATGCCTATTGAATTTTTAGGATTATTAATAGGAATTATAGCACTTGCAGGTATTCCCCCTATGAACGGTTTTGTCTCAAAATGGATGATATACAAAACACTTATTCTAACAGGTCATCCGATTCTTGCAATTGCCGCTGTCATTGGAACATTGGGAACAATTCTTTCCGTGTATAAGCTCATACACAATATTTTCTTAGGACAATTACCACCCGAATATAATAATATAAAAGAAGCGCCCTTTATTTTACAAATCCCTATTATTGTATTAATGATTGTAGTTTACGTTTTGGGAGTATATCCGGGTATTGCTTTGTCATTAATAGCAAAAATACAAAGTGCTCTTAATTTACCGGCTGTAAACTATACATTGCACGGTGTATCCAAAGAAGTCGGTGAACTTAATATGAATGTAATCAATTTGGTTTTCTTAGGCGGTATAATCGTAGCTTATTTAATTTACCTCTTGGGTAATAAAAGAAGACACGTATCGCAATATAATAATTATGCGGCAGGACATTTCCTAACTGAAAAAACAAAATACAATTTCAATTATAAATTTTATGCGGCATTGGATCATGTAATATCTCCATGGAAAAAACGTATAATAGAACGCACGGAAAAAGCTATAATTTCATTTACAGAAAATTTCGGCGAGTATTTCAGAAGAATCTATACTGGAAATTTAAACACATATACAATGTACATTTTAACTGCTTTTGTAATTAGTATAATCATACTAAAGGAGCTATTATGAGTACAATTTTATGGATAGTATTCTACCCTATTATCGCTTTTATTATCGGACTTTTTATGCTTGGTTATGCAAGAAAATTCACTGCACGAGTCCAAAGAAGATACGGTCCGCCATGGCACCAATTAATTTTTGATATTGTAAAATTAATGTCAAAAAAAACAAATATATCACACGGATACATGCACGATATTGCCATTATGATGTTATTAGGCGGTACATTATTGACATTGCTGTTCATCCCCGTACCCGGATTTCACTATTTTGCGCAATATGGAGATATGTTAGTAATTATGTATATTATCCTAATACCCTCATTGGGAATGGCATTGGGAGTAGGCGAAACAGCTAATCCTAACGGAAGTATAGGTATATCAAGAGCCTTAATGATGCTTGCAGGGTATGATGTTGCATTTGCATTGTCATTTATAGGAATGGCAATGTTAAATCATACTACCTCAATGTATCAGCTTATGTTAATACAGCAACAGCACGGAATATCAAGCTGGGGAATAGTGGTAAATCCTTTCTTGGGAATAGCCGCACTTATTGCATTACAAGGAATGATGGGAGAAAAACCTTTTGAAGTATTTATAGCGCCTCACGAAATTGCAACAGGTCCTATGGTTGAGATGGGTGGTAAATATTTGGGTATTATGATGATACAGCATTGCATAGGCGTATTTCTCGAAATCACGATTTTTATTAATCTGTTTTTGGGCGGAGCTAAAAATTGGATTGAACTTATTGTAAAATTATTTGTTGTCTTTACCGTATTGCTTAGTGTTAATGCTGTATTCGGACGTTTTCGCACTGATGATGCAGTTCGTTTTATGTGGAAAATTCCCGTTGCATTCGCAATAATCGGTTTACTTATCGTTATTTTATGAAACGGAGGATAATATGGAAGAAAAATTAACTCAGCGCTCGGTCTGGGAAAAAATTTTAAATAAATTACGCAAACGCTCATTATGGATGTTGCATTATTGCACGGGCTGCGGCGCAATAGAATTACCACCAACTATGACCGCAAGATTCGATATGGAAAGATTCGGTATTACTCCTATGGTAACTCCACGTCAAGCTGATATTCTGCTCATTACAGGATATTTATCCGCTAAAACGCTAAAAAGAGTTATATTAACTTACGAACAAATGCAAGCTCCGAAATGGGTTGTAGGTTTCGGTTCATGCACTATTAACGGCGGTATGTACTGGAATTCTTATGCAACAATAAAAAAACTTGACAGATACGTACCCGTTGAAATCTATATCGCCGGATGTATGCCAAGACCCGAAGCTATTATTAATTCCTTTAATGTTCTAATTCAAAGGATTGACGAAGGCAAAGCCAATTCTTGGAAAGATTACTATGAAAATTATGATTACTACAAAAAAAATCAGGAAGCTGTACTCGGAAAATTCGATACATTGGTTGACATTAAAGACGATGCAAAAAAATTTAACATTGTTTAACCGGAGTTTGTGTTATGGAATATAAAACAGAAAATGAAATAATTAAAGAAATAAAAAAAGTTTTCAAACAAGCAAAATGCTCAATAAAAAAAGAAAGAAGAATCGAAGTCATATTGAATAAAAGAAATATAATGGAATTTGCTCTAAGAATGCAGAAAAACTGGGATTTCCCCCATCTTTCGGCAATTAGTTGCGTAGATTGGATAGATGAAAAACAATTCGAACTTGTTTATCATTTCTGGAGCTATAATAAAAAAGTCTTGGTAAGTGCAAAAATAAGAATACCAAGAGAAAAAGAACCTCATACGGATTCAATAGCAAGTTTGTGGCAACCTGCAAAATTTTTCGAACGTGATATTCATGAAATGTTCGGAGTTGTTTTTGACGGAAATAATGAACTTGAAAAATATATTCTCACGGATTGGGACGGACCTCCTCCTATGCGTAAAGATTTTATTACCCGTGAATTTGCTCTGAATTTCTATTCATACAGAGAATATAATCCGGAATGGTTACAGGAGATTATTAAGCAGGGAGATAAAAATGATTGAAAAAAGAGAATATGAACTTTTTATAGGACCTAATCACGCAGGCATCTCAGGTAATTATTCATTACATCTTACATTGGAAGGCGATAAAATAATAAAAGCAAAAACAGATGCAGGATACTTACACAGAGGTTTCGAAAAATTAATGGAAGAACGATTATTTATACAAAATATAGCTATTGTTTGCAGAATCTGTGTTCCCGACCCTGATCCCAATGAAGAAAACTATGCCCGCGCAATAGAAGAAATTGCCGGTATTGAAGTCCCGGAAAGAGGCAAATATATTAGAACATTAGTATTGGAACTTGCAAGACTGGCTTCTCATTTATTCACATTCGGTGGTCATGCAGGAAGCATTGGACTTTATTCATTACCAAACTGGACAGTAGCGGACAGAGACAGAATTATGGAGTTATTCGAAGAGCTTACAGGCGGTAGAGTTTATCATATCTTTATACTCCCTGGCGGCGTAAGAAGAGATATTCCAAAAGGATTTAAAAAAAGAGTAATGGAAGTAATGGACTATCTTGAAAAAAGACTACCTGAATATGATGACCTCTTTTTTGAAAATGCCATATTCATCAAAAGATCAAAAGGAATCGGTATAATGACTCCCGAACAAGCTATTACTTGGGGCGCTACAGGACCTAATATCAGAGCTTGCGGAATTCCAGCAGATATAAGAAAAGATGACCCTTACGAAGCTTATCCATATATTGATTTTGAAATTCCTACAAGAACAGAAGGAGATGCTTATGCTCGAGCAATGGTCAGACGTGCCGAATTTGTCCAAAGTATAAATATAGTGAGACAGGTTATAGAAAATATGCCGGAAGGTCCCGTATGGAATAAAATCCCAAATCCTCTAAAATGGAAAGTACCCGCAGGTGATGCCTACGTAAGAACAGAATCATCAAAAGGAGAATTTGCTTATTATCTCGTATCCAATGGCGGTCAAAAACCTTACAGAGTGCATGTCCGCGGAGCATCCGTAACTCACGGAGTTCATATACTCGAAAATCTATTAGTAGGCGCCAGAATAGAGGATGCATCTCAAATTATGTTCAGTCTCGATGCATGCCCTCCTGAAATTGACAGATAACAAAGGAGCTTCTAATGACTAATAAAAATAAAGGTAGCATTCTAAAGCCGTTTAAGGCACTAAGATATTTGGGTGAAAAACCCGTTACTATTCGTGTTCCGTATGAATACAGACCAACTGCCGAAAGATACAGAGGATTTCATATTAATGATTGGGATAAATGTATTGGCTGTGGGACCTGTGCTGAAATATGCGATAATGACGCTATCAGAATGATTGAAATTCCTTCTATCGAAGCAGAACCCGGAAAAACTAACCTAAGACCTGCTATAGATTACGGACGATGTTGTTGGTGCGCTTTATGCGTCGATATGTGTACAACAAATTCACTTCAAATGACTCAGGAATATATTCACATTGATAATAAACTGGATTCCTTTTTTATTCTACCTAATAAAAACGGTATCCATAATATTGATTTTCCGTTAGGCTATGTCGCTGATGAGAATATTAATTTTCTTGATCTTGAACGTGTTGAAATGGAAGAATTACCTGCGGAAGAACGTATTAAATCTTTCGTTGAAATCGTAAGAGGATTTTCAAAAGAACAAGCTATTAAAGAAGCATCTCGCTGTGTCGCATGTGGGCTATGTACTGATACCTGTCCTGCTAATATGAATATTCCCGAATATATCGATGCTATATGGAATGATGATCTGCCAGAAGCAGCAAGACAAATTTATAAAACAAACCCCTTACCCGAAGTATGCGGAAGAGTTTGTACTCACAAGTGTGAAGGTGCTTGTAGTCTCGGTCAACGCGGAGAACCCGTTGCAATAAGATGGCTAAAACGATATGCAATGGATAATATTCCTTTAGATGAATATGACAGAGCAATAGGTTCAAAAGTTGTAAAGCCTCAAAATAAAAAAGTTGCCATAATCGGTGCCGGTCCTGCCGGCCTTTCTGCCGCTTATTACCTCTCACTTATGGGATATAATATTACAATATTCGAAAAACTACCCGAACCCGGCGGTATGATGAGATATGGTATCCCGGAATACAGACTTCCTTATGATATGATTGACAAAGATATAGAATTCATCAAAAAAATGGGCGTAGAAATAAAATGCAATACTGAAATCGGCAAAGATATTACTATAGACCAGCTTAAAGAACAATTCAATGCTGTTCTCGTATCCACAGGATTACACATAGGAAGAAGTACAAGAGTAAAAGGAACAGACCATCCTGATGTATTCCAGGCAATAACTCTGTTACGTGAAATCACAATGGGTAATGAAATTAAAGTCGAACCAAAAATCGTGGTTATCGGCGGCGGTAATGTTGCAATGGATATTGCTCGTTCTCTTGCAAGATTGCAAATGAAAAAATACGGCAAAGTGGATATTACCGTAACATCTCTTGAAACAAGAGATATTATGCCTGCCGACGAAGAAGAAATTATCGAGGCAGAAGAAGAAGGCGTAATTTTCTATCCGGGACGCGGTCCTAAGGAAATTGTTATTGAAAACGACAAAATAAAAGGACTTAAAACCATAAAATGTACTCGAGTATTTGATGAAAATCACAGATTCGCACCGGAATTCGATGAATCGGACGAATTATTTATGGAATGCTCAATGGTTGTAGAAGCTATTGGCCAAGCTCCTGATTTAGGACTCTTAAAACCTTTAGAAAACCAATTAATTTTTGATGGAAGAAGGATTAAAGTAGATAAATATTATCAAACAAATTTGAAATGGTTATTTGTAGCCGGTGATGTTGTAAAAGGTCCAGATGTTATAAATGGTATTCGAACAGGGCATGATGCAGCAATTGGTATTGATAAATTCCTATCACAAAAATCTCCTAAAGAAATTAAAACTATTGATGAATTATTAGATTATGCAATCCAGTTTGAAATTAACTCTTATAATTTTTATAGTTCATTACTGGAAAAAGTACCTAAAAATCTCAAACCTATCATAGAAGAACTCATCAAACAGGAAGAAATGCACAGAGAAAATTTAGAAAATATCAAGAATAATAAAAATATCAGAATATTCCTGGGTCAGGAATTAAAACGCTCATTAATGGAAACAAATTTAACAAAATTTATTAAACCTACAAAAATAGAAAAAAATGCCTCAATAGAAGATATCTTACAAATAGCTATTATAAGAGAAAAATCAGCATACCAATTCTATAGAGATTTTGAAAAATTGACAAAAAATAAAGAATTGGAGTTCTTATTAAAATATCTAATGAATGAAGAATTAAAACATCAAAAGAAACTTGAAACTTTATATTATAAAGAAATTTATCAACAGTAACTAAGAGGGGGGATTATCCCCTCTCTTTTTCATTCAATAATTATTAAAAATATTTATCATCTATCCAATAAGTTTATTGACTATACAAAAAATATTTCTTATAATAGTATTATGAAACAAAACATTATAGGATTAACACCTGAAAATTTAGATCAATTCTTTCTAAAAATAGGAGAAAAAAAATTCCGAACCAAACAGGTATTGGACTGGATCTATAAAAAAAATATCTTTGACTTTTCTCAAATGTCAAATCTTAATAAAAACTTAAGACAAATTTTAGATAATAATTTTTTAATAGAATTACCAGAAATAACAGATCAAAAAATAAGTGCTATAGATGGTACTACGAAATTTTTATTGAAACTAAAAGACAACAATACAATTGAAACTGTTTTAATGAACGAAAAAGATAGAAATACAATATGTATCTCAACACAAGTAGGCTGCCCACTTGCTTGCAAGTTCTGTTTAACTGGCCAAATTGGTTTTATAAGAAATTTAGAAGTTCCAGAAATAATATCTCAAATTCTTCTAACAAAACAATTCATTGAAGATAAAAATAAAAGATTAAATATTGTCGTTATGGGAATGGGAGAACCTTTACTAAACTATGATAATTTAGTAAAAGCTATAAAATTTATCACTCTTGATTGGGGTATAGGACTCGGTAAAAAAAGAGTAACAATATCCACTGCTGGAATAGCTGATAAAATTTACAAATTAGCAGATCAAAATCTCGGAACAAAACTCGCTATATCATTAAATTCAGCAAATAATGAAAAAAGAGACTATTTGATGCCTATTAATAAAAAATTCCCATTAGAAATATTAAAAAAATCTCTTTTATATTACCAAAAAAAAGACAATCGAAATAGAATAACTTTTGAATATATTTTAATAAAAAATATCAATGATTCTCCAGAAGATGCTCATCAAATTCTAAATTTTGTAAAAGGTCTCAAATATAAAATTAATCTGATCCCTTACAATGAATCTGATTTTCTTGATTTCAAATCACCAAATGAAAATGATATACAAAAATTTATTAAAATAATATTAAATGGAAATGGTGCTGTAACTGTCAGACGTTCAAAAGGTTCTGATATCCTTGCAGCATGTGGTCAATTAAAAGCAAATTTTGAGTTAAAATGCCAGATTTTATAAAAGTTTTTATTTATAATTTCAAAACCGCATCTCCTGAAAAACAATTTTTAATATTTTTAGCTTTTTTTCTTCCATTTATAATAACAGCCATAGTACAAACTATTTTAAAAAGATATTTAACAAAAAAACGAATAAAAAAAGAATTTCTAACCGAATGCAGGCGAAAAAAACTATCAAACAAAGAAATTAATTTTATTAAAAATATTTTGAATTTTCTTAATATAAAAATAACCCCAAGAATAATAAAATATTCATTTAATTTTGTAAAAATTATCTCTCAATATGCTTATCAGTGTATAAATAAAAAAATAGACATATATAAAGCAATGAATACTATTTCTCGACTAAAACATATTGGACAAAAAATATTTGCTGATTTTCCTGAGAGATATTTTACTACAAGAGAACTTCCTATTGATCAAAAAGTTACCCTAAAACTTATACAATATGATAAAAATTATTATGGAATAATTTTCAAAATAAATGATACAAATTTTGTTGTAAGGACTAATGAAGCAATAATGCCACAATTTATTAAAATTGGTTCTCCGATTCAAATAAAAATCATTCAAGGTAACGAGGGTATATATTACATTAATTCAATAGTAGATGATTTCAAAGTAAAAAAAAATAAAGAAATATATATTGCACATTCAATTGATATTATTTTTAAAAATCTAAGAAGATATAAAAGATATTCATTAAATATACCTGTTCAAATATCAGACAAAACAAGCTCTAAAAGATATCAAAAAATAATTTCTGGTATATTAATTGATATAAGCCGTGGAGGTTGCAAACTATCCGCAAATCCTGGAAACTTTCTAAAAAATACAATAGTTAATATAAAATTTTTTTACAATGATAAAGAATATAGTTTTTCAGGAAGAATTATTGGTAAAACTGAAAATTTAGATTTAATGGAAGAACACTTAAATATAAAATTTGAAGAATTATCAAATAAAGAAAAAAGGGACTTAAATTACCTTATTTATTCGTTAGAAGAAAAATTTAAAGACAAAAAAAGTTAACTAAAAATCAAAAAAATGATTGACAAATAAATAAAATAGATTTATTATTATATTCAAATTTTTACAAGGATTTTAGAATGTTTATTAACATCTCAAGAGTAAAAAAAGGCGAAAAAATCTTTAATTTTGAAAAGAAATGGGAAGATTTTAATATTGAATTCGATTTAATAAATGAATTCATAGATCCTGTTTTAATAAACATCGAAGCAAATTTTAACAAACAAGAGCTTCAATTAAATATAAATATAAAATCTCAGCTGATAATGCAATGCGCTAGATGTCTGGAAAATTTTGATTATAATGTGAATCTTCAATTTATAAAAGTATTTAAATTAAAAGAATTAGATGAGTATTATACAAAACAAAATAAAAATGAAGATTTTGAAATAATTAAACCAACCACAGAAACGGTTAATATCTACAATGATATTAGAGATTATATTATTCTATCTTTCCCCATGAAGCCACTTTGTAAAGAGGATTGCAAAGGATTATGCGCTCGCTGTGGTAAAAATTTAAATTATGAAAAATGTATCTGTAAAAAAGAAATAGATCCAAGACTATTAGTATTCAAACAACTTTTAATTGGACAAGGAGGAAAGTAATGGCTGTTCCAAAGAAAAAAACAAGTAAATCTAGATCAAGAAAAAGACGAACCCATTGGAAATTAAGCAAACCGGCATTATCTACTTGTAGCAATTGTGGTGCTGTTAAAAGACCACATTTTATATGTCCGGAATGTGGTTATTATGATGGAGAACTAGTAGTATCTCAAAAAGAGGATTAATCAAAAGTGAAAATTGCACTGGATGCAATGGGTGGGGATTTTGGAATCCCTATCACAATTCAAGGAGCTCTTTTAGCTATTAAAAAATTGAAAGATATTAGTAAAATCATATTAGTAGGTAATGAAGATGAAATAAAAAAGGAATTAAATAAATACAGCTTTAATAAAAACAAAATAGCAATATTACATGCACCTGAAGAAGTTACAATGAAGGATCTACCATCAACAGCAATAAGGCAGAAAAAACAATCATCATTAGCACTGATGTTTGAGCTTCATAAAAATAATAAAGTAGATGCAGTTGTGTCTGCTGGTAATACTGGCGCTATAATGGCATTTGCACTTACCACACTTGGAAGATTACCTCTTATCAAAAGACCAGCAATTGCCATTACGTTACCTACTATTACAGGTCAACCTGTTGTATTATTAGATATAGGTGCAAATTCTGACTGTAATCCTCGCAATTTAGTTGAATTTGCTTATATGGGTAGTATTTTCGCTAAAAATGTTTTAAATATTGAAAAACCAAAAATTGGTCTATTAAGCATTGGAGAAGAGCCTTCTAAAGGGAATGAATTAACTGTAAAAACTCATAAAATTCTTGCAACGTCTCCGGATCTAAACTTTAAAGGCAATGCAGAAGGAAGAAACATCTTCACTGGTGAATTTGATGTTATTGTAACTGATGGTTTTATAGGAAATATAATAGTAAAACACAGCGAATCACTATTTACATTATTCTCAAAAATCTTAAAAGATGCTGTAAAGAAAAATCCTATTTCAATGATAGGAGCGTTGTTACTAAAACCAGCATTCGGGGCAATTAAAGAAAAATTAAATTATGAAAACTATGGCGGTGCTGCTCTACTGGGAATTAATGGAAATTGTATTATTGCCCATGGAAGATCTACTCCTGTTGCATTAATGAATGCTATTAAAGAAGCTGTAAATACTTTTATCCATAAAGTTAATATTCAAATTGAAGAAGAAATGCAAAAAATTAATTTAAAGGATACATAATGAAAGACAGAATCGCAATTATTACCGGTGGTGATCGTGGAATTGGCTTTGCAATTTCACAAAAAATTGCCGAAAAAGGCGGCATACCTATAATTTTAAATAGAAATGAAGAATCAGGAAAAAATGCTGTTGAAAAAATTAAAAATTTAGGTTTTACAGCATACAATTATAAATTAGATGTAACGGATGCAAATAGCATAAAGGAAACTATATCTGATATTTATAAAAAATTAGGGCAAATAGACTATCTTGTTAATAATGCTGGTGTTACAAAAGACATGCTACTTATCAGACTTAAAGAAGAAGACTGGGACTTTGTTTTATCAGTAAATTTGAAAGGAGCATTTCTTGTAACCAAAGAAGTTGCTCGTTATATGATGAAGAAAAAATATGGATCAATTGTAAATATTACCTCAGTAGTTGGACAAATAGGTAATCCTGGCCAGGCAAATTATTCTGCATCTAAAGCTGGGCTAATTGGATTTACAAAATCAGCAGCTCGAGAATTAGCCGGAAAAAATATTAGGGTTAATGCTGTAGCTCCTGGGTTTATAGAAACAGATATGACTGAAGTTTTACCTGAAGATGTAAAAAAATATTTTATGGACCAAATTTTGATTAAAAGGCCAGGAAAGCCTGAAGATGTTGCAGAACTCGTTGTATTTTTATTATCTGATAAATCAAGTTATATCACCGGTCAAGTAATTAATGTAGACGGTGGAATGGTACTTTAAAAAGGAGGAAAATAATGGCTTCTGAAGTTTTCGAAAAAGTAAAAGAAATTATTGTTGAACAATTAGATGTAGATCCAGATCAAGTTACAATGGAAGCTCGTTTCATTGAAGATCTTAATGCTGATTCTCTTGATACTGTTGATTTAATTATGGCATTAGAAGAAGAGTACGATTTAGAAATTCCTGAAGAAGAGGCGCAAAAATTAAAAACTGTTGGAGATGCTGTTAATTACATAGAATCTCATAAGGAATAAAATATGGAGAGAAAAAGGGTAGTTATTACCGGTTTAGGTACAGTTAACCCTTTAGGTAATAATTTAAAAGAAACATGGGATGCCGCTTTAAATGGTAAATCAGGTATAGATCTAATAACAAAGTTTGATACAACAAATTTTGAAACAAAAATTGCTGGTGAAGTTAAAAATTTAGATTATTCCGATGTGCTAAGTAAAAAAGAAGCGAAAAGAATGGATCTTTTTACTATATTTGGAATGTATGCTGCGGCAGAAGCAGTAAATGATGCTGGAATAGATTTTTCTTTACTTGATAATCCTTTTGATGCAGGTGTGATAATAGGTGTTGGAATGGGCGGTATCCAGACTTTTGAAGATCAATTAGAGGTATTAAAAACTAAAGGTCCAAGAAGGGTTAGCCCTTTCTTTGTTCCTATGCTTATTCCTGATATTTTACCAGGACATATTGCTATCAAATATGGAATAAAAGGAGATAATTATACAACTACTTCTGCATGTGCATCATCAGGGCATGCAATAGTCAATGCTTACTGGAGTATTGCTACTGGAAAACAAAAAGTTATTATCACTGGAGGAGCAGAAGCTGCCATTACTCAGTTAGCCCTTGCTGGTTTTAACTCATCTAAAGCTTTATCAACAAGAAATGATGCACCTCATGAAGCATCTCGTCCTTTCGATAAAGATAGGGACGGTTTTATAATGGCAGAAGGTGCAGCAATTCTAATATTAGAAGAATTAGAATTTGCTAAAAAACGTGGTGCTAAAATATATGCTGAAATTG
>Ga0164318_10004763_pt1 | contig 13074 bp, 5 predicted proteins | sample GuaBasSedimGuay9_FD_113734 | JGI IMG/M metagenome (GOLD analysis project Ga0164318, IMG submission 113734) | Subseafloor sediment microbial communities from Guaymas Basin, Gulf of California, Mexico - Guay9, Core 4571-4, 0-3 cm | ecosystem: Environmental > Aquatic > Marine > Hydrothermal vents >... | reverse complement strand
TGTCGCCATCAATCGATCCGAAGTTACCCTGGCCTTCAACCAATGGGTATCTTAACGACCAATCCTGTGCCATTCGTACCATGGTGCCGTAAACCGACGAATCACCATGTGGGTGGTACTTACCAAGCACCTCTCCAACAATTCTGGCAGACTTTTTATAGGGTTTGTTCGAATAAACTCCCAATTCGTGCATACCAAACAATACCCTGCGGTGGACGGGTTTAAATCCATCACGAACATCTGGCAGTGCACGGGAAACAATAACCGACATCGAATAGTCGATGTAGGCCGATTTCATTTGGCTTTCAATCTTTACTTTTACGATTCTATCCCTTTCAGATACGCTATCCATTCCTTTAACTCCTTATTTATTAGTCCTATATATTTTTTAGAAACGAGCCACGAAAATACAAAAACTTTCTGATATTAGAACATGTTTATTGGTAATATAATATTAACAGTTTAATGTGTACAAAATGGCAAACAATATGACACTCTTATTTTTATTGGTACTATCTTTGATAAAAGAAAAATATAACGAATTTTACACGTAAGGTAGCACGCGTTGGCCTTATGTTTATTTTTGCATAAAATTTAGAAAGGATATTATATGGAGGCAAAATTTTCGCAACGAGTTAAAGATGTGCTAACCTACAGTCGTGAAGAGGCAGTAAGGCTTGGAAATAATTATATCGGTCTGGAACACTTGTTACTAGGAATTATTCGCGAAGGAGAAGGTATGGCGGCAAAGCTGTTGCAATATTTTGGCGTTGAATTGAAGCTCTTTAAAAAAGAGCTTGAAGATGCCATCAAAACGCCTAAAAGCATAACACAGGATGCCGAAAACATTCCATTGGTAAAACAAGCTGAGAAAGCACTAAAGATTACCTATCTCGAAGCAAAAGTTTTTAACAGCGAATTAATAGGAACCGAGCATCTGCTGCTGGCAATAATGAAAGATCAGAATAATCTGGTAACTTCAAAATTGAAAAATCAGGGTGTGAGTTATGATATGGTTAAGCATGAAGTTAGCGAACTGGCTAAGGAGAACTACGATTTGAGAGTGCAAATTACCAATAAAGAGAAGAAAGATATTAAAGCCGAATTACCAGGCGATATTGAAGATCCTTCGGCAAGCCAGGGACGCCCCAAGAGTGCCAAAAAGGCTGAATCGAAGTCGAAAACTCCGGTGCTTGATAATTTTGGTCGCGATTTAACCAAAGCAGCTGAAGAGGACAGACTTGATCCCATTGTGGGGCGCCAAAAAGAGTTGGAAAGAATTGCCCAGATACTAAGCCGGAGAAAAAAAAACAACCCTATATTAATAGGTGAACCGGGTGTTGGTAAATCGGCCATTGCCGAAGGACTGGCATTGAGGATTATCCAAAGAAAAGTGTCGAGATCACTGTTTAATAAACGGATTATCACACTCGATTTAGCTTCATTGGTAGCAGGTACCAAATATCGTGGACAATTTGAAGAACGTATGAAAGCCGTGCTAAACGAGCTAACCAAAAATTCGAATATCATTCTGTTTATCGATGAATTGCATACCATTGTAGGAGCAGGAAACGCTTCCGGTTCACTCGATGCCTCTAACATGTTTAAACCGGCATTGGCCAGAGGCGAATTACAAGTTATCGGAGCCACTACATTAGACGAGTACAGGCAGTACATCGAAAAGGATGGTGCGCTGGAACGAAGGTTTCAGAAAATTTTGGTGGATCCGACTACACCCGATGAAACCATTGATATTTTAAACAACATCAAGCAGCGTTATGAAGATCATCACCTTGTAAAATACACGGAGGAGGCAATAAAAGCTTGTGTTTCGTTAACCGACCGCTATATCAGCGACAGGTATATGCCTGACAAAGCCATTGATGCACTGGATGAATCTGGTGCCAGAGTACATATTTCTAACATTCATGTGCCATCGGTCATCATTAATTTGGAGAACTCTATCGAGGAAATCAAACTCAGAAAAACCGATGCCATAAAAGCTCAAAAGTTTGAAGAAGCTGCCCAGTTTAGAGATATTGAACGACGCTATACCGAAGAGCTTGAAGTAGCTAAAAAGCGTTGGGAAGAAGATGCCAAAATAAATCGTGAAATCGTTTCGGAAGAAAGTGTTGCCGAAGTGGTAGCTATGATGACAGGTATTCCTCTCACCAACATCGCGCAAAGCGAAAGCGATCGCCTTATTAATATGGAGCCTGAGCTGCGAAACGAGGTTATCGGGCAAAATGAGCCGATTGCTAAAATTGTGAAAGCCATCCGTCGTAATCGTGCCGGACTGAAAGATCCAGGTAAACCAATAGGCTCTTTTATCTTCTTGGGTCCGACGGGCGTTGGTAAAACCTATTTGGCCAAACGATTGGCAAACTATATGTTTGACTCTGAAGACGCACTTATTCGTGTAGATATGAGTGAGTATATGGAGAAGTTTGCTGTTTCGAGATTGGTAGGTGCTCCTCCCGGATACGTGGGGTATGAAGAGGGTGGTCAGCTTACCGAAAAAGTACGCCGTCGCCCCTACTCTATTATCTTGCTTGATGAAATTGAAAAAGCACATCCCGATGTTTTTCACCTATTATTACAGGTGCTCGATGATGGAACACTTACTGACAGCTTTGGACGTAAGGTAGATTTCAAAAATACCATCATCATCATGACCTCCAACATCGGTTCACGCCAGCTTAAAGATTTTGGTCAGGGTGTTGGTTTTAGCACTACTGCCAAAAAAGCCAACAAGTCCAGCCACACCACCGGTGTTATCGAAAATGCGTTAAAACGTGCCTTTGCCCCTGAGTTTCTTAACCGAATTGACGACGTGGTTATATTCGATTCATTGGAAAGAGAACATATCCACAAAATAATCGATATCGAATTGGCTCATCTTTATGAAAGGATGAACAAAATGGGATACAAAATTAAACTCACCACCAAAGCCAAAGATTTTATTGCCGACCGTGGTTGGGATGAAAATTATGGAGCTCGTCCGCTGAAACGCGCCATTCAAAAATACATCGAAGACCCCCTGGCTGAAGAGATTATCAAAAGCTCCCTGTCAGAGGGAGATGCCATCACGGTTGACTTCGACAGTAAAAAAGATGATTTAAAAGTTAAAATAACAAAACCAAGAAAGAAGTCAAACAAAAAATAACTATAGCTCATCGATATTGAGTGTTTAGTAATGATATTGAAAATAAGAAAGCAATTTCCATTAATAAAGCAGACTCATCCATTCTTATGTTTAGAGAATGATTTTGAATCTGCTTTTTTGTTTGCTGAAAAGTTTTGTCATGATTTACTTTTTCATTCCCTTACATATTTTATCTTTGGCGTTTATTATTTAATAAAGCTAATTTATGGATACCAAAGCAGCATTACGAGGAGGAGAATTCCTTATTAAAAATGTAAACATTAACGATGTATTTATTCCTGAAGAGTTTGACGAGGAGCAGCGGATGATCGCACAAACATGCGAAGACTTTATTGAAACCCAGGTTGAGCCGTTTTTTGATGACCTCGACAAACATAAAGAAGGGGTTATGCCTCAGCTGCTAAAACAAGCAGGTGAATTAGGGCTTTTGGGCATTGCTGTCCCCGAGGAGTATGATGGGTTTGGACAGTCGTTTTTAACCAATATGAAAGCCAACGAAGCTATTGGATCAGGCTACTCCTTTTCGGTGGCCTTTATGGCTCATACCGGAATTGGCACCCTGCCCCTACTCTACTACGGCAACGAAAAACAACACGAACAATATTTGCCTAAATTGGCCACGGGCGAATGGCTTGCATCCTATTGCTTAACCGAACCGGGTGCAGGATCTGATGCCAATGCCGGATCAACCAAAGCTGTTTTGAGTGAAGATGGAAAACACTACATCCTTAACGGGCAAAAAATGTGGATCACCAATGCAGGATTTGCCGATTTATTGACTGTTTTTGCCAAAATTGACAACGATCGTGTTTTAAGTGCCTTTTTGGTTGAAGCCGATTGGGAAGGTATTACCATGAACCCTGAAGAAAATAAAATGGGGATCAAAGGCTCTTCTACCCGTCAGATTTTTTTTAACGACGTAAAAGTGCCCGTTGAAAGTCTCCTCGGTCGCCGCGGACAAGGGTTTCGTATTGCCTTAAATATTTTACATGTAGGTCGTATTAAATTGGGTGCCACGGTTATTGGCAGCATGCGCCGGGCTATCAAACAGTCAGTTAATTATGCCAACGAGCGTAAACAGTTCGGGTCGAACCTGGCCAGTTTTGGTGCTATCAAGCAAAAACTGGCCGATCAGGTAATAAAAACTTTCTCAACCGAATCAGCTGTGTATCGAGCCAGTAAAGACATTGAAGATACCATTGAATCGTATAAAGAACAGGGAAAACCATACGGTGCGGCAAACATTGAAGGCATTGCCGAATACGAGCCTGAATGTGCCATGCTGAAAGTTTATGGTTCCGAGTCGCTTGATTTTATCGTTGATGAAGGGGTTCAGATTCATGGGGGAATGGGGTATTCAGCTGAAACCCCCATCGAGCGTGGTTACCGCGATTCCAGAATTAACCGGATTTTTGAAGGAACCAACGAAATCAACCGTATGATTGTGATTGACTCTATAACTAAAAAAGGGAAAAAACATAAAATCAACCTCTACGAGAAAATTGAGGAAATTAAGAATAACCTTACTCCTGATTCATTAACGGGCGATTATTATGGCGATAAACATAGCATAGTAAACAATTTCAAAAATATTTTACTCTATATCATCCCCATCGTGCAGGAGAAATTTGGTCGTAAACTGATGTTTGAAGAGGAAATATTAATGAAAATGGCCGACATGATGATGGATGTTTACGTGCTGGAATCAACATTGCTTAGAGTTGAAAAGCTGGATGCTAAAGGCATTAAATCTGATATTTCACTCTATAAAGACATTTTGGATGTTTTAACTCAAAATCTTGCTGCAGAAATATACCAGTCAGGAAACGAGGTCATTGGCTCTTTTTCGGAGGGAGAAGAGATGAACACGTTACTAAACCTTTTCGAGAATTTTGTTAAAATTGCCCCCTTCAATATTAAGAACGCGCGCCGCAGGGTTGCTGATAAATTAATTGAAGATAATTATTACAACTTTTAACTTTAAACTTTAAACCTTGAACTTTAAACATTTATACCATGAACTACATCCTGTTCGATAGCTTTGAACGTAACAAACTGTTGCCCTTTGTATATACACGTCCGGTTGCCGACATACGGGTAGGAATACTTACCATTAGGGAGAAGTGGGAAAAACTTTTGGGCGAAAAAACCTCTACCCTTTCCGAAGACTATCTTAGTAAAAAGTACCCTCTTGTCAAAGCCGATGAAAATATTCTGATTAACGGGTCGGTTTTGCCAACGCCGGCGCTGGTTACAAAAGTTAAAGGACTAAAAAAGGGAGAAACATTGGCAAAAAGTGATTTTGTTATTGCCATCAGACTTGGTTCTGACGATGTGGAAAAGATGAATGAATCGAAATCAGATACCATTCAACAATCAACCTTAGAATTTTTGCAGATACAAAACAATTGGGACATCTTCAGCCTGAATGAAGCAGCCCTCTTGGCAGATTTTGAGCTGCTTACAAAAAATAGAACATCACAGCCTGTTAGCAGAACTAATTTTATCGTGGGTGATCCCGGATTGATATTTCTTGAAGAGGGAGCAAAGGCAGAGTACGCATTTATCAACACGACCGATGGCCCCGTTTATATTGGCAAAGAGGCCGAAATAATGGAAGGGGCAAAAATCAGGGGGCCATTTGCCCTATGCGAACATAGCGTGGTAAAAATGGATGCTAAAATCTACGGAGCCACTACCATTGGCCCTCACAGTAAGATAGGCGGCGAAATTAACAACGTGGTTGTGTTTGGATACAGTAATAAAGCCCACGATGGGTTTATGGGAAATAGTGTGATGGGCGAATGGTGTAATATTGGCGCCGGTTCAAACACTTCTAACCTGAAAAATACTTACGATTTTATTCGCTTATGGTCCTACGATGAAGAGTCGTTTGTAAACACAGGACTGCAATTTTGCGGATTGATGTTGGGCGACCATTCAAAATGTGGTATTAATACCATGTTTAATACGGGTACGGTGATAGGTGTTTCGTCCAATATTTTTGGCGCCGGTTATCAACGTAATTTTATTCCCGGGTTTAGCTGGGGGGGTACACATGGACTACAGACTTTTAAACTTGACCGTGCCTTTAAGGTGGCTAAAGCAGTAATGGCTCGAAGGGGGATAACTTTTTCCGAAACCGATCAGGACATTCTTACCCACATTTTTAAAGAATCAAGCAGCAGACGCTTCAGGTAACAACCACTTGTTTGGCATACAAATTGACTAATTACAACAAGTTGTAATATTTTTTTATTCTGTTCAATGCAATGTACTGAATCTCAAATAGGTTCATTAAATCGAATTGCGTTGAATATTTCTTATACTGACAAATTGACGTAAAATATGAGTGAAATACTTTTTTCAGATATGATAGATGGTGATACCGAATTTTTTCCTCTTCTCACCGCTGAGGATGAAGAGATAATGAATGAAGAGGGAATTCCTGATGAACTTCCTATATTGCCATTACGAAATACTGTGCTTTTCCCGGGCGTTGTTATTCCCATTACCGTGGGTCGCGATAAGTCCATCAAGCTAATACGTGATTCGTATACAGGCGATAAAATCATTGGTGTGGTAGCACAAAAAGACCCGGAAATTGAAGAGCCCGCCGAAGACGATTTGCATAAAGTGGGAACAGTAGCACGAATTATCAAAATTCTGCAAATGCCCGATGGCAATACTACTGCCATTATCCAGGGTAAAAAAAGGTTTCAGTTAGATGCCGTTACCCAACTCGACCCATACATAAAGGCAGCCGTAAGTAATTATGAGCCTAAGCAAAAAAATCCAAAAACCAAGGATTTTGAAGCGTTGATCGACTCGGTAAAAGATGTCGCCATTCAAATTGTTAATAAATCACCTATTATCCCGTCGGAGAGTGCTTTTGCACTTAACAACATCGAAAGTCCCGGCTTCCTCGTTAATTTTGTATCTTCTAACCTGTCGGTTGATAATAGCCAAAAGCAGGAGTTGTTAGAGATGACCAACTTTGAGGTACGTGCACAAAAGGTACTCGAACACCTGACACATGAATTGCAGATGCTGGAGCTCAAAAATCAGATTCAGAAGAAGGTTAAAGTTGACATGGACAAACAGCAACGCGATTATCTGCTCAATCAACAACTAAAAACCATTCAGGAAGAGCTTGGCGGCGGAGCACACGACACCGAGATAAATGAGCTTAAAGAAAAAGCCGATAAAAAACAGTGGTCGGACGAGGTGGCTGAAGTATTTAAAAATGAGATGGCGCGCCTGAAACGGATGAACCCCGCAGCGGCAGAATACTCCATTCAACTAAACTATCTTGATTTACTGGTAGCATTGCCATGGAACGAATATACCCCTGACAACCTTGATTTAAAACATGCCAAAAAGGTGTTGGAGGAGGATCATTATGGCTTGGAGGATATCAAAGAGAGGATTCTTGAATTCCTAGCTGTTTTAAAATTAAAAAAGGATATGAAGGCGCCCATTCTCTGCTTTGTGGGCCCTCCGGGAGTGGGAAAAACATCACTTGGAAAATCCATTGCTAAATCGTTGGGACGAAAATATATTCATATCTCGTTGGGTGGTGTGCGCGACGAAGCAGAGTTGCGTGGTCATCGAAAAACTTATATTGGTGCTATGCCGGGGCGTATTATCCAAAGCCTTAAAAAAGTAAAGTCGTCGAACCCGCTTTTTATGCTGGATGAAATTGACAAAGTGAGTGGCAACAACTATAGTGGTAATCCGCAAGCAGCATTGTTGGAAATTCTTGACCCTGAACAAAATTCAACTTTCTACGATAATTATTTAGAGGTTAATTTCGACCTTTCTCATATCCTTTTTATTGCCACGGCAAACTCACTATCTACCATACATCCTGCCCTGCGCGACAGGATGGAGATTATTGAGCTTAGTGGCTATCTGATGGAAGAAAAGGTGGAAATTGCCAAACGGCATCTGCTGCCAAAGCAATTGGAAGCTCATGGCGTAAAAAAGAATCAGCTGAAGTTTAACAAGGCTGTTTTAGAAACTATTATCGAAGATTATACCCGCGAAGCAGGCGTTAGATGGCTTGAAAAACAAATTGCGAAGGTGATTCGTAATCGTGCCAAGTTTATCGCCATGGAGGAATCGTACAATAAAAATATTACGCCGGAGGATTTGCGTACAATATTGGGTGTTAAACGGTTTCAACGTGACCGCGACATTTCTAACGATGTAGCGGGTGTGGTTACCGGATTGGCATGGACCCCTGTAGGGGGTGAAATTTTGTTTATTGAAGTCAGCCTGAGCCCCGGAAAAGGTAACTTGAAGTTGACCGGTAATTTGGGTGATGTGATGAAAGAATCTGCCGTCATCGCATTAGAATATCTGAAAGCGCATGCCGGCATACTAAGCATAAATTCTGATCTGTTTGAAAAATGGAATGTTCACATTCATGTGCCCGAGGGTGCAACTCCCAAAGATGGTCCATCGGCCGGTATTACTATGTTTACAGCACTTGTATCAGCCTTTACTCAACGGAAAGTAAAAGCAAAGATTGCTATGACCGGCGAAATAACCCTGCGAGGAAAAGTGCTTCCTGTGGGTGGTATTAAAGAAAAAATACTGGCTGCCAAACAAGCCAAAATCAACACCATTATTCTATCAGCTGAAAACCGGAAGGATATTGAAGATATTAAAGAAGATTACATCAAGGGTGTTCAATTTATATATGTCGACAGACTCATGGAGGTGGTATCACACGCTTTACTGAAAGAAAAGGTTAAAAATCCGATGTCTATCAAGTAAACTTTCCCATATTATTTTGAGATAAACGGCTTTTTGCTTCTTATTTTTTCCTACTTTTAAAACCGCTAAATTATTCTAATTTTGGGATAAACTCTTTTATTGGTAAAACCGAATGAAATGGGAAAGAAAAACATTAGTAAAAGCAAAGAGATTCAGGCTGTTAATCAGCATGAAGATATAGAGCAATATATCGAGCTCGTTGCCTGGCATAAAGTTTTGTCGTCAGACAAATTTCTTGGAGATATTTATCGCTGGACTTATATAATAGATGAACAAGCTGTTTACGGTGTTGATTTTTTGTATAAACAGTTTGGTTTGCCGGTTGGCAACGATACCACGCTTGAAAATCTTATTGCACTTGCCAACAACAGTAACTATTCTGAATTACTGTCAAACTACATCGACTTTCCAAAAGAAAAAAATGGTGTATTATTTAAAAATTCCATCAACATTCCCAATGGAGAGATTGTTGAAATTAATCATGCGGCCTGGTTATTTGAAAAAAATGGTAAGCGTGAAAAAATAGAGGGAGTCATTAAAATAATTCATAAGGAAAACAAAAATACCAGTCATCCTTTAACCGCCATTTTTCCGGAAGTCCTATCCCAAAGTTTCGAAACTTACATCGTGTACAATAGAGGCTCAGGGCAACCAGTATATGTAAGCCCTAATTTCTATCAGCTTTTTAACATTAACCCCGGGCTTTTTATTGACGACCTGTTTTTTTATGAAAAAATGGTTGCCAAGGGTGATGTGGAAAAGTTTCAATTGTTTCAGGAAAAAACAAAGAAAGGGATTCAGGGCGAAGTTACCGTACGGTTTAAGCAGGGTAACAAAGTAATATGGACACATCTGAAATCGGTTATGACCGACACTAAATTTCTATCCATCATTATTAAAGATGTGACTGAAGAACAAACCGCTCGCAACCTGTTAGATGAAAGTGAAAATAAATACAGAACCTTAATACATCAGTTGCCCTTTGTATTAATTATCCATAAAGATGGAGTGATAAGGTTTGTAAACGAGGCAGGTAAAAAGTATTCAGGCAGTAAGCGCTTTAGAGACATCATTGGAAAAAACATATTGGATTTTGTTCCTCCCGAGTTTAGAGAACGGAATATAGAGCGAATGAGAAAATTGGAGCAGGGAGAAGAGTTGCATTATCCTTATGAAGAGGTGATACTTGGCTCAAACGGCAACCAGATTCCTGTTAAGCTGTATGCTGAGAAAATTATTTTTGATGGTGAAGTTTGTAACCAATTAGTCCTTATTGATTTGTCGAAGGAAAAAGAGTATCTGCGTCACATAAAACAACAACGTGGTCTGTTAAGGTTAATTATTGATAAAGTGCCGGCTCTGTTAGCTTATGTTTCAAAGGATAACGATTATTTATACATTAACACAGCTTATGCCAGGTTTTATAATAAGGACTTTAGTTACTTCATCAGAAAAAATGCCGAAGATATTTTACCCGCTGATTACTTTAATTTAATTAAAGATAAGCTGGCAGAAGTTAAAAAAGGCAGGTCGGTTGAGTTTGAAATTGAGCGTGTAAACTCTGATGGAAAGAAAATACTTACCGTTACGAAATACATCCCTCATTTTGACGAGAATGATAACGTAATTGCTTTTCTAGCTACTATCGAGGATATTACAGAGCAACGAAAAGCAGAAAATGATTTAAAAGAGAGCGAAGATAAATTTAGGCGTATCTTTAAAGAATCGCTGACACCGCAATTGTTGATTTCAAAAGATAATAAATTTATTGATTTAAATAATGCTGCCTGTAAACTATTGGGATATCCTAACCCAGCAGGACTACTTGGAAAAACTCCCGCGGACATTTCACCTAAACTACAGGATGACAACCCTTTATCTAACGAATCAGTTCTTAAATATATTTCAAAAGCCATTAAAGATGGTGCGAGTAGCTTTGATTGGATTCACTTAACAAAAGACGGTAAGAAAATTAACGTTCATGTTACCCTCACCTTATTAATTATCAATGGCAACAATGTAATTCATGTTGTTTGGGTAGATATTTCGAAACGGGTAGCACGCGAAAAAGAAATCAGAAAACTTTCTACCACGATTGAGCAAAGCCCCATTTCGGTAGTGATAACCAACCTTGATGCAACCATTGAGTATGTTAACCCATTTTTTCAGAAAGTTACAGGTTATAGCGCTGAAGAGGTTATTGGTAAAAACCCCAATATCTTAAAGTCAGGGCTAACCCCATTCCATACTTACATTGAAATGTGGAAGAATTTAACTGATGGGGAAATCTGGACAGGTGAATTTATCAACAAACGTAAGAATGGCACTAATTACATCGAGTCGTGTGTAATAGTCCCTATTAAAGACAAGGCCGGTAACATCGTTAATTATGTAGCTCTTAAAGAAGATATTTCTAAAAAACGAGAAGCTGAGGAGCGCTTGGCTGAAAGTGAAAACAAGTTTAAGTCGCTATTTTACGAAAATAAATCGATAATACTGATGTTCGATCCTGTGAATGGTAATATTTTGGAAGCAAACCAGGCAGCTTGTGACTTTTACGGCTATACTGACACCGAGATGGTAAAAAAATCGGTATTTGATTTTAATGTGAAAGATACTAAAGAGTTATTTTCATTATTGAATAAAGTACGTACTGGCGAACAAAATCATTTTTTGTTTAAACACAAGTTAAAAAATTCTGTTATTAAGGATGTTGAGTTGTACACCGGTATTTTGAACAGTAAAAAGAAAGAGGTATTTTATTCGGTTATTCACGATATTTCCGATAAAATAAAAGCACAGCAGGAACTTGAAAAAGCAAAGGAGAAAGCGGAAGAAAGCGACCGGTTAAAATCAGCCTTTTTGGCTAACATGAGCCACGAGATTAGAACCCCTATGAATGCGATTCTGGGGTTTGGCGCCCTTTTGCAGGATGAGGAGATTGGAAATGAGGAGCGTAATCAGTTTGTTGATATTATTAATGCCAGTGGTTATTCGTTGCTGGAAATTATAAACGACATTATTGAAATGTCGAAAATTGAAGCCGGGCAGATTTCCATTCACAAAAAGCCTACCGATATTAACCAGCTCATAAAAACGGTTTACAATCAGCACTCGCTCACAGCCTCCAAGAAAAATATCGAATTGCGTTTGAACCCTGATACCTTTTACAGTAATCAGGCCATCATGCTCGACGAAACTAAAATAAAACAGATTTTAGTTAACCTGCTGAACAACGCGATAAAATTTACTGATGAAGGGTTTGTTGAGATGGGTTACCGAATTGCCGATAAAGAGATTGAATTTTATGTTAAAGATTCGGGTATTGGTATTAGCCGGGAAAATCATCACCTGGTTTTTGACCGGTTTAATAAAATTACCTGGGACACCGATGGCAAGAAAGTGTATCCCGGAACAGGGTTAGGATTGAGCATCTCAAAAGCATTTGTTGAAAAAATGGAAGGTAAAATTTGGCTTACCTCTGAAAAAGGAAAAGGAACTACATTTTATTTTAGTATCCCGCTTGAGGTGACCGAACAACCGGCCTTTAGCTATAATAATGTTAAAATAGCAGAAGACTTTAAATTAGATGGAAAAGTAATATTAGTGGCCGAAGATGAAGAAAAGAATTTCCAATACTTTAATATTTTTCTTACTAAGCTGGGGGCTAAAGTCCTGCATGCCTTTTCAGGAAAAGAGGTTATTGAAATAGTGGATAAGGAGTTTGAATCTATCGATTTGATATTCATGGATATTAAGATGCCTGAGATAGATGGTTATGAAGCCACGCGTATTATTAAGAAAAAATACCCTTTCATGCCAATTATTGCCCAAACGGCGTATGCCTTTTCCGATGATAAGGCCAAAGCTTTGGAAGCAGGATGTGATGATTACATATCTAAGCCTGTTGCCAAAGGGAAGTTGATTGCATTGCTCCGGAATTACTTTTGATCGGGAAATTTTTCCGGTTTTGAAAAAGCAGGATTCGTGATAAAAGTATCATCACGCAGGGTTTTAATAAAGTTGATTAAATCCTCTTTCTCTGTTGGTGTAAGATGAACACCTCCATCAGCTACATGATGCATAAGTGGGTTAACATAAGGTCCGTTTAGCAATTCTTCAGA
>Ga0164318_10004762_pt1 | contig 13074 bp, 10 predicted proteins | sample GuaBasSedimGuay9_FD_113734 | JGI IMG/M metagenome (GOLD analysis project Ga0164318, IMG submission 113734) | Subseafloor sediment microbial communities from Guaymas Basin, Gulf of California, Mexico - Guay9, Core 4571-4, 0-3 cm | ecosystem: Environmental > Aquatic > Marine > Hydrothermal vents... | reverse complement strand
TGCGGGAGTCTGTAGTATTGATAAAACAGTATATCTTGCCATGCTTAAAGGTGACTGGTCGACAATAGGGTCCAAAGGCTCAAGCAGGCTCATGTGGTTTGAGCAATAATGATGAAGATATAGAGGGATGAAGTTAATCGTCAAATTGTAATGAAAAAACCCGGAGGCAGGTGCTTCCGGGTCTGGTTTGTATATCTAAGATAAGGAGATATTAGAAGACAAATCTCCACAATATACCAGCGTAGAAGGTATCTTCCAAATCTCCATCGAATCTGTATGTGTATGGTGCTGGTGGTCCTGGCGGGTCTATTACTAGTTCTGTTTTGCCCTCAACATGTGTCTTACCCACTACAGGAATTATCATTACGTTTTTAGTCACGCGAGTGCGTAGTTGCACGTACATATCACTACTCTTTCTATCCTGGTGCAGGCCGCCCGGATCCTTCCTTTCTGCGTATTCTTTGGAATAACCGACTACGAGGGCAATCTTTCTGGGGATGATCTTGTATTTGCCAGCGATGTTCCAGCCGTAGGCATCAACGTCCGAGATATTATCTGTGGATGCGAAGTACTTAGCATTAAGGCGTTGGGGTGCAACGGGGATGGGGGAATTTGCTCCGCACGCCAAACCATACTGTTGCGGATTTTCCGCATTCCAGATTTTTCCTTTAATACTAAAGCGACCTAATCGAAGGGCGGCCGCTAATTGAAGGAAGTTTGCATGCCGATCATATTCCTTTTCGGCCGCGGGTAATACTTGCACGACCTCGTCGTATGTCAAGAATCCACCAGAGAGGTGGGTTGAAAGTGGACCAAAATTAAGAGCAAGGCTTGCTTCAAGCAGAGGGAATTTAAAATCACTATCTGCATCTGTGGCGATAGGGGTAATAGCTTCAGTCATCGTGTATCGAGGTCGTATACCGGCAATCTGGATTTCTCCGACAGAGATTGGAAAACGGAGCCTGACCATGTCTTCTCTATCGCTACCACCAGCGGTCCCGTACATTGCCGGGGTACCTGCGTGCCGGATCGCGACTTCTGTACCTTTAAAGGTCGGTGCCCACATCTTGCCAATGGCGAGGAAACCAATACCGAAGTTCCACTCACCCCAGGCTTGCCTTATGTTCGCATCATCGTCACGGCTACTCACTTCCACTAGACCTGTGAAATTTTCATATTCAAATGCGGCATTAACGCGGCTAGGCTCTTCGAGGCGCTCCCAGACGAGATTATTGTCAGGACCCTTATCCTGCCAAGTGCCGGCGACTGGGCCGGCAGGGATCAGCATTGCTCTATGATCCATATCAGCCCAAAAGGTTTTGAAAAAAACTTGCGCGCCAAAGGTGGCCTTCAGTCTACTGTGACGCCAGGGTGGTTCCACCCCTTTAGTAGGCGAGTCTCCCATAGCGGGCAGGTTAAAGGATGTTAGTAGCATGCATGCTGCCAGGATTATAAAAAATTTTTTCATTACTCTTTCCTCCCGAAAGTGATTAAAGGCAAAACCCACCATAATTCAGACTCTCGCAGTAAATCTCTTTCCGGCATCACCTCCTTTATTGGCCAGGGATTTTGCACTCACCAATCCCGCGAAACGGGTGATGGCAGACAAGTCCACCGTCTCGCCACAAAGGTCAGTGAGGATCCCGCGCCAGTAGTTTGGGTAGAAAACATCTTTAAGAGCAAAGGATGTTAGCATAGCCCAATATTTATGTTTTTTGGCTAATTGAGCATAAACCGTGCCAACCCATTTTACATTTCTTATCAGGGGGTTAGCTTAGTGCCAAAGGTTGATTCACCCCATAAGGTAAAAGGCATTAACCCCATGGTGTGAATACTTGTGATAACCTGGTCCAGTCCGGAGTTTTTTTGAGATAATTTTGTGAAGAGATTTTTTTGCAAAAGCGCCTTAAACAAGAGCACCAGGAGGCTTAGTGTGAATGGTGATAAAGCAGCAGAGATGCCACCACCAAGTTTTTCTCTTAAATTGACGCGCCTTGCAAACCGGATTATACATTTTCTGGAACTGAATGATTTTATTCCTGGACCCTCTTCAGTTTGTTCTTTTAACTACTCTAAGTCCGAAATGATCATTTGTTACAAATACAGGGGTAATTTTACATCTCTCTTTCGTTGATAGGGCCTCTTTATAATAGGCAAATCCTCCGCCAACAGTGATAAATGTCTCAAAACCGGGAGGACCACCTCTGAGTTCACAATTTGTTTTGGGACTATTTCTTGTTTTTGTCCATTCGATAACATTTCCTGATAAATCATATAGACCATAAGGATTTGGAGGAAAAGATGCGACAGGTTGAACATGGCCCTTGGTTTTCCCCGGCCAATTCTTCCAGTCAAAATGGCCATTAGGAAGTTTAGGGTATTCTTTATACTCATGTCCGTTATAGGCAGCATTTTTGAGAGTTAGGGTACCGTCATTTGTTCCATATTCATATCCCTTCCCACCTGCCACAGCCCATCGAAACTGGTAAAAAGTAGGCAAATCAAACCCATAAAAATCAACAAACGCTTTTGCTCCGTAGTAGGTAATATAATTAACCGGCCATTTTTTTACTTCTTCGAGTGTAGGCATCTTAAAATCTAAATCCTGAGGACCTGCAAAAAGTATATCTTTATTATAATCTCCCTTTTTCCAGGTAGAAACAGGTCTCCCTTTCAGGGAGACTCCATCCGGCCAGAATTCTTGCAGTTCAGGCCAATTGGTTATGGAGTCCACAGTCTTTATTCCGGGTGGGAGATGCTTATTATCAAAATAAATATTCCAATTAACGTTTTTAGGGTCTACAACTTGAAACTTTTTCCTATCGCTGTCATATTCAATCATGCATCGGTTTAACGGGTTTCTCATTTCCCATAGTTCGTAGACTCCATTCCGATTATGATCTCCTGTTGCCCTTATATTTAATAAATTCAGTATAATATTACCATCTTCACCATAAACCAGTTGTTGATTCTTCGATCTGAAAGTTTTCTGTTTTCCTCTCATTAACTTCGGATCTGTTGGTTCTACTTTACCAACAGTTATCTTATTCTCTCGCAATGCGGCATTCAGAAAATTCACATACTGTTGATTAGTAATTTCCGTTTTGCTCATTTTGAAAGGCTTGACGTCAGCTCCGTTCCCTGGAATATCAACAAATTCAATAGATAGATCAGAACCTTGAGCAAACGCTGTATAAAATAGACCCAAAAAGAACACTCCTAACACCCACGTTACAGTTTTCTTTTTCATAAATACCTCCAATTTGGTCATGGGAAATTACTCCCGCCGTCTTATTGAATTTATGCCAAAGCCAGCCCACTCCTGGAAATATGAAGTCAGCAAAAAATATGCCACAATAAACAACCTGTAAAATCATTAGGTTAGCTTATGCAAACACCAGGTGAACGCTATGGCGTGAGGGCAAATTACCCTATGTTGTAAATATGGCCCCATTATGGGCGATGAAGCCTGCCGCTCTCTTTTGGATGCGGGGGGCATGTTCTCAAAGCACAGGTACTGCGTGGGTTATCTATGGAGGGATGCATGCAACATTGAAGTCTTTTTTACCAACACCGGGTTAACGCCGCCTATATGCTATTCCCAGTTTATCCATCTTCTTTCTCAGAGTGTTCGGATGGATATCCAGGAGTTCAGCCGCCCCACCGGGACCGCTGATCTTTCCATTCGTAGATTTTAATATCTTTTTGATATACATAGAGGTCATCTCGTCCAGTTTGAGAGGCTTCATTTTCCGGTCCCCATGGCATGACAACCAATCCTCTTGAATAACCGAATAAGGCTCTTCAAACGTCAAAAACCCCTCCCTGCATTGGATCAATGCCCGCTCTATAGTGTTTTCCAATTCCCTCACATTCCCAGGCCATTCGTGATTCATCAGACGTTCCATTGATCCGGGAGCGAGTTCCGGCGGCAAACGAAATCCCATCTCTTTTGATTTTCGTTCCACGAAGTAGTTGACCAAGGCAGGGATATCGCCTTTTCTCTCTCTAAGAGGCGGTATTACAATGGGATAGACATTGAGGCGGTAAAACAGGTCTTCTCGAAACTTCCCAGTTTGCACCATATTGTTTAGATTTCTGTGGGTCGCAACGATCACTCGCATATCCACCGATATGCTTTTTGTTCCGCCCACCCGTTCGATCTCTCTATGCTGCAGTACTCTCAGAAGCCTCACTTGGACGTGAGGGCCGAGTTCTCCGATCTCGTCCATGAGAATAGTGCCGTGGTGAGCCCGCTCAAAGCTCCCCCGTTTTTGAGATATGGCGCCGGTAAAAGCGCCTTTTTCATGTCCGAAGAGTTCGCTGTCTACAAGGCCTTCCGGTATGGCTCCACAGTTAATTTTAATAAAGGGTTTGTTACTTCGGGGAGATCTGGAATGTATTGCATTGGCGATGACCTCTTTGCCCACACCGGTTTCACCCAGTAAGACCACTGGACTATCGAGGGGGGCAACTCTTCGAACCATTTTCATAACTTCCTTCAGACCATGGTCCCTTCCAATGATCTCATCTCCTGAAATGCGCATGAGTTCCCGACTCAAATACTGATTATCGTCGGTGAGCAGGTCTTTTAATCTCAAGACCTCCTGGTGCTCGAGGGCGTTGGAAACCGCTATAGCCAACGGTTCATTGAGCAAGGCAAGTAGACGGGCATGTTCCTGGGTATACCGATTTTTGCCCTCAGCACAGATTAGGACGCCACCGAGTTGCTTTGGCCTTTCACCTGTTCTTCTCTTGTGCATTACCATCATCGAGCATTCTTGTTTACCCAGCGCATCGGCGACAGTCCGAGTGACCGCTCGCGAACTAGAATCATTGATGATCCTTACTCGCACATCGTCCATTTCTTCGAATTCAAGCCTTGCTTGCGGGGGCATGGGAAGGATTTCCTTCAGATCATCACCTCCATCGAGTCTGCATTTTGCATATACTCGGAGGGCACCCAATTTCGGATCAAAACGGCCCACGTGCATAGCAAACGCGGGCATAAAGCCCCTAAGAAGCACTAAGCAGCGCTTGATTGCTGTTTCGAGATTCAGGCTTCCGCAAATTCTTTTTGTCGCGTCTCTGAAAAACGCATTCTCATCCATAGCTGTAATCTATCCCGACAAAAGATATAAATCCTCTACACCTTAAATGCAATAGATAACAAAAAGTTACACCTTCGGCTATTATTTTTTACTATATCGGAAGCTGACTGGAACCAGGAATAGGTATTTTATTTTACACTTTTATTATACAAGCGTCCGCTTGAGCCAGACCACCGCATATAGACGCCATTGCGTAACCACCACCCCGTCTTCTCAATTCATACATCAGATTCATTATGAGTCTTGCTCCGCTGGCTGTATTGGGGTGCCCGATTGCGATTGCACTCCCGTTCACATTCGTCTTTTTGTGAAGGGCCTTGGCCGCGGACTTGTCTTTGTCTGTCAGTACCTCAAGGCTGACAAGGGGCACCGCAGCAAAGGCCTCGTTGATTTCCATGATATCCATATCATCAATTCCCAGGCCAGCCATATCAAGAACCTTTTTCATGGCATAACCCGGTCCTTCAGGCATGCGGTTGGGAGCAATCGCGATAGACGTCATTGACACGATAGAAGCAAGAACTTCCAGATTCAAGGATTCCGCTTTTTCTCTTGTCATAAGGAGGATCGCCGTAGCGCCGTCATTCAGGCCTGGAGCATTTCCAGCGGTAACTGAACGGCACCCATAAATGGTTTTCAGCTTTGCAAGCGATTCCATTGTGGTTTTTGGCCGATACTGCTCATCAATCTCCAGTGTGAAGGGATCCTGCCTGGTTAATCGGATCTCCATGGGAATCATTTCATCCTTAAATTTCCCGGCGTTCCACGCCTCACCGTATCTTTTATGGCTCATAAATGCCCACTCATCCTGCTCCTTCCTTGAGATACCGTATTCATGTGCTACATCATCCGTGTCAACGGAAACGGGATTGAAGTCCTTATATCCCAAGGCAAAGAGCGGATCTTCCATCTTGACATCACCTATGCGAAATCCTTGGTAACGAACACCTCGAACAATCAAGGGCTCCTGGCTGAAAGAAGTAGCCCCTCCTGCGATGGCCACATCTATCTCTCCAAGCCTCATAGACATGGAAGCCAATTTAACGGCGGACATGGCGGAAACACAAGCCTTATCCAGTGCGATCGATGGTGTTTCAGCAGGCAATCCGGCCTTTAGAAGCGTCTGCCTTGCAGCAACCGGTGTATAGACATCCTTGCAGGGAGACGTGTCTCCTACTCCCCAAAAAACCTCATCCACCAGGTTCGGCTCCAGATTAACCCTTTTTAACACCTCCTTCATAGGTATCGCGCCAAGATCAAAATAATCGTATTCCCGTAATGAACCGCAATATCTCCCAAATGGAGTTCTGGCAGCACTTACTATAACAATCTCTTTCTCAGGCATGTTGTTTTCTCCTTATAGATAATGATAAAAGTAAGACAAGTACATTAATAAGTGTAGAAACCTTCCCCTGTTTTCCGTCCAAGACGATTGCTGTCCAGCATCTCCCTGAGGAGGGGGCATGGCTTATACCTTTCTTCCTTTGTTGACTCCCATAGGGACTGTAGCGCATAATAAACAATATCAATTCCGACCACATCCATCAGTTCCAGGATTCCCATAGGATGATTAGCCCCCAGTTTCAACCCCTTATCGATATCCTCGTTTGAAGCGATCTGATCTTGGACCTGATATGCCCCTTCATTATACAGAAGGCATAGAAAGCGATTTACTATAAAGCCCGGTACGTCTTTGACAATGATAGGCGTTTTCCCTGCCCCTTCGCAAAAGTCTGCGGCCTTTTTTACTATGGCTGCCTCGGTTTTATCCCCTTTGACGACTTCCACAAGACGCATCAGGGGAACGGGATTGAAAAAATGCGTCCCTACAACACGTTCAGGATACCGCGTAGATGAAGCGATTTCAGTAATGCTTAAAGTGGATGTATTGCTCGATAGGATCACATTCTTTTCGCACAGTTCACCCATCTTTTTGAACAGTTCTTTTTTTATATCCATTTTTTCAGGGGCGGCTTCAATAACCATCTGGACTCCTTCAACCGCATCCTTTATTTCAGTGGTCCCGTTAATACGTCCCAGAATATCGTCATGCTGCTCCTTTGTGATTTTTTCTTTTTCCAGTTTTCTGCCGATGAAACGTTTTATTGTTCCTATACCCTTTTCTACATATTCATCCTTGATATCCATCAAATTCACATCATAGCCTGCTTCAGCGGCAATTTGGGCAATACCTGCGCCCATGGTACCTGCACCTATAAGAGCAATTTTCATCATCCTATTTTCTCCCTTTAAATCTCTCAAAAGTTAACATTTCACTTCCCTTTGAAATTTGGTTTACGTTTTTCAAGAAAAGCGGTTACTCCTTCAGTTGTGTCCTCTGTTTCGAATAATTCTCCGAAAAGGGTGGCCTCCATCATCAATGCATCGGATAGAGACATCTGTACTCCACGGTTTATCGCCTTTTTGGCGAATCGAACAGCTACAGGTCCGTTTTTTAGGATCTTTAGGGCCAGATTTTTTGACTCGGTCAATTCCTGTCCTGGTTCCACAACCTTATCCACCAGCCCGATTCTTTCCGCCTCTTTAGCGTCGATTGCTTCCCCGGAAAACACCATCATCTTTGCCTTTCCGGTAGGGATAAGGCGGGGCAGCCGTTGGGTACCCCCTGCGCCGGGTATAATACCAAGGGTCACTTCCGGTAGACCAAACAGGGCTTTGCTCGATGCAATTCGGATGTCACAGGCCATTGCCAATTCGCATCCGCCACCAAATGTGTAACCATTTATGGCGGCGATAACCGGCCAATCAAATTCCTCAATTTTTCGATGCATCTCAGTAACGCCCAATGCAAAAGATTCACCTGTTTCACGATTCAATGAAGGAAAGTTCTTAATTTCTGCGCCGGCCACAAACGCCTTACCCTTAGCAGTCAATACAACCGCCCGAACATTACTGTTATATTTTAAGTCATCAAACGTAGAAATAAGTTCTTGAGTAACCACCGAATCAAGTGCGTTGACCGGAGGCTTATCGAGAGTGACCACAGCGATATTCTCTTCTATTTTACAGGTCACATATTTCTCACTCATGTCGACTCCTCCAATGTAAATTTATACATGTACTCATTGCTATGAAAAATGGAACCGATTTTAGACAATCCCGATCCTGAACCTAAACTATTCCTGGATCTTGATTACGCGGACGAGTGTATCTACAATACGGTCCAGTTCTGCAAGTCCAAGTGGTGGCTTCCCCAAAAGAAATTGTGAGAGCAGATACTGATCAAATGTTCCAATAATCATATGTGAATAGGTTGGAAATGGCACATCTTCAATAAAAGTCCCTTCTCGCTGCCCCTGCAGAACAGTTGTCCGGATCATTTCAAAAAAATCCGCCAGGAACCTGTATCCGGGGCTGGAGTAGAACTTTATATTCCTGAAAAGTTCCAAAACTAGGATACGGGAAAAATGCTCATTCCTATATAGCATCCATATCCAGCGCCATATAAGCTTGCGAAGAGTCTTCTCAGCCTCCGGGATGCCTTCCGGGTTATTGTTTTCATCTAAGAGCAACTCCTGCAAATAGGTTTCAGCAGTACCAAGAAGAATAGCCTCCTTATTCCCAAAATATTCATAAAGAGTGGCATCGCCTAAATCCGCCTGCTTTGCGATTTTGGATATCGTTGCCTTTGAATATCCCCTGTCGGCAAAGACTCTTGTAGCCGTCTCAATGATTTGAGATCTGCGAAGTTCCGTCCTTCCAATTGTGTTAGATTTCGCATTGTTTTCTGGAGAATAGGCTTGTACACCTGAAGCGTTAAGGACAAGCTGGTAGATTCTATCCGACATATCATTAGGATCATAGACATGACCGTGGGCAATACTATCAAAGGCCGCAAATACGCTGGCTCCCATGCCCATATTTCGGATAAGGCGGGGACTTATGTCTGCTCGGAAAAAGCCCTCTTTTTGCCCCGCAATAATGATCCGCAATACAAGGCCAGAGTACTTCTTTACATACTGTAAGTGTTCCGACGTGTAGAAATCAGGGTTTTCTCTCTGTGCCAACATCAGTATCCTGGCGTAATTCGGGTTGTTTTTCATGTCCGCCAAATAATGCCAGATCGCTTTCCTTAGTTTTGGCCCGGGCTCTTTCATCCCCTGAAAATGTTCATTAAGGGTTTCAATGGCATTCTCAAGATATCCACCATAGATTTCAAACAGGATGTTCTTTTTGTTTTTGAAATACGCATAGATAGATGCTTCGTGGACATCCGACTCTTTTGCAATATCTGCTACCGTTGTTTGAGAGAAGCCTTTTGTAGAAAAGAGAAATTCTGCCGATTTCAGGATAGCTTTCATTTTTTTGTTTATCATGTAGACGCACCTCGGGAAAGCATTAACCGAATAATACTTATAGGTGAAGGAAAAAGTCAAGTTAATTTTTTGCTTATAAATACTTTCTTATTGAGTGTACGCTCAGGCTACATTATGCGCTAGACGGCCGTAACTTATTGAAATATATCATGATCGAATCCATTGGCGTGTGGAGGGTGTCATGCGGGTAAGGCGCGTGACTTTTAATAAAACACTTGACTTTAGAATTTAGTATGGTACGGTAGGCCACGCAACCGAATGATACTTATCTCTAATATCTAATTTAAGGCATGGTTTTTTATCGGATAGGTTTTCGGATAAAAGCAATCAAAACACAATGATAGAGTATTTAATCCAAAATGTTTAGTAAGGAGAAGGAAAGGAAAGAACACCATGGAATTCACAGAATTGTTTAAGCCAATCAAATTGGGGAGCCTAGAGATCAAGAACCGGATCGGTGGCGCGTGTACTACCACGGGCGGTGCCGACATCAATGGCTATATCACTGAAAATGCCATTTCAACCTATGCAGCTCGTGCGGCTGGCGGCGCCGGGTTTGTCTGTATTGAATGTACCTTTGCCAGTGATTGGGGAGCCAAGACTACCAGTTTTGGAAATCCGCGCATCAGTAACAGGTCTTATTATGCAGGCATGTCTGAACTCGCCGCAACGATTAATGCCTTTGGCGCAAAGGCATTCATACAGATTTCTCCTGGATTTGGCCGGCAGGGGTCGAGCAAACTGTCAGGGGAGCAGTGTCCCGCGCCATCTCCTATTCCATGTGAGGTCTGCCACGATTTTGATTTTAGGATAATGCCCTATGGGTGGGAGTCAAGGGCTGCTCAAAAACCTGGACGCAGAGTTAAGGAGCCAAGGGAACTGACGCTTGAAGAAATCGAATACATGGAGACTCAGTTTCCGGATGCAGTGGCCGGGGCGCGTATATGCGGATTTGATGCTGTGGAACTGCATAGTCCTCACGGTTATCTGATTCACCAATTCCTGTCGCCCCGGTCTAATCAACGTACGGACAAGTATGGCGGCAGCTTGGAAAACCGCATGCGCTTCCTGAGGAATTTATTCATAAACTCCAGAAAGAGGGTAGGACCGGACTATCCCTTAGGCATTCGTCTCAGCGGTGATGAGCAGGTGGAGAATGGGCTTCATCCTGAGGAAGTTGCCATTATTGCCAAGGCGATGGAGAATGAAGGAATAGACTGGCTCCATGTTTCATCAGGCTCTTATGAAGCCAGAGAATATTTTTTCCCCCAGCATCCGGATACCATGATCAAACATGCAGAGGACTTCAAAAGTGTTGTTAAGGTCCCGGTTCTGGTGCCGTCTGTTCACGACCCCCTCGTGGCTGAGCAAGTCATTAAGGAGGGTAAAGCAGATATCATAACACTCGGCCGACAACTTATAGCAGATCCTGACTGGCCCATGAAGGTAGAAGAAGGAAGGCTGGATGATATTACGATGTGTGTCAAATGCAATGTCTGCTTGGGTCGATTCAACCGCGGATTGCAGATACGCTGTCCTCTCAATCCGAATTCAGGCCGTGAGCGTTACATGAGACGTTACCACAGGCCTGCAATACCCGCAAAGCAGCCTCCCTGTGAAATTGCCTGTCCCGCAGGTATAGATATACAGAACTATATCCTCATGATCTCAAGGGGCAGATTTGACGAGGCGCTCACGAAGATAAGAAAGACTACCCCATTATATGGGATCCTGGGCAGGGTTTGTCATCGTCCTTGCGAAGCGGTGTGCAACAGGAAAGAAATGGATGAGGCTATAGCAATCAATGATCTCAAGCGGTTTGTTGCTGATTACGAACGAACGAACAGGGGTCGTGATGCGGAGCCGGCAAAACGCACAAAGAAAGAGACTGTGGCCGTTATCGGCTCCGGACCCAGTGGTCTGTCCGCGGCCTATGACCTGACGAGGATGGGTTATGGTGTAACTATCTTCGAGGCTCAATCCGTGGCCGGAGGATGGATGGCGCTGGGTATTCCTGAGTTCAGGCTGCCGAGAGACATCCTTGAGGCAGAACTGGATGTCATCAAGAAGACAGGAGTCGAGATCAAGCTCAACAGTCCTGTCAATAACCTACAAGAAATCTGGGACCAGGGGTACAAGGCAATTTATATAGCGGTTGGAGCCCATAAGAGCACAAAACTGGATATCCCCAATGAGAGTGCCGAGGGAGTTGTTGACGGCATATCATGGCTCAAAGATATCAACCTGGGTCGCGACGTCAAAGTGGGTAAGAAGGTCGTCGTTATTGGCGGCGGCAATGTGGCCATAGATTCGGCACGGGCTGCATTGAGGCTCGGCGCACGAAATGTGACCATAGCATATCGGAGGACAAGCGAGGAGATGCCTGCTTTCAAGAATGAGATCGAGGAGGCAAAGGAAGAAGGAATAGACATCCACTTTCTTGTCAGCCCCTGCAAGATTCTCAGTGATGAAAACAATGTTTGCAAAGGCTTAGAATGTTTTGAGATGAAACTTGGCGAGGAGGATGAAAGTGGGCGAAAGGCGCCTGTGTACGTTGCCGGATCAGAGTTTGAGATCGAGGCAGACATGATCATATGCGCTGTGGGCCAGATTCCTGGCCTGGACTTTATTCCGCAAGACAGCAGGCTTCAAATATGGCAGGGCGGCAGGATCGTGGCTGAAAAAAACAGTATGGCAACCAATATCCCGGGAATTTTCGCAGGCGGGGATGCCGTGACCGGTCCGGCTTCTGTGATAGATGCTATTGCAGCAGGAAAAAAAGCGGCTATCGGAATAGACTGCTACCTCACCGGTAAACCTTATCCTGCTGAAAAACCTGCACCCCGTGTTGCTGTGATGGATGATCAGGTGATGAAATTTCATCTGAGGGAAATCGAAAAAGAGGACAGGACCAAGATACCGATGATTGATATCAATGAGAGAAAAAGTACTTTTAAAGAAGTAAATCTCGGTCTTAGTGAAGAGGAAGCAGTGAAGGAGGCAAGGCGATGTCTTACCTGCCGGATCTCTGCCATGAGGTATTAGTAAAAATCCGGGTCCAAAGGGTCCGGCTTTCAATATCCCCAGAAGGGAGTAGCGTTTTAGAATTTCTCTCGATCGTGGAGTACTGGAGTGATGGAGTGATGAAAAAGATATCTCATCAACTGCCTAAAGCAATACAGGAACACTCTTTCTTGAAAAAACTCTCGGTTGCAGTCTTCCCAACAGTACAGCGCAATCTTTTTCAGCAGAGTTACTTATTTCTGACCATGTCCTGAGGACCAGGTTTTGCAATGAGCAATAAATATAGGCGCAAGGCGCGAGATGAAGTGCAACCGCATAGAGCATGGAAAAGTCCAATATCCAATTTATATTTGAAAGGCTTGATACTTACGGTGTTAGGCGTAAAGGAAAAACAATAGATTTTCAACCTAATATTATTCTTCCATGAAAGGAGAAATAAAAAATGAGTGAGATGGAAAAAAAGAAAGTGCGTCACGAGTTTGGTAAGGCGGAGTACAATACGATCCTTTTTGAACAGGACAATGAATCTCCTTTTGTTTGGTATCTGACCTTGAACAGACCTGACAAAAACAATGCAATAAGCATTGGGCCCAACGAGATGA
>Ga0164318_10004761_pt1 | contig 13079 bp, 9 predicted proteins | sample GuaBasSedimGuay9_FD_113734 | JGI IMG/M metagenome (GOLD analysis project Ga0164318, IMG submission 113734) | Subseafloor sediment microbial communities from Guaymas Basin, Gulf of California, Mexico - Guay9, Core 4571-4, 0-3 cm | ecosystem: Environmental > Aquatic > Marine > Hydrothermal vents >... | reverse complement strand
CTTTGATCGCGGCCTGGGTAATGGCCCGGACGGTGAACGTCATCGAGACCGGTCTCAACGCCAGCCTGTCTGTACTGATCGTCACGGAGCAGCCAGAGCCGATCCGAACGGCGATTCTGGAGCACCTGGATCGAGGTGTGACCTTGCTAACTGGCGAAGGAGGATATACCGGCTCCACCCGTGTGGTCATTTTCACTGTGATCAACCGCCGACAGGTGGGAAAGTTGCGTAAAATCGTCAGTCAGTTGGACCCGCAGGCATTTATGGTTATCAACCCCAGCCACGAGGTATTGGGAGAGGGATTCAAGCCATTGCCTCGACCCCATTGAGAATTGAGATAAGATATGTGAATAGCGAAAGGGCGGATAGCGAAATGGTGAATAGCGAATCTACAAAATTGTCTACACCAAAACGGACATGGTCCCGCACATTGTTGTACAGTGCGGCCTCGGCCGGGTTAAACATTATGAGCATCACTGTTAGTACGTGGCTTCTGTATTTCTACGCCCCTCCTCCGGATTCCGGACGGGTGCAGTATATGCCGGCAGCGCTGGTGGGCCTGCTGTTGACCCTGGGCAGTTTCTGGGATGCCGCCATAGACCCCTTCATTGGACACTGGAGCGATACGCTTCGGTCCCGCTGGGGACGTCGCCGTCCATTCCTGATGTTTGCTACGCCGGTGGCCGTCGTGACACTGATATTGCTTTGGACACCCCCCGTTCAAGGAGTGGCCTCGCTCAACGCGATTTACTTCACCATCGTCACAGTGGCTTACTTCACCGCGTTCAGCCTGGTGGGCATCCCCTACGATAGCACCCTGCCAGAGATGGCCCCGGATACTCACGACCGAGTAGGTCTGAGCTATTGGAAGAATGTATTGGGGCTGATTGGTGTGTTGATCGGATCGCTGGTTGCGGCCCCGCTGTTCGAATCCCTCGGGCCAGTGATGATGGGAATCGTGGTGGGAGCCGTAGGACTGGTGACCATCTGGATGACCCTGTTCGGTCTCCGGGGAGTCGAGCGCCCCCTGGGAGAACCAATCGGTGTCTGGGAAGGACTGTGGAGTACGCTCCGTAATCAACAGTTCTTGGTCGTCTTCTTCTCCACCCTCTTCGTACACCTGGCGTACCAGATGCTCCTGGCCAATTTACCCTATTTCGTCACTCTGGTCATCGGCCAAAGTGAGGCTGATGTAGCCATCTTTCAAGGAGTGTTGATTTTGCTGATGGGGCTGACCGGCCCTCTGTGGACGCTAGCGAGCAAGCACTATTCCCAGCGCAGCTTGTTGAACGTTGCAATGGCCGGGATGATCGTCGCGGCGGTGGTGACGTTTGCCGTGGGCATGCTCTCGTCTTCCGCGCTCTTCCTCCAAGCAATGATCGGACTGATCCCCTTTGGGGTTATGTTGGGAGGGTACTTCATCATCATCTACGCGATGATGGGCAATGTGGTGGACTATGACGAGATGCTCACCGGACGGCGACGCGAGGCGATCTACTACGGCACGTTCAGCTTCGCCAATGGGCTGGGGATCTCTGTAGGTACGTTGATATTGCCCCTGTTACTGGAGTGGTTCGGTTACACCAAACAGAACCCCATGGGTGTGCGTGTCGCGTTCCTGGCGATGGCCGTTGCCGTTGGCATCGGGATAGCAATCTTCCGAGGGTATCGCCTGGGAGACACGCCCGAAGAGACCCGACGCAACCTGGAAATGCCAGAGGTGTAAGATGGCACATCCTATTCGGGCCGGAGTTGCCCGACAGATCATCTCTCCACCGCCGGGCATCTACCTGATCGGCTACGGAGATCGAACACAAGGCAACGTCGGCATTCACGACGACCTAACGGCCACCGCGCTGGTGTTGGACGATGGGCAAATGCGTCTGGCCCTGGTGGCTTGCGATCTGTTATGTATGAACGAGTTCATTGTAGACCGCATCCGTGCCGGGGTGGGATCAACGATTCAGCCGATCATCTGTTGCTCCCACACCCACTCTGGCCCCATCGTGTATGCTGACCGACGTTCCCCCCGGCGACGCCGGGCCTATGTCGCCACCCTGGTCGAGCGGATTATCCAGGCCATCCGCCAGGCAGAGGACAGCCTGACACCGGTTCAGTTGGCCTGGGGGCAGACCACCGCCGACATCGCCATCAATCGGCGCGAAATGCAGCCCGACGGCCAGGTCGTGATAGGACGTAATCCCCAGGGGCCGGTGGATCGCTCGTTGAACGTGGTGCGCCTCATGAGCGACGAGGGCGCTCCGCTCGCTATGTGGGTCAACTTCGCCTGTCACGGCACAGTGTTGGGGCCACAGAACCGGCACGTCTCCGCCGACTGGATCGGCGCGATGCGTGCCCGCGTGGAGGAAGCGACCGGCAGTCGGGTACTTTTCCTCCAGGGGGCAGCCGGCAACCTCAACCCCGATTTGCCCGCCGAGGATGGCGACCCGTGGCAGGCGGTCGAATCGTTGGGCAATCGCGTGGCCGAGCGCGTGATCGCACTCTGCACCGGTGATGACCTGACGCCGCTGGAAATGGAAAACCAAAAGCTGGAACTGATACGTCGGGAAGTGTGGCTACCATTGGAAGCGGAAGCGACTACGCCCCGCCCACCAAAGACTTATCGGCGGGTACTGCTGAATATGGCCGGGCTACCTCCCTTTCTCCCCTGGGTTGTGGATCCTTTGTTGAGCCGGAGATATCCCTGGCGTTCCCAGATCAAAGCGCACAGTAGCAGGTGGCACGTGCCATTGCGGATCAACGGGGTACGTTTGGGGGACCTGGGACTGGTCACCTTTGGAGCGGAGACACTGACCGAAATCGGTATGGAGATCAAAGCGGCTTCACCAACCAGATTTACCCTCTTCGCCAGTGTCAGCGACGGTTGCATCGGTTATCTCCCTACAGCAGAGGCCCATGCCCTGGGCGGGTATGAGGTGGACATAGCACCGTACTTCTATCGCTACCCGGGGCGATTGGATGCTCACTGCGCCCAGATCGCCATCGAATCGGCACTCCAGGCTATGCAGACGTTGTGATCCACTACCCGATTTAGAAGGGTCCTTGGCCCTGCCCCGCCACCTGACCGTCCACCATTCCAACAGAGGGAGTTGCCAGGTAGCCATCGTGGCGCTGTACAAGCAGGCACACTCCGATCTTGAGGTCACAGTTCGGCTACCAGCGCTTATGAAGGCGGGAGCAACTTTAGCGCCGCGGATGGGGAGAGGGATTAGTGCTTACCAATGCAGCGGGCCTCTAACCGCGCCACGCGCCTGGCAAGTCTAAAAAACAAAGCCCCGCCATGCCGTGTGCCGATGAGTTTTGAACCTGCTTTCGCAGGTGGGAGCTTGCTCAGCGGTTTGCCTTGGCCGAAGCCTATCGCATTCCTCTCTGAAGAGACAGCCCCCGTTTGTATAAGTGTTGGCTCAAAACGCAAAACGGCATCACGTACACAGCAGGGTTATCTTGAATATACCACGTATGCGCAAAAAGCGCAAGTTGGCCTCATGCCGTTTCCAGATACCGCCCTAATTCCCAACTGGTCACCTGGATGCGGTACTCATTCCACTCGGCCCGCTTAGCCCGCATAAACGCGGTGGTGATGTCCGCCCCCAGGGCATCCTGGATCACCGCATCTTCTTCCAGGGCATCCAGCGCCTCCGCCAGTGTACCGGGCAATGTGCCGATGGCCCGCTCTCGCAACTCCCGTTCGCCAAAGTCGTACACGTCTTCATTGACCGGCGGTGGGGGCATCAGGTCTCGCTCGATGCCATCCAATCCGGCCGCCAACATAGCCGCAAACGCTAGATAGGGGTTGGAGCTGGGATCCGGACAACGCAACTCGGCCCGGGTGGCCCTTGGCCACCGACGTCCATGGGCGGGGACACGGATAAGTGCAGAACGGTTGAGTTGCGCCCAGCAAATGTACACCGGCGCTTCATACCCAGGAGTCAGACGCTTGTAACTGTTTACCGTGGGAGCCACAATGGCCGCCAGTGCGCGGGCATGGACCAACTGGCCGGCGATGAAGTTGTAGGCCAGGCGCGAAAGACCGTACTGATCGTTGGGATCGAAGAAGAGGTTGTGTTGTCCATCGGCATCGAAAATGCTTTGGTGCACGTGCATCCCGGAGCCATTGATCCCAAAAATCGGCTTAGGCATAAAACTGGCGTAGATACCATGTGTAGCAGCAATGGCTCGCACGGCGTACTTGAATGTGGAGGCATTATCGGCACTGGTAAGCGCATCGGCATACCGGAAATCAATCTCATGTTGTCCGGTGGACACTTCGTGGTGGCTCATCTCGACCTGCATCCCCATCTTTTCCAATGCCAGGATGATCTCACTGCGCACCTGTTGGGCCTCGTCACGGGGAGAAAAATCGAAATAACTTCCTACGTCATGCGGCACAGGGCGCGTGGCATAACCGTTGTTGTTTGCGCCATTGCGCTTGAAGAGGAAAAATTCCAGCTCTGGGCCTACGTTGTACGTGTAACCCTTTTCGCTAGCTATCTTCAATATACGGCGCAGCGCCTGGCGAGGTGTGCCATATGCTGGCTGTCCATTAGAGGTATACACATCGCAAATTAGCCGGGCGCGGCGTCGTTCGGGTGCGCTCCAGGGCAATACCTGGTATGTGGCAGGGTCGGGCTTCAGCATCCGGTCGCTTTCGTAGATGCGTGCAAACCCTTCAATGGATGAACCATCGAACCAGATTCCCTCTCTCAGCACATCGGCCAGTCTGCCTGATGGAATAGTGACGCTTTTGATGGTCCCCATGATATCGCTGAATTGCAGACTGATGAAACGCACCCCATCCTTTTGAACGCGAGCGATAATATCTTCTGTCATCGTACACTGCTCCCTTGCTTTGATTATATCCGTGTCGTTATCACGACGACTCGACAACCCGAATATGTAACTCCTGGAGCTGTTCAGGCTCCGCCGGCGAGGGTGCACCGGCCATCAGATCAGCGGCTTGTTGGGTCTTGGGGAAAGCGATCACCTCACGGATGTTCGGCTCTCCCGCCAGCAACATCACCAGGCGGTCTACACCGGGAGCGATGCCACCATGGGGGGGCGTGCCATACTCGAACGCCTCGAGCAGGTGGCCGAATCGCTCGCGAGCGACTTCGATATCCAGCCCAATCAACGTAAAGATTTTCTCTTGCACTTCCCGCTGGTGAATCCGGATGCTGCCGCCGGCCAGTTCATAGCCGTTGCACACCAGGTCGTACTGTTGCCCACGGGCCGCACCGGGATCGGTGTCCAACAGATGGAGGTCTTCCACCATTGGAGCGGTAAAGAGGTGATGGCTGGGGTCCCACCGCTGTTGTTCCGCATCCCACTCGAACAACGGGAAGTCAATCACCCAACAAAACGCCAACACATTCCGGTCTCGCAACCCTAGCCGCTCCCCTATCTCCAACCGCAGACTGCCCAGAGCCGCATGGACAACAGGGGCCTGATCGGCCACGAAGAGCAGTAAATCGCCGGTCTCTCCTCCTAGACGGGCGACGATGGCCGCTACCTCGTCATCGTTCAGAAACCTAGCAAAGGAGGAACGCACGTCGCCACTCTCCGGCAGGGCCAGCCACGCCAGACCGGCGGCTCCTTCCTTCTGGGCCAATGCAGTCAACTCGTCTATCTGCCGCCGGCTGTAGGTAGCACAGCCGGGCACTCGGATCGCCTTAACGATCCCACCACCGGCCACCGTTCGCTGAAAGATTCCAAATCCACACCCGGCCGCGATATCGGATACATCCACCAACTCGATCCCGAAACGCATATCCGGCCGGTCGGTACCAAAGCGGGCCATAGCCTCGGCATAGGTGAGGCGGGGGAATGGCTTATGGAAGATACGTCGGTCGGTGCATTCCTCCACAGCGCCGATCATCAGGGATTCGGCCAGTTCCATCACATCCTCCCGCTCAACGAAACTCATTTCGATGTCTAACTGGGTGAATTCCGGCTGGCGGTCTCCGCGCTGATCCTCATCCCGAAAGCAGCGAGCGATCTGGAAATAGCGCTCGTAACCGGCCACCATCAGTAATTGTTTAAGCTGTTGGGGAGATTGCGGCAGGGCATAGAAACAACCGGGATGGAGTCGGCTGGGAACCAGATAATCCCGCGCACCCTCAGGGGTTGTCTTGAATAGAATGGGTGTTTCGATCTCGACGAATCCCCGGCGATCCAGAAAATCGCGGATGAATTTGACTACTCGATGGCGCAGGATGATGTTGCGTTGCATACGGGGACGACGCAAGTCGAGATAGCGGTATTTCAAACGCAGGGCCTCGTCCACAGGCGAATCGTCATAGATGTAAAATGGAGGTGTTTTGGCCGGGTTGAGGACAGTCACTTTTTCCACCTGGACTTCGAGTGCCCCAGTAGGCAAGTCGGGATTCTCCAGCCCGGCGGGACGGGGCTGCACGCTGCCGGTGATCTGGAGCACCCACTCGGCGCGCACCTTTTGTAATACCGCATGGGCTTCCGGGGACACATCCGGGTTGGCGACCACTTGCACGATGCCCGATCGGTCCCGCAGATCCACGAATGCCAGACCTCCGTGATCGCGCCAGCGGTTCACCCATCCAGCCAATACCACTCGCTGTCCCACATCCGAGAGACGCAATTCACCACACTGATGGGTCTTCAACATAATTGCTTCCTTTCTTTGATCTGATTACGGCGGTCCCATCCAACTTGAAGGTCAGAGTCCCCCCAAAAAAGAAGCCGCCCCGTCGAGGGCGGCTGGTTTACGAAACCTAAACAGTGTACAAATACGTCACACTGTCGGCCGCCCTGAGGGGCCGCAATTATTCTGCTGGTAGTTATTGTCACGTGTATTGAATACGCTTATGTCGTTGGAGAAAACAATGCACGTTACCATAGTGGCGAAAGTATAGCACATTTCGATTGGATGTCAAGCAAGTTGCAAGTGGCAAGTGTTATCCAACGATAATTTCCCCGGCATCTACCGGAATGACCGCCCCACTGATCCAGGTCACGGCCGGATCGGCCAGAGCGACCAGGACGTTGGCAACGTCTTCTGTCGTAGTCAGACGGCCGGCCGGATTCCGTTTGAGGGCCTCGGCGACGTATGTTTCGTGGCCGGGGATGGCACGCAAGGCCGGGGTATCGGTCACGCCTGGACGCAGGCAATTGACAGCGATCCCATACGGCCCCAGCTCAATAGCAAGCTGACGAGTATGGCTTTCCAGGGCCGCTTTAGCCGCCGAAACAGCGCCATACATAGGTGCAACTCGCTCGGCTCCAGAACTGGACAGGGCGTAAATGCGGCTGCCTCTTCCCAACAAGCCCCCGCGGACCAAGTCCTGTACCCAGTAGACCAGGCTGTGGGCCATCACTCGCAGAGTCATATCCATCTGAGCCTCGGTAGTCGCCTCCTCAGGATCATCGGCGATAAAAGGCCGCAGGGAGCCGAAAGCCAGCGAGTGGAGCATAAAGTGAATCTGGTCCACCGGTTCCTGAGCCAAGGTCTGTTGAATCTTATTCACTACCCTGGCTCGTTTCCGGGCGTCAGCGGCATTGGTGTTAAAGAATACGGCCTTCCGTCCGGCGGCCTCGATGTCAGCAATGACAGCTTGTACGCGCGGAAGCGTTGCCTTGAGGTCCAGATGAACACCGAAGATATTCATGCCGGCCGTCGCCAAAGCGCGGGCAGTGGCAGCGCCAAATCCACTCGACGCTCCCAGGATCAGCGCCCACCGATCAGTCAATGTTTCTCGATTCATGTTGCCTCCTTAATTCGGGTTTGGGTCCATACATAGCAGATAACACCCAACCGCGAAATAAGATGCGCCGAATGGGCAATGCACTCAGATGTTCACTGCTAAACTACTGACAACGGCTCGGATCCGGATAGGGGATATTGCCCTCCCACTTGGCGGTTTCGTCCCCCGAAACAACGTAGATGGAACCCCACCATGCCTGGCAGTGTCCCCACTCGATCTCGAACGTCCCGTTGAAGAACTCTGTCTCATCGCTGATAACGTTCAGGTAATACCGGTATTCTCCTGTCCCTCCCCAGGCAGTAATTCCTGCCCGTGCCCACCAATTCCCATTTGGCAATGTGTGCCATTCGACCACAGTTGGGACGGAGAAGTGGAGGGGTTCCGATGGAGTGGGAGAGGCAACCGGCGTCGGTGTCGGGGTCGGTGTATCTGTGGGCCGCGGCGTCGGCGTTGGCCCAACGTAACACATCACCTTGAGTGGTTCGCCAATGGCTCCTCCGTTCGCATCCCGGATTTGCCAACTGGCGATGTAGTCGGCATACTTACCGGGAGCCCGAAGCGTCATTTGGAGTTCTGCCGTCTCACCCGGTTGAAGTGGTGGAATAGCCGGTAAAGTGACTGCCGTGATGGAATGGCCGGAGGAAAAAGTCACCTCCGCACCTGCTGGCCATGGACAGGTACCGGTATTCTTCACTGTCCAGTATTTGGTGAATTTTTGGTTGGGCTGCAAGATCGCCGGCCAGACCGGGGGATCTTCGATAACTGTCATATCGAAAACACAAGCTGCCACGGCCGTGGCAGTTCGATCCGGTGTAGGCGTGGTGGACGGCGTAGGAGTGACTCCTGTCGTCGCCTCATATGTAGCGATCCAGCCAACAAACTGGGTCGCGTTGGCGGCAAAAGTGGCCGTCAGGTCAGGTGTGGGGGTAGAAGTCGCGAACTCGGTGACAGTCGGTGAAAAAGTAGGAGAGATGGTCGTCAAGGGAGTTATAAACGGAATGGGCCACGTTCTTTTTTGAAGCAGGAATCCTCCACTGATGATCACCACCAGCAGTACCAGAATCAACGCGATACGGCCAGACGACAGCCAGACAGGCTTGTGCTCCGTCGAGATGGGAGGCTGATGTGTCACCGGAAGAAATAGATCGGCTTCCGAAAGCGCCGAAGCTTGGGGCGAAGGACCTGCGACGGGTTCACCGGCGCTTATTTTTTGCAGATCGGCGATCAGTTCCTGGGCAGTTTGATATCGGTTGTTTGGCCCCTTGGCAAGGGCTTTCATCAACACGGCCTCGACACCCGGCGGCAAGTCCGGTCGGAGGGATGTGGGAGGAGGCAATGGACAACTGATGTGTTTAAGCACGATGCCCAGAGGAGTATCCGCCTCGAAAGGCAGGGAACCGGTCACAAGTTGATAGAAAACAACCCCCAAAGAGTAAATATCGGAACGTTCATCTCCCGCCTGGCCAATCCCTTGTTCTGGGGCCATATAGGCCGGTGTACCGATCAGCGCACCACTGGCCGTGAGGGTATCGGTGTTAACGATTTTGGCGATGCCAAAGTCAGAAAGAACCACCTGCCCATCACCAGTTATGATTATGTTGGCCGGTTTGACATCTCGATGCACCATCCCATGTCGGTGGGCGTATTGGAGCGCATTGGCTACAGAGGTTACGATGTGGATTGCTTCTTCCAGGGGAATGGAAGTTCCTTGTTGCAACACGGTTTTCAGGCTCTGCCCATCGAGATACTCCATCACGATGTAATAGGCCTGATGCTTAGCATCATAGTCAAAGTCGTACACCTGGACGATGTTGGGGTGACGAAAGGAAGCAATGATTTTCGCTTCTCGCTGAAAGCGGGTGAGGAAGTTTTCCTCATCGGCCAGGAAATGATGTAGCACCTTGATGGCAACATAACGGTCCAGACTAGGATGATACGCTTTGTACACCTCCGCCATCCCACCGCTTCCCAGCAACTCGATGACTTCGTATTTTCCAAGTGTTTCCCCGACCAAGGTGTGCATCGCTTGCTCAGATCGTATCTACTATTCAGCCTACCCTTCTGCTTGTGCTGCCCCCCGTGTTGACAACTAACTCAACCAGTTATGAGTACTGGCCGTTTGGTTGCCGGTAGACATGGCGGTATTGTACCCCGTTTGTCGGTAAAGTCAATAGGGTGCATTTCATTTCAGTTAGAAAGTGGGCAACCCTCCCGCAGGTTGCCATTTTCGATACCAAAACATTCGGTTTTTGAAGACAAATCCGCGCATAAATCGACTTTGAGTTCAGCCTGCGGGAGGGTCTCCAACTCAGTTGAAACACACCCAAGTCAATACCCGAATTTCCCCATTACTATCTACCAGCCCTCCGCAGGTTTGAAACACGTGTATACTCCGCATCGGGGCACAAAGTGCCCTCAAACCGTCGAACTTGCGAGAGAGTGAAAGCGCCAGGTTTACGCACCGCCATCCCGCGGTCCGGCTACGGATGATAAGCTTCGCTCTTGTAACAACTCCGTAACCCGCTTGTAACCCTGCCCGGATGCGAACCCTATACAATGAAAGCGGAGAATGAGTATCACAGTGAGTGAGGATGAGTATCACAGTAAGCACATAGGAGAATACATTGACCGGGAGAAGTCTGAACCCTACAGCAGCTACAGTGAGAGAAAACCTGCGCATTGGCATGCGGATGGCGCGGGCTGGGTATCGCGCAGAGGCCGAGATGGCTTTTCAAGAAGCTTTGGCACAAGACCCAACCAACGAGACAGCTCTTTTGTGGTTAGGGTATCTGTCCGAAGAATATAAAGCCAGCCTCAAGTACATCTCGCGCGCTCTGGAATTTCATCCCCAAAGTGCTCGGGCTTACACTGCGCTCCAATGGGCCTGGCGGCGGGCTGCCGGGGCAACATATGCCTCCTCTCCTCCTGTTTCCATTTCTTCCAGATGGCAAACTAATCATAGGGATCCTCCCACCAACCAAGTTCTCCACAATCCATCCAGTGTGCGTCCCCGCCCGATGTACACATTTGCCCCGCTGGTGACAATCGCTTGCTTGATACTGATCATCATTGGATGGACTGTCGGCATAGCGTTTCTTCCTCACCTGCCGGCTATCTCAGCAAGAGGGTTCAGTAGCTCCTCTCCACCAATGCCGGTCAATCTACCGGCGGAGCCTACCCCTCCAAATGGCGAATCACTGGCGCGACAAGCAGCGGCTTCGATGATGCTGCCTCCATTGACCACCACACCAACGCCCACGCCAACCCCCCATCCTGACACAACAGGAATACCCGCGCCCACATCAACACCGACAATCACCCCCTCACCGACGATGCTCCCGATTGGCGCTGAAATGGTCGTGCCGGAACCCTTTCCGATTCCCGGCCCACGGCAATACGTTCCTTCTACCACCTTGATGATCCCTACACCGGTACAACCGGTCCCGGTCGCCGCCGATGCCGTCAACATCGTCGTACTGGGCAGCGACAGGCGGGACGATTGGACTGAGTGGCACACCGATGTCGTCCAGGTCGTCTCCATACAGCGGAATCGAGGTGTAGTGTCGGTTATCTCTGTTCCTCGAGACCTGTACGTCTACATCCCCGGCATGTGGATGAGCCGGATCAATTTCGCCGATTATTACGGAGAAGCGTATGGCTACGAGGGCGGCGGCCCGGCCCTAGTACGTGACACATTGCTTTACAATCTGGGCATCCGGATGGATCATTACGTACGCACTAACTTCGATGGGTTGATCGGCATCGTAGATACAATGGGGGGAGTGGACATTCCAGTCCATTGCTACCTCAGCGACTACTGGCCGTATCCAGATGATAATGGCGTGTACCCTATTTTAGAAATGCAACCAGGTATCCAGCATATGGATGGCGAGACAGCCCTATGGTATGCTCGTTCTCGAAAGACAACCAGTGTATTCTCCCGCGAGCGACGACAGCAGCAAGTGTTACAGGCCATATGGCACAAGGCGAGAGACGCCGGTATGCTCACCCGCGCCCCCACCCTATGGCGACAAGGACAGGAAATGGTTCAAACCGACCTGAACATCGGGGAAATCCTCGATCTGGCGCGGTTGGCTTTGACCCTGGATGACCGCAATGTGCGTTTCTACAACATCGGTGCCGACGCAGTGACTCCCTGGACCACACCGTACGGGGGAGCAGTCTTCCTTCCGCAGTGGGAGAAGATCAAACCGATTATTGCGGAAGCTATGGCTCCTCCCAAAAAAGCCCGTCTGAACCGCACCTATATGACCGTCGAAGTGTGGAACGGGACCCTCAATGAAGGATGGGGTTGGTTGGCTGCAGACCGTCTCTACCGGGCAGGGTTCCCAGCATACGTTTCCGAGGCGGATCGAACAGACTATGAGCATACACAACTGATCATTTTTAGCTCCAGTCTCAAGGGCAGCGGGGCCGATCACTTGCAAGAGCTTTTTGGCCTCTCCGATGAACAGGTGATTCATCAACCAGACAAATCATCTCCTTACGGTTTCCGCCTGATCCTCGGTAGCGACTATCAAACCTGTCCCTATTCTCAATAGGAATATCCAGCGTCGGCCAGAATCGCCACTGTACCTTGGAGGTATAGCGCAAGTGGGTTGGGGCTACGACAGAGCGCTCAGTTGAAGTTAACGGGAAGGCGTGTTATAATAAAACAAATCCAACAGAATGATGGGGATGGTTCACAATCGGCTTACATTTCTCACCGCGAAGGGCGCAAATAGCGCAGAGATTTTCAGTTTTCGCGCCCTCGGCATATTCAGCGGTGAGAAAAAACAGCCGGATTTTTCGATGTGACCGAAAGTGTAAACCGGATTTCAGCCCGTAATTGAACCATCCCGAATGGTGGCGTATTTAAGGAGCAAAAACATGTGGAGACCTGGCATTTGGGAATTAGTGATTCTGCTCATCATCGTTCTGCTTGTCTTTGGGGTAGGACGATTGGGGCAATTGGGGAAAGACTTGGGAGAGGGCATCCGAGAATTTCGGAAAGGCATCGCCAGCGACGAACCTCCTGCCGACGAACCGGAAGAAAAATAGGAACAGTACACACAACAAGGTGTTCGACTCACACCGGTAAGCTACCGGTAAGCTAGGGGCCCTCGCATCCATCTCAGCCATAGCCGAACTGAGCCTATGCATCAACAAGGCCTGGATGAACTCCAGGCCTTGTTGATATGGGTGCGTTTCATTTCAGTTGGAAAGTGGACAACCCTCCCGCAGGTTGCCATTTTCGATACCAAAACACTCGGTTTTTGAAGGCAAATCCGCGCATAAATCGCCTTTGAGTTCAACCTGCGG
>Ga0164318_10004760_pt1 | contig 13080 bp, 11 predicted proteins | sample GuaBasSedimGuay9_FD_113734 | JGI IMG/M metagenome (GOLD analysis project Ga0164318, IMG submission 113734) | Subseafloor sediment microbial communities from Guaymas Basin, Gulf of California, Mexico - Guay9, Core 4571-4, 0-3 cm | ecosystem: Environmental > Aquatic > Marine > Hydrothermal vents... | reverse complement strand
GAAAAATCCCTCCGAGGACTTGAATTTTTAACTGACCGGATGGTAAAATTTCGTGAGCTTTGAAAAACCAAATTAGGAGGTGTGATCTGTGGGTATCAAAACTTTCGCCATGAAGCAGGTGACAAAACTGGTTGTGGAGGTCGTAAAGAACTCATCGGAGGATAATCTTGCAAGGCTGTTTTCGATTCTGTCGAAGTTCACAAAAGAGCCCACCAAAAGTGCGATGAAGAAGTTCGAGAAGATGGCTAAGGAAAGGGATCCTATGATAGTGGCATGGAAGAGGATCTTTCAAAGGGCGAATCCAAGGGTGGTCGATAGAATAATAAACAATCTGATAATCAACGAGTTCGTTGTTGGAGAACCCAAGAGACAAGCACTTGCAGATGAGTATGAAACCGTTCTTCCAAAACTCGTGGTGATAAGCCCAACCTATGCATGTAACTTGAGATGTGTGGGATGCTACGCTGGATTATACGGTAACAAATACCAGTTGACCAAGGAGGAAGTCGAAAAGGTCATAAAGGAAGCCAACGACCTTGGTATCTACTTCTTCATCATAACCGGTGGTGAACCGTTCTTCTGGAAACCCTTGTTCGACATACTCGAGGAATTTCAGGACAGTTACTTCCTAATCTACACGAACGGCACTTTGATAGATGAAAAAGCTGCGAAGAAACTTGGTGAACTGGGCAACGCAACACCCGCCATAAGCATCGAGGGATGGAAGGAGGACACGGATTGGAGAAGAGGAAACGGGGTTTACGAAAAGATCCATCGTGCCTGGGAAAATCTCACCAGAGAAGGTGTGATATACGGAGCATCCATAACCGCCACCAAGGCGAACCACGAAACCCTCTTGGATGACAAATTCTGGGACTATCTCGCCGATCACGGAGTTTCTTACGCCTGGATCTTCCAGTACATGCCCGTTGGGATAAATCCAACGATGGACCTCGTTCCAACCCCGGAACAAAGATTAGAGAGATTCAGGAAAGCTGAGGAACTCAGGACGGGAGGGAAATTCGCATTTGTGGCTGACTTCTGGAATCACGGTTTCTTGACGAACGGCTGTCTCGCGGGAGGTGCGAAATATCTCCACATAAATGCAAAAGGATACGTTGAACCATGTGTCTTCCAGCATTTCGCCGTCGACTCCATAAGGGAAAAGTCGTTGATAGAGATTCTCAAATCCCCGTTCTTCGAGGCATGGAAGAAGATGATCCCTTACAGTGATAACCTCCTCAGACCTTGTCCAATAATAGACAATCCCAAGGTTCTAAGGGCTATGGTCAGAGCATTCAACGCAAAACCGACACACGATGGAGCTGAAAAGATAATAACCGATTTCGCACCTGCACTCGACGAACTTTCGGAAAACTGGAAGAAACTGGCTGACAAAGTATGGTACGAAGAAGGATTGAGTGAGAAGTATCCAACGAAGAGAGGCGTTTACAACTACGAGGCGAGAAAAAGAAGATACGCTCAAGCTGAGGAAAAGCTCGCACTCGATAAGAAAGCTTGAGAATCCCGGGGATGGGATCAAAATGGGAAAGAAGACGAAAGAGAAGATCCTCGAAGCGGCCAAGAGAGCTTTTGCCAAGAAAGGATTCAACGGTGTGAGTGTCGAAGAGATAGCGTCCATGGCGGGGGTCAACAAGGCGGTTGTATTTTATTATTTCCCCAAAAAAGAGGATCTCTTTGCGGCAGTTTGGGAAAGTTCGATAGATGAACTTGAGGAACACATATTCAAGGATGTGGAGGGAGAGAGCTTATACATACGTAAGATAAAGAAACTGTTGAGGTCATACATAGACTTCGTGAGGAACAGGAAGGAAATAATGAAACTGATCGAGAGGGAGAAAGCCAGTGTTTTGGATTCGGATGAGGAGAATGATAAAATAAGATTGAAACTTAAGAATAGGTACAGGAGTTTCGTCGGGAGGATAATATCTCTATTGAACGAGGCGAAGAGAAGAAAAGAAGTCGATTCGGATTTACCATCGAAGGAGGTAGCTGGTATAATAACCGACAGCATAGGATCGATGGTCTTTCATCCCGACGTGTCACCTGAAATGATCGAAAAGGTGGTTTTGAGATTTCTTGGGAGAAGATGAGAGAATGAGATTCCTATCTTTAATTTCACTGATTTTGTTATCTTCTTTCATCTTTGCGGTTGATTTGAATTTCGGTTTCGATAACGGGATGTTCTCGATGGGGATGGGTCTTGAACCCGTCCCCGTTGAATTTGGTTTTTTGATGGGTGAAAAGAAAGGATTGGTCATCGGACTGAAAGGAAAGGAATTTCTCAGCAACGATATCGGTTTCATGAAGTTGAATTACGGTGAGTTGAACTATCTGCTCAAGATAGGAATAGCGGAAAAGTTGTTCTACGACTTGAATTTCTCCGCTCAATTAGCGACACCACCCATTTTTTACAACATGGAGGCTTCCCTGAACAGCTTGAGCGATACTCCGGAATTCTTCGGAGATCTGACACTGTATGGCTCTTTATTCAACATGAGAGGGTTCAGCAATTTTAAGCTCGATCTTGGGGAAATGTACGATGGGATGAACTTGAAGTTCATAGGTGGTATGAGAACGAATAATTTGAATTTCTTACCAGGGTTCTTTCTGGACGTGTATGATACGAATCTCAGCGTTGGATACATGATGAGTCCATTCGTTATAGATGAATACGGCATGAACGGATTGAGGTTGAAACTCGGTGCGGATTTTTCCGGTTCACCTTACATGGGTTTTGAATGGTTCTCAAGTCGTACATTCGGAAATTCCAGGTTGGAATTCTCAGTTGAGACCGGAATAACCGATGAAAGAAAGATAACGTCCATATTCTTCAAATTCAAGTTCGACGGTTTCTCGGTCAGTTTGGGAACATCCGAGGGTAATCTCAGGATGAAACTCTCAATAGGCACATCTTTCTGATATTTCCTTCATCCTTTCCACAGTTTCCTCAAAGCTCGATTTTTCGAAGATTCCCTGTTTCAAAAAGTCCATTATCTTATCGTGCATATCGATAGCTGTGTCGATCTTCGGATCAGTCCCCTTTTTGTAAGCCCCAACTTCTATTAGATCTCTCATGTCGTTGTATATGGACAAAATCTCCCTTATTCTATTCGCGGATTTGAGATGGTCTTCATCTACAACTTCGATCATCAAACGGCTGACGCTCATGAGAATGTCTATCGGAGGATAGTGGTTCGATTCTGCGAGTCTTCTCGAGAGTATCACATGTCCATCCACTATGCTCCTGACAGTGTCGCTTATTGGCTCATTGAAGTCATCCGCCTCGACGAGGACAGTGTATATCGCGGTTATACTTCCTTTATCCGAATTGCCTGCTCTTTCTAAGAGCTTCGGCAGTCCAGCGAACACACTTGGTGTGTATCCTCTGGTGGTGGGTGGTTCACCGATCGATAAACCAACTTCTCTCTGAGCCATCGCCCACCTCGTCAACGAATCGACCATCAACATCACATCCATTCCCTCATCCCTGAAATATTCTGCTATGGCAGTTGCGGTGTACAACGCCTTCACCCTTATCAAGGCGGGTTGATCAGATGTGGAAACGACAACGACGGATTTTTTCAATCCATCTCCGAGATCTCTCTCTATGAATTCCCTGACTTCCCTTCCTCTCTCACCGATCAACGCTATCACGTTCACATCCGCAGATGTGTTCCTCGCGATCATACCAAGCAGGGTGCTTTTCCCAACACCACTTCCAGAGAATATACCTATTCTTTGACCCTTTCCCAAGGTTATGAATCCATCTATGGCTTTTATCCCTGTTTGAATCGGCTGTGTTATTCTCTTTCTCAGAAGAGGATTGGGAGATTCATTCTCGAGGGGATAATATCCTTCAGGTTTCACATCACCCTTACCATCTATGGGCCTTCCAAGTCCATCTATCACTCTCGATAGAAGATTCATCCCCACTGGGACATTCAACTTTTTCTTGGTTCCTATCACTTCACACCCAGGTGATATCCCCGTCATATCTTCCAACGGCATCAGGAGAACATTACCGTCGTTGAATCCGACTATCTCCGCCAGTCTTTTTCCATCCTTTACCCTTATCCTACACACTTCCGAGAGAAAGACATCACTCGGTCCCACAGATTCCATGGTCAAACCAGTTATCCTGATTATCCTGCCCTTCGCTCTTGGAAAGACATCATTTTCGAACTCTTTCAAGGTTTCCTTCAGATTTTCGATGAATTTCTCAACTTTTTTCATCTTTCACTTCCTCCAAAATTTCGATCCCATCTTCAAATGTCATATCCAGGTTCCCAAAATCCGTTTCCACCACGACGTCCCCACATTTGAGGGAATCGTCGTATGAGATTGAAATTTCCTCAAATTTTTTTTCAAGTTCATCGAGCAACCTTTCATCCAGTTTCTCTCTGTCCTTCGCACTCAACCTGATATGTATCTTTCTTTTAGTCTTTATCTGATCGACTATCCACCTCAACCTTCGATTCACCACATCTTCATCCACCTTCAACAGCATCTTCTTGAGAAACTCCTTCGAAAATCTCACCATGATGTTGAGGATCTCCATCATCATTTCATCTTCTCTCGATTTGAATCCCTCGATCATTCTCTCAATCACTTTCAACCTTTCTTCATAATCCCGCTCCAGTTTTTCCATCCTCTCCTTCATCTCATTCTCGAATTTTTTTCTCGCATTCTCCAATTTTTCCATCTCAGCTTCTCTCATCTTCAAAATCTCATTTCTGATGTTCTCCGCCTCTCTCGTAGCAGATTCTATTATCTCCTCCGCTCTTTTGCTGGCGGAATCTATTATCTCCTCCGCTTTCCTCTTCGCAGACAGAATTATTTCATCCCGTTCTTTCTTTTTCTCCGTGTCTCTCAGTTTCTCTATTTCCTCATCCGTGATTTTCATCCTCGGTGAATCAACGACCACGAGATATCTTTTTATCAGGTTATACAATTAGTTCCTCCCCTCCTCCTCTCGAAATCACGATCTCTCCTGCTTCCTCGAGTCTTCTTATGATCTCAACTATCTTCTGCTGGGCAGCCTCAACATCCTTCACCCTTACTGGTCCCATGTATTCCAGTTCGTCCTTCAACATGGATGCCGCTCTCTTGGAAAGATTCTTGAATATCTTCTCTTTCACCTCATCCGATGCACCTTTCAGAGCAACTGCAAGTTCCCTCGTGTCCACTTCTCTCAGGACGAGTTGTATGGATCTGTCATCCAACTTGACGATGTCTTCAAACACGAACAGATGTTTCCTTATTTCCTCCGCAAGTTCAGGATCATGTTCACTCAATCTATCCAGTATATCCCTCTCAGTCGTTCTATCTATGGAGTTCATGATTTCAACCACCGTATCCAACCCACCAACCTGACTGAAGGACTGAGTCGCGAATGCCGATACCTTTCTCTCCAAGACCTTCTCAACTTCCCTCACTATCTCTGGGGTCGCTCTGTCGAGCAAGGCTATTCTCCTTATGACCTCCGCTCTCAGATCCTCCGAAAGTGCGCTCAGGACCATCGAAGCTTGCTTGGGATCCATGTAGGACATGACGAGGGCGATCGTTTGTGGATGCTCATTCTGAAGCATGTTGACGAGCTGAATTGGATCCGCTTTCTTTATGAAATCGAAGGGTTTCACCTGGAGACTCGATGTGAGCTTTTCGATTATCTCCATCGCTTTTTCAGGACCGAGGGCTTTTTCCAATATTTCCTTGGCATAGAGAATACCACCTTCGCTTATGAATTCCCTCGCCTTCAATACGTGTCCGAATTCTCTCAGAACCTCGTTTCTTTCCTCCTCACTTATCTTACCCAGATTGGCGAGTTCAAGCGTCAACTCTTCTATCTCAGATTCATCCATGAGTTTCAAGATCCTGGAGGCTTTCTCGGGACCAAGTAGCATCAGAATGATCGCCGCCTTCCTCCTACCGGAAAGCTGATTCTTTCTCTCCTTCGCCAAACATCCCACCTCCATTCACTCTGAGAGCCACAACCTCAGAATGTTGACAACCTCCTCGGGATTTTGAACAGCTGTTTCTTCGAGGACCTGTTTCAACTCCAAGAATTCCTTCTTCTCAGGCGGGATCTCCTCCGGTTTCACCATTTCGGCTATCTTCCTCTCGAGCTCCGCTCTTCTCATCATTGTTCTCTTTCTCTCCCTGATCAGCTTCAACCTGTTGATCAAAAGATAGGAGACGAAGAACAGAGCGGTTGTCAGGATCATGAGAAGAATGGAGAATCTTACGAATCTCTTTTGGCGTTTCATCTTCTCTATCTCGCGCATCACTTCGAGTTTCAGGGTTTTATCGAAGGGAACCATTAGAACTTCCACATTTGAAAGAGTCGCGTTCACCGCATTGGCAACTGCTTTTTTTATCGCGTCTTCCTCCGTTATGGTTGCGGTCGGAGAATCCCTGTTTATGAACACGGTTATGGATTTCGTCTCAACCTCACCTTGCCTGTTCTCTATGACTTTTTGATACACCTCACTTATGTTGTAATTCACGATGTTTTTGGATCTGTTTATCTTGACTTTCCCCTGACCCTCCAAGGATTCGTATGTCGGAGGAATGTTGGATTCCGCTCCAACCGGACCTCCATACAAATTTGGACTTCCCTCTATGTTTTCGGTCTCCGTCTGCTGGCTGACTACTATTCCTTCCTTCTTCGTGGTTGGAATGTATTGCTTCGATTCTTTCTCGATCTTCTCCCAGTTCAGTACAACTTCAGTTACCACCGCAACGTTGCCAACACCGAAAACCTGCTCCAAGCTGTTCCTAACCTTCTTGACGTAGTAATCTTCCACCATCTTCTTCAACTCCATTTTGGTCGAAGCCATCTGACTCTCTTCCTCCAAGGCTACCTTGTCACTGAGGATCCTCGATCTGTTGTCAACGATCCTGACATCTTTCACATCCAACCCTTCGACCGCTCCCGCGACGAGTTCCATTATTCCCCTTATCTGCTTGGGTGTCAGATCCATGCCTGGTTCAAGAACGACAAGAACGGATGCCTTCGGCTTCGCCATCTCCCCTCTGACGTAATAAGTGTATTTCGGCATCGTGAGATGAACCCTCGCATATTTCACAGCTTGAAGAGATGATATCGTCCGCTCGAGCTCACCCTGAAGTGCTATCTGATATCTCACCTGCTTGTCGAAACTGGTAGCCCCGAATGGCTGTGTCTCCACAAGTTCGAATCCCTTCGTGACGGTTCCAAGAACACCCTCGGATGCCAGCTTCATCCTTATGGAATACACGTTCAGATTCTTCGGTACGAGGATGGTTCCACCGGGTCCAGCTTTGTATGGAATACCCATATCATCCAACTTCTTGGCTATTATCCCCGCTTCTCTCTCCCCAACGTTCTTCACAAGAACAACGTATTCCACCTTCAACGATGTGTATATGAGGAACACGAACCCAACGAGTATGGATACCAAAATCCCAGAGACCAGTATCTTCTGAGATGTGGGAAGCCCTTTCCACTTCTCGAAGAGACCTTTGAGATAATTCAAAATCTTCTTGAGAAATTCCATCTCAGATCACCCTCAAACCCTCCTCCAAACTCTGTTGAACACCCATCTCGTAGTATAAACCTTTGAGATTCATCAGCTCTTCGTGTGTTCCCTCTTCAACTATTTTCCCATCTTCCAAAACCAAAATGTGATCCGCCTCTCTTACGGATCTTATCCTGTGTGATATTATTATGGTCGTTCTCTCCCTCATGAATCCCTTCAGATTGTTCAAAATCATCTCCTCGGTTTTCAAATCGACAGCGGATAACGCGTCATCCAATATCAAAATCTTGGGATCCATCATCAACGCCCTTGCGAGGGCTATCCTCTGTTTCTCACCTCCAGATAATTTTACACCTCTTTCGCCAACCACGGTTTCGTATCCTTTCGGTAGGGAAATTATGGTGTCGTGTATTCCCGCGAGTTTTGCCACCTTCTTTATCTCCTCCAAACTCACATCCTCTTTTCCAAAAGCTATGTTGTCTTTCACGGTGGTCGAGAAGAGAAAAGTTTCTTGGGGAACGAGAGCAACATGTTTGAGAAGATCCCTTCTCGGTATTTTCCTCAGATCCTCACCGTCCACCAGAATTTTACCACACTCAGTCTCATACATCCTCACCAAAAGCTTAGCTATGGTGCTCTTCCCACTTCCAACTCTCCCAGTTATACCGAGTATCTCACCTTTTTTCACATTGAAACTCACATTCTTCAACACCAACTTTTTCGAACCCGGATATTTGAAACTCACCATTTCGAACTCCACATTTCCATGAATTTTCATCCCGGATTCCTCTCCATATTCCAATTCTTCCTTTCTCATTATCTCATCGAGTCTCTTCAACGAAGCTAAACCCATCTCTATCAAACCTATTATCCATCCAAAAGCGGTCATGGGAAAGACGAGCATTCCAAGGTATGCGGTCTGAGCGATCAAGGTTCCAAGGGTTAATTTCCCTTCCATAACCATCTTTCCACCGAACAGAATGGTAAGCACCGTTCCAGTTCCAGCCAACAGTCTCACGAGAGGATGAAGAGCTCCCCATATCTTTATCAAACTTAAATTTCGAGTGGCATAATCCATACTCAACTTTTCGAACTTTTCGATCTCCCCCTCTTCCTGCGCATATCCTTTCACAACCGCTATTCCAGAAAAACTTTCCTGAACGCTTTCCGATAACCTTGAGAAACCTTCCTGAACATTCCTGAATCTTCCCCTGATCTTTCTTCCCATCACCGTGGATATGATCAATATTCCCGGGAAGGGTGAAACACCCATCAAAGTCAGTTTGATTCCCACCGCTTTTATCATCACCGCGAGAACGACCAAGATCAGGAAGATCGCATCCACCGATATGAGCACCGCCCTTCCTGCCATCTTTCTCACCGCACTTACATCGTTGGTCGCCCTTGCCATCAAATCACCTGTTCTTGCCCTGTCGTAGAAAGCTTGGGGAAGCCTCAAGAATTTTGAAAACAGATGATTTCTAACCGCGTATTCGAGTTTCAGAACAACCCCTATGAAATACTTCCGTCGGAAGAATCTCAAGATGAGTAACAAAAATGAAAGGAAAACAAAGATCCAAAGTTTTGATGACATTTCGGATAGGTTTATGGATACCGTTCCATGTTTCAAAATATCCACTATTCTTCCAATCATCTTGGGAATGGATATCTCCACAAGGTCGGAAGCTATCAGAAAAGCTATCCCAAGGATATAATAGATTGAATTTTTCAACATGAATTTTTTTATGAAGTCCCTCGTCTCTTATCCCTCCTCTCAATTCAATAATACACCAACTTGGTTCTTCAAATTCTTCCCATTTCTTGTTATAATATAATACACATTATAATAAATTGCCGAGGTGAAAATGTGCATCTTTATGAAAAAATCGCACGAAATTTGGAACAAGCTATAAGAAGTGGAAAATACAAGGTGGGAGATCTTCTTCCATCCGAAAAGAAACTGATGGACATTTACGATGTCAGCAGGATAACCATTAGAAATGCTTTAAAATTGCTCGAATCCAAGGGATTGATAAGGAAGATTCAAGGTAAAGGAGCGCTTGTAAACGAAACTATATTCTGGTATCCCAATCATTTGATAAGTTTTACAAAGGATATGGAGATAAAAGGTAAAAAAAGTTTTTCGAAAGTGTTGGAGAAGAAGGTGGTTAAAGGATCAGACCTTGAAATTTTGAACTTGAAAGAAAACATCGATCTGTTCAAGTTGAAAAGGATCAGATTCACCGATGATGAACCTGTGGCTCTGCAAATCCACTTTGTGAGATACGATTTCGTACCTGGAATAGAAAGTTTGGAGTTTTCAAGAAGATCCCTCTACGATACTTTAGAAAATGATTACGGTTTGGAAATATCCCATGTTGAGCAGGAAATAAAAGCACGCATGCCAACCGAGGAGGAATTCAAACTTTTGGGTATGAATCCCGATATACCTGTTTTTTTCGTCAAGAGTAAGATCTACATGAGTGAGGGAATCATACTGGCTTGGGGATTCTCGATCTTTAAATCCGATAAATATGCGATCAGACTGATCCTTAGAAAATGACCTGGGAGGTGAGTGTGGTGAAGCATTTGAAATTTTTGTTGGTTGTTGTGTTGATATTGCTCATGGTTTCATTCGTCGGAGCAAGGAAATACAGAGTAGCACTCATAATAGCTCAGGGAGGTTTGGGTGATAGATCCTACAATGATTCAGGGTTCGCTGGATTGACGAAAGCAGCCTACGATTTTGGAGTTAAGGTTAAAGCAATCGAGTCGAAAGATGTGGTTGCTCAAGGTGAAAAATTGCTCAGAGATGCGGCAAAAGCCGGGTTTGATTTGGTTATAACTTTGGAATACACACATTTTGAACCTCTCGCACGAGTGGCAAAGGATTTTCCAAAAACTAAGTTTGCCATATTGAACATAAAGGTTGATGCACCGAATGTTACATCCGTGATTTTCAAAGAACATGAAGGTTCCTTCCTGGTGGGAGCACTTGCAGCTTTGGTGACCCGGGATACATCCATTCCCGGAATCAATCCCCAAAAGAAGATAGGCGTTATAGGAGGCACGAAATCACTTGGCATCGACAAATTCCTGGTCGGATATGAGGAAGGAGCTCATTACATTGATCCAGAAGTCGAAGTTTTGAAAGCTTACTCGTTCTCATTTGGTGATCCTGCCAAGGGTTATGAGCTGGCGAAAGCTATGTTTGAACAGGGAGCCGATGTTGTTTATCAAGTCGCCGGTGGAACTGGTATTGGAATAATCAAAGCTGCCAAAGATGCCGGAAAATATGCTATAGGTGTAGATTCAGATCAAGATTATCTGGCTCCGGGTCATGTTCTTTGTAGCATGTTGAAGAGGGTTGATATAGCAGTTTACGATCTGATAAAAAGACTGGTGGAGGGAAAATTAAAGGGAGGAGAGGTTATATATTACGGTCTGAAAGAAGGAGGAATTGACATCAGTCCAATGACATACACAAGACACATAATACCGAAGGAATACATAGAAAAGATAAAAGAACTGAAGGAGAAGATAATAAAAGGAGAAATAGTTGTCACAGATATAACTCAGCAATCTAAATGATCCCGTGATGCTGGGTGAGGGATATTTCCCCTCACCCATGATTTTTAGAAATTTGAGGATAGGGAATGGTGACTTTACATGAACATCAGGATGGAACGAATAACCAAGATTTTCCCAGGTGTGATTGCGAATGACAATATAGATTTTTCCATTGAGGAAGGAGAAATTCACGCGTTGGTTGGGGAGAACGGAGCTGGGAAGACCACCCTTATGCGGATACTTCACGGTGAGCTCAAACCAGATTCCGGAAAAATTTATATAAACGGGAAAGAAACTGAAATCACAGATCCTAGGACAGCTATAAGATTGGGTATAGGAATGGTGCACCAGCATTTCATGTTGATACCGTCTTTGACCGTCTTGGAGAACATAATATTGGGTGAAGAACCTATGGCAAAATTCGATTTTCTTGATTATAGATCAGCTAAGAATATGATAAGGAACATACTCAATAGATATGGATTTGAACTCAATCTGAATTCAAGAATCATGAACATATCGGTCGGTGAGCAACAAAAAGTTGAAATAATAAAACTACTTTACAGAAATGCAGAAGTTCTCATTTTCGACGAACCCACCAGTGTTTTGACACCACAGGAAGTTGAATCATTGTTTGAAATTTTTAGAAGATTAAAATATGAGAAAAAATCAATAGTTTTTATAACTCACAAATTGGAAGAAGTCATGAAAATCGCAGACAGGATAACGGTTTTAAAATCTGGAAAGGTTCAAGGAACACTGAAAAAGGATGAGGCAGATATAAGAAAATTGGCAAATCTTATGATAGGAAATGAAATTCCCAAAATCACGATCGAACCTTCCAAAGTGGGAAAACCAATTTTTTCCATCTCCAACTTGACCCTCCTGGATAAAAACGGGATCAAACGTTTGGATAACATCAGCATGAGTGTGAGGTCGGGAGAAATATTTGGGATAGCGGGTGTCGAGGGGAATGGTCAAGACGAACTGATAAAAGTCATAATGGGTTTGAAGATCCCCAAAGCGGGTAAAATAAAATTGATGGGTGAGGATATAACAAAACTCGGAGTGAAAGAGAGAAGGATCAAAGGTATAGCTTACATTCCTGAGGATCCCTACAGAATAGGTTCAAGTGTTGAATTGACGGTGTGGGAAAATGCTATATCCAACAGGATGAGCCATGATGAATTGGTGGGGAAATTCTTTTTGGATTTTGAGAATATATACTCGTTTTCAAGAAAACTTGTGGACCAATTTGAAATAAAGACCCCTTCGATATTCTCAAAAGTGGGTGAGTTATCGGGCGGGAATCTTCAAAAGCTCATAGTTGGAAGGGAAGTTTCAACGGAACCTAAGATAATACTTGCAGCTCATCCAACGAAGGGGCTTGATATAAAAGCCACGAATTATGTGAGGAATCTTCTGTTGAAGCTGAAAAATTCCGGTAAAGCCATCATACTGATATCCACAAATCTCGATGAGCTTCTGGAAATATCCGACAGACTGGCTGTGATGTATAAAGGTAAAATGGTTGGCGAACTGGAGAGAGGAGAATTCGACAAAGAAAGGATCGGATTGATGATGGCAGGTAAGGTGGGATGAAATGAACAGAACTCTCATTCCAAAATTTAAGATTTTGAATCTTGGGGGAATTCTAATCTCAATATTTGCAATTTTCCTAGCTTTCCTTGTTGGAGCTATGATAATGCTTTTTTCCGGTGTTTCACCACTTGAAGCATATTATTCCTTATTTGTAGGTGCATTTGGAGGGTGGATAAATTTTGCGGATACTTTATTCGCGGCAACCCCTCTGATGCTGACGGGTTTGGCAACTGCCATATCCTTCAGATCAGGTGTCTTCAACATAGGCGTGGAAGGCTCACTCTACCTTGGTGCATTTGCCTCCGCTTGGGTCGGTTTCACGTTTACGAATCTACCTTCTTTCGTGGTTATACCATTCTCACTG
>Ga0164318_10004759_pt1 | contig 13083 bp, 9 predicted proteins | sample GuaBasSedimGuay9_FD_113734 | JGI IMG/M metagenome (GOLD analysis project Ga0164318, IMG submission 113734) | Subseafloor sediment microbial communities from Guaymas Basin, Gulf of California, Mexico - Guay9, Core 4571-4, 0-3 cm | ecosystem: Environmental > Aquatic > Marine > Hydrothermal vents >... | reverse complement strand
TCCAGGTTGCGGTTCCTGTGCTGGAATGTTTACAGCTAATTCAATGAATTGTTTAAGTGAGGTTCTGGGACTTGCTTTACCTGGTAATGGAACAATTCCTGCACCAACTGCCAGAAGAATAAGACTTGCCAAAAAAGCAGGTATGCAAATTGTTGAACTTGTTAAAAAAGGGATAAATCCAAGAGATATAGCTACACTTGAAGCATTTAAAAATGCAATTGCAGTTGATATGGCGCTGGGTGCATCTACAAATACTGTGCTTCATCTCCCAGCAATTGCAAAAGAAGCTGGTATTAAACTTGATTTAAATCTTTTCAATGAGATAAGCAGGAAAACTCCACATCTTTGTAATATGTCACCTGCGGGTCCTCACCATATCCAAGATTTAGATGAAGCAGGTGGAATTCCTGCTGTTATGAAAGAACTTACAAAGTTAGATGTAATAAATCAAAATTTAATTACTGTTACAGGTAAAAAAGTTAAAGATAATCTCCAAAATATAGAGACCTTGAACAGAGAAGTTATTCGTAGCATAGAGGATCCGTATCATAAAGAAGGTGGCTTAGCAATTCTTTTTGGTTCACTTGCGCCTGATGGTGCAGTTGTCAAACAGTCTGCTGTAGATGAATCAATGCTCAAACATTCTGGTCCTGCTCGAGTATTTGAATCTGAGGAAGATGCTATGAAAGCTATATTAGGTGGTAAAATAAAAAAAGGAGATGTTATTGTTATAAGATATGAAGGACCGAAAGGTGGACCCGGTATGAGAGAAATGCTTTCACCAACATCTGCTGTTGTTGGTATGGGACTTGATAAAGATGTAGCGCTAATAACTGATGGAAGATTTTCTGGTGGCACAAGAGGAGCTGCAATTGGTCATATTTCTCCTGAAGCAGCTGAAGGTGGACCTATTGGCATTGTAAAAGAAGGTGATATTATTGAAATAAATATTCCTGAAAAAAGAATTGAACTTAAAATCTCAGATGAAGAATGGCAAAAAAGAAAAAAAGAATTTAAACCACTTGAAGCTAAAATAAAAGAAGGTTATGTTTACAGATATTCAAAACTTGTTACATCCGCAGCTACTGGCGCTGTATTTAAGGAATAGCCTGATAAGCGGGACAGAAATGTCCCGCTATACATTGTCCCAATATTATTAAATTACATATGATTAAATACCAAATTTATCAAGATGAGTTCTATGATGATTTAAAGCAGATTACAATTGAATCATTTGAACTTACTTCATTCAATACTGACCTTTCACTTCCTAAAAATATTGGGGGGAAAGTAGCCTGGGAATTATGGTGTAAACCTATTTTGAGATCTGAGAAAAACAAATATTGTATTGTAGCTGTATCAAATAAAAAAGCAGTGGGTTATATAATATACGGGGCGGATGCTGATTGTAGTAAGGTTATAAATAAAAAAATAGGGAATATAATTTTAATAGCTGTAAAAAAGGAGTTTAGAAACAAGTACAATATTGCAGAAAATCTTGTCAATACCGTAGTAAATATATTTAAAAAATACGAATTTGATATAATTACTGTTGGAACAGACCTTGATAATCTGCCTGCACTGATTACATATATAAAATTAGGATTTAGACCTATTTTAAGTTGGGCAACATTCAGAAACTATTTTAATGCAATTAAAGACGAAGATACCAAGCCCAAGATTATGGCTGTAGATAAAAATGAAAAAAAAATAATAAAAAACTTTCTTGAAAATATTTCCAGACCAACATCCCTTTTGATTGATAGAAATATTTCAGAACTTCAAAAGAAGACTCTTTTAATACATATAAAGGAAAAAGTTAAAGAAGAAATTCAGAACAATAAATTAAATCTTTTTGTTATAAAGGAAAACAAAAAAACAGGTGGATTTTTTACAGTTATAAAAAAAGAGGATATTTCACAGATTATTGGAAAAGATTTTTGTAGAATAAATGATATAATATTTTTACATAAGAAGGAAAAAGCTAATATAAGATATATAAATTCTATTTTACAATTTTTAAAAAAGAACGGATGTGAAATTGTGGAAATTTTTGTTAAATTAAATGAATGGCTCAAAATAAAATATCTTTGCAAAACTGGATTTATTTTAGTTCATAATGCTATAACATTACATAAATATTTATAGAACATAAAAAAGCCACTGCTTATGCAGTGGCTTATGGGTAACCAATAGCTGAATAAGGAGGAGTTAACCTAATAGTTTTCCTTAATCTACAATATCGGCATAAATTTTAATTTTCTTTAACAAAAAAATAAGATATGTGAAAAAATTTTTCTTGAAAAATGAGAATAAATTTATTATAATATCTTAAATATTATGGAGGTGGATATATGTATACATTTTTTCTAATATTATTTGGTATAGTATGCGGATTACTAATTTTAATAGTGCTTTTACAATCAAGTCGTGCATCTGGGATGGAATTGTTTGGAAGCACACAAAACATTTTTGGTGCTCAAAGCGGGGATATACTTACAAAGATTACTACAGTGCTGGCTGTTCTTTTTCTTGCAGGGTCTTTTGGGTTTGCAATATACCAAGCTTCACAGCCTTCTCTTGTAGAAGAGAAGATTAAAGAAATAAGAAGCACAACGCCGCCACAACAACAGAAACCAGCCACACCACAACCTACTTCTACTATTATTCAAACCAATAAAAAAACAGCCCCACAAAAAGCTTTGAAGCCAGAAACTCCTGTTCAGAAGAAGAACAACAATAATAACAGTGAAAAATAAAAAGCTAATTACTCTTTTTGTTCTACTTATTGCTACTGAATTATTATATGCAAAAAATATCGTAAATTTTTTTATTAATTATAATATAATCACTTTTTCCGGATTTGAAAAAATCATTCAATTTAACTCGCAAAATAATATTCCACAATATATAGAATATAATGAGATTATTCCGGTATATCTTGTGTGGAAAGGTAAAAAAATTTTCAATGTTTTTAAAAAAAATATTAAAAATAACAAAATAAAATTTTTCAGAATTAACAAAAATCGCGATATTAAAAATAAACAGAAGTTGTGGTTCTTTCAGGAAAAGGAAAAATTTAGAAAAAAGATTTTTTCTAATCTTGTTTCTGAGGAAAATATAACTTATATAACAATTAAAACAGATTTTATAAATATCTTCAATTTTATTGAACTTGAAAAAATTCTTTCAACCGTTTCTGCCAAAACACAATTACAGGAACTAAATTTCAAACTTGATTTAAAACTTTTTCTTTACTCAAATATCTCTAATTTCTTTGAGATAATAAATAAATTTACTAATAATATTCAATATAATTTTTATATTGTCTCAGATGTAGAATATGAGGCTTCTAAAAATGAAATAGAAGAATTCATTGATACTGTGTATTCTATAAAAATAAAAAAAAATCTAATCCCAGCTGAAAAAAAAATATTTAATCTGTCTCTATTATTTTTTACTTTAAACCTATCTTCTTCTTTAAAAGATATTCTTTTAAATTTATTTCCTTTAACAAGTATTTTGCCCCGTAGATATAGAATATCAAGCACAGAGTATGAAATAAATAATAGAAAATATATAACATTGTTTGACAGAGAAAATTTTTTTATCTTTGATACTAAGAATACTCATTTAAAAAAATGGTTCCACTATAAGTCAGGAACTGCTCTTATAAATTTTGATTCTTTAATAGAAAAAATTTATATTGCTTCAAGAAAGCGAAAAAATTTTAATTCTGTAGTTCCAAAGAATGTAAAATATATTAGATTTTCAAATGGAATAAATTTTAAAATATCTTTTACTGAAAATTTAGAGGTTGAAAAAAATATAATATTACAAAACCAGCATCTTTTTTTAAGTTATAAAATAAAGAATTGTTCAAGTAGAAAAAAATATTATATATTTTCTGTAGAAAATAAGTTTTTACCTTCTTTATATAATATACTGATAAATCTTGAATCAAACATAAGTCTTTATGACATTGGCAAGAAATATAGATTTGCTGAAATTTTAAGTGGAACAACGCGCGGAATAGTTAATATGAATACTGGCTATGGAATATATATTGATACATACAATAAAATGGAAGGAATAGAAATTTTCAAAGGGCTTTATTATTATAATTACATTGTGTATTATCGCTTCTCTTTATATCCTTATGAAAGTAAAGTTATTACACTAACATTTAGGAAGATATATTTTTCTCAGAAAAGACGAAAAAGATACTTAAACAAATTATTTAATATAAAGGACCAAAGATGGGGTATATGTTGGTCAAACAAATAATAGTTGAAATCTATATTCTATTATGTATATTTATCATAGCCTGGGATACTTGTGATGCGACAGAAAATAATTGAGCCAACACCATTTAAAAAGGGAGCCGATAATAAAGGCACCCACTCTTTTTATTAGGTTCAAATTTTCTGTTTCGCACACAGTATCCTAGGTAATTTATATTTATAACTGGAGGCATTAAAAAATGAAAAAGTTCTATCTACTTCTTCTTATTTTGCTTATATCTATTATTTTTATTAATTGCAGTCGCAAAAATAAAGTTATTGCGACTTTTGATGGTGGTGTTGTGCGTCAAAAAGAGATTGATTTTTACATTTCTAAATTTCCTAAAAATAAACAAAAAGAGTATTTAGGTTCAATAGATAACCTAAAAGAAGTAGTAAAAGAAATTGCAAAGAAAAAAGTTGTTTTTAACCTTGCAAAAAGAACTAATATTATAAATCTTTCAAACATTTTGAATGAATTTGAGAATTATAAGAAAAAGGCGCTCATAAAATATATGATGAAAAAACTTAATCATCCTAAAAAGGCAAAAGTAAAACTTGCTGATATTGAAAAATATACATCATCAATGGTAATAAAACTAATCTGGCTTAAAACATATAGTGGTATGTCAGAAAAAGCGATGCAAGAAATTAAAGAAAAAGCTTTGAAAATTAAAAAACTTCTGAAACAAGGTGCTGATTTTGGTGAGCTTGCAAATAAATATTCTGATGACCCCGGAAACTTTAAGGGTGGAAATGTTGGACCTGTAAATATAAATGAAATTCCAAAAGAACTTGCAAATAAACTCTTTACACTTAAACAAGGGGAAATGAGTGATATTTTTAAAACCAGTATGGGTTATGAAATTGTTAAGCTTATTTCATTTGATAGAAAGTCCAAGCCACCAAAAGTGAGTTTTAAACATATATTAATTACTACCAATAATAAAACTTCTGCACAAGCATTTAAAAAAGCTCAAACTGCACTTAAATTACTAAAAAAAGGTATAGACTTTTCTCTTGTTGCAAATGAATTTACAGAGGACCCATCAAACTTTAGAAATGGTGAAATTCCTAAATTTAAATTTAGTCGTATTTATTATCCAATTGCAAATACTGCATATAATCTTAAGCCTGGTAAAGTAAGCGATATAATAGAAACGAAATTTGGATATTTTATTGTTAAACTTGAAAGTATTAAAAAACTGTCTGCTGAAAATATTAAAAGATTAAAGAGGAATAAGCGATTTCTTGAAAGAATTAAAAGAACAAAAGAATATTATTTAAAATCTAAAGAAGAATATTATATCAAACGGAGAATTAGACGAGGTTATAAAATTGTGGAAAATTATAGCTTGTTAACAAATAAAAATTTAGCTGCAAATTCATCAGTTGTAGTGTGGGTAAAAGATTTGAACCTAAAAATTACTTATGATAAATGTATAGATTTTATTTCAAGTATTTCAGGCCCAACATTTAAGTCGGATTTTATTGCCAAACAGGAAAAAGTTTATAATTCTTTAGTATTTCCAGAAATTGCTTATGATTTTGCTTTAAGAAAGAAAATTGATAAGGATGAAGAGTTTATATTAAAAATGGATGAGTATTTATACAATATGGTATATAAAGAATTTATCAACTCTCTATCCTGGAGCAATATAAAACCAACGCTTAAAGAGATGAGGAACTATTACAAAAAAAATGAATCAAGATATTATATAACAAAAGTTGTAAATGGAAAACCTAAGCGAGTTAAGCAAAGTTTTAGCGAAGCCAAGTCAATAGTAAAACGACATCTAATTCAAGAAAAGCGAAATGAAATGGAAAAAGAGTGGATAGAAAATCTATTTAAAAAATATAATTTTAAGATTTATACTGAACGGTTAAAAGTAGAAAAAAATTATAAATTTTACATATCTGTAGGAAATGAATTTTATAAAAGCAGAAATTATATTAAGGCAGAGAAAAATTATAAAAAAGCATTGAAGCTTAACCATAATGCGGCTGAGGCAAAGCTTAAACTTGCACTTACATATTATAAATTAAATAAGAATGACGCAGCATCTAAAATATTTGATGACTTACAGGCCAATCCACTTTTACCTGTAACTCAAATACTTACTGAAATAGACAAAGAGACTGGACAAGCAAAAATAAAATTAATTGAATTAGCAGGTTATACCCGGGACCCTATAGCAATTGATCCAATTTTAGAAATATACATAAAATCTACAAATATATTAGAGAAACAATCTGCAATAAGAAGTCTTGGACTTTTGAAAGCTGAAAAAGCTTTTAGTATTTTATTTAATGATTTAAAAATATTTAATAGAAAATTCGCTAAATATAAAAAAGAAAATACTAATATTTTGAAATGGTATTTAATTGAAGCGTTGGGTTATATTGGGAATAAAAGAGCTACCCCATTTTTGCTTACACTATATAAAACAACATCTGACCAAAATGAAAAATGTTTTATTGTAGAAACGCTGGGACGTTTAAAGGATAAAAGAGCTGTTCCACTACTTAAAAAAGCACTTAAAACAGAGGTATGGGGTATAAGAGTTCTTGCGGCTGAAGCACTTAAAAAGATTACAGGAAAAGAATATAAAGTGGAAGAACCAAAAATAAAAGAAAGGATTTAATATGGGTAATATAAAATTTGAATTTGCAAATAGATTACATAGGCTTCCGCCATATCTATTTGGTGAGCTAAACGAGATAAAATTAAAATTACGCCAGAAAGGCATTGATATTATTGATTTTGGAATGGGGAATCCTGATAAACCTACTCCGCCTCATATTGTTGAGAAACTGCGTGAAGCTGTGCTTGAGCCACGTAATCATAGGTATTCTGCTTCAAAAGGGATCTTTAATCTAAGAAAAGCTGTTGCATATTATTATGAACATAAATATAATGTTTCACTTGACCCTGATACAGAAGTAATTGCAGTAATTGGAACAAAAGAAGGTATTTCGCATCTTGCGCTTGCACTTCTTGGGCCCGGCGATACTGCACTTGTTCCCAATCCTGCTTTTCCTATCCATATTTATAGTGTTGTCCTTGCTGGTGCCAATGTGATTAATCTGCCACTTGGTAATGATGAAAACTTTATAAAAAACCTTGAACATATAACTCATACACTTGTGCCAAAACCTAAAGTGCTTTTCATTAATTATCCCAATAATCCTACTACACTTACAGTAGAAATTGATTTTTTCAAAGATATAGTAAAATTTGCTAAAAAACATAATATAATTGTAATTCATGATTTTGCATACGCTGATATTACTTTTGACGGTTATAAATCTCCTTCATTTTTAGAGGTAAAAGGTGCAAAAGATATTGGAGTTGAATTTTTTACAATGTCAAAATCTTATAATATGCCCGGCTGGCGGATAGGTTTTTGTGTTGGAAATAAAGATATTATAAATGCACTTGCTAAAATTAAGGGTTATTATGATTACGGTATATTTCAGCCAGTTCAGATTGCAACTATTGTGGCATTAAAGGGGCCGCAACATTATGTAAAAGAGAACGCAATAAATTATCAAAAAAGACGCGATGTATTATGTGATGGCTTAAATCGTATAGGTTGGTATGTAGAGAAACCAAAAGCAACAATGTTTGTATGGGCACCTATACCTGAAAAATTTAAAGCAATGGGCTCAATTGAATTTGCAAAAAAATTGATGAATACTGCAAATGTCGCTGTTGCACCTGGAATAGGGTTTGGTGAACTTGGTGAGGGTTTCGTAAGAATTTCTCTTGTTGAAAATGAAATGCGGATAAAACAGGCTATAAGACAAATAAATAGAGCCTTAAAATTAAAATGAATTTGTTCCAATCTGATGAATATAAAAGAAATCAGCCACTTGCTTTTAGACTTAAGCCTGATACTCTGTCTCATTTTTATGGACAGGAACATATTCTAAGTAAAGGTAAAGTTTTAAGAGAGCTTATAGAAAAAGACAAGATTAAATCCTTAATTTTATTCGGTCCACCGGGCACAGGCAAATCCCTTATTGCACATATAATTGCCAAAAAAACAAAATCCAAATTCTATCAATTAAATGCTGTGATTTCAAATGTTGCAGAACTGCGTGAGTTAATTAAACAAGCACGTTACCAGCTTGTTCAAAATAATACTCGCACTATAATCTTTATTGACGAAATTCATAGATTTAATAAAGCTCAACAGGATGCACTTTTACCATCAGTTGAAAGCGGTGAAATTATTTTGATTGGTGCTACTACCCAAAATCCCTTTTTTTATATAATTCCTGCACTTCAGTCACGCTCCCATATCTTTGAATTTAAACCATTAGATAATAATGCATTAAATTCAATATTTGAATATGCATTAAAAAATAAAGAAAAAGGGTTGGGTAGCTTGAATATAAAAATTGCAAGTGAAATTAAAGAGAGAATAGTTGAAAAATCTGGTGGTGATGCCAGAAAACTTTTGAATATTTTAGAAATGTGCGTAATTATTGCACAAAATAATAATAAAAGCAAAAGAATAGAAATTACTGAAAAAATTGTGAATGAAGTTTTATCGCAAGAGTATTTCTTATATGATAAAAGAGGAGACTATCATTATGATATAATTTCTGCATTCATAAAATCATTGCGAGGAAGTGACCCTGATGCTGCGATTTATTGGCTTGCAAGAATGATTGCAGGTGGTGAAGACCCGCGATTTATTGCACGGAGACTTGTTATATTTGCTTCCGAGGATATAGGAAATGCATACCCATTAGCATTGGTTGTTGCTCAGGCTTGTTTTGAGGCTGTGCAACATATAGGAATGCCTGAATCACAAATTATACTTGCTCAGGTAACAACTTTTCTTGCAACTTCCCCTAAAAGTAATGCTTCATATCTTGCAATAAATAAAGCACTTGACGATGTAAACAAAGGTGTTATACTTGAAGTTCCACAACATTTAAAAGATGCACATTATAAAGGTGCAGAAAAATTAGAACACGGAAAAGATTATAAATATCCGCATAACTTTGAGGGACATTGGGTAGAACAGGAATATATCCCTGTAAAAAAGAAATATTATGAACCTACTGATATTGGATATGAAAAAAAGATAAAGGACTTAATTAGGAAACATTTTATAAAAGGAGTTAAGAATGAAAGTCAGAACAGCATTAATAAGTGTCTATGACAAAGAAAATATTGTAGAATTTGCAGCACAATTAAATAGACTTGGTATAACAATTCTTTCAACAGGTGGCACTGCAAAGCTTCTTGAAAAAAACAAAGTGCCTGTAATTAAAATAGAAGATTATACTGGTCTTCCAGAAATACTTGATGGAAGAGTTAAAACCCTGAACTATAAAGTATTCGGTGGCATACTTGCAAGAAAAGATTTTAAAAAACATCTTGCCGAACTTGATAGAATGAAAATTAAATCTATTGATATGGTGGTGGTTAATCTTTATCCTTTTGAAAAAATGGTAAAGAAAAAATTGCCAATTGATGAAATGATAGAATATATAGATATAGGTGGAAATACATTGTTACGTGCTGCTGCAAAAAATTTTAAATTTGTTCTACCTGTTTATGACAAAAAATATTATCCTGAAATAATAGTGAAACTTAAAGAAAACAATTGTGAAATTCCTGATGATTTAAGAATAAAACTTGCAAAAGAGACTTTCTTTTTTACTTCTTATTATGACAGCCTTATCTCAAGATATTTAAGCAAATTTTTTAGTGAAAAAAATTTTCCTGAGTATCACAGTTTAGCATTTGAAAAAATTCAGGATTTAAGATATGGTGAAAATCCTCATCAATCTGCTGTATATTATAAATTATATAATTCCACAGCACCTGGATTTAAACAATTATGGGGCAAAGAACTTTCTTTCAATAATATATTTGACTTTTATGCATCTGCAAATATAGTAGCAGAACTAAAAAAACATTTTTCAAAAGAAATATGTGTAATAATAAAACATAGAAATCCTTGTGGTGCATCTTTAGGTAATTCCGTTGCAGATGCTTACAAAAAAGCTTTATCCTGTGACCCTATATCTGCTTTTGGTGGAATTGTCTGTTTTAGTGGAAATGTAGATGAGAAAACCGCTAAACTTATTACCAAGCGCTTTTACGAAATTGTTGTTGCAAAAAATTTTAATAAAAATGCATTAAATATTCTTAAAACAAAAAAGAATTTGCGTTTAATAAAAATTTCAAATTTCAACTATTTTTTGAAAAAGACAGATATAATTACTTCTGCTGGTGATACTATTTTGATTCAGGAGAAAGATGTGGAATTATGGAAAAAACCTGAATTGGTAACAAAGAAAAAGCCTACAAAGAAAGATATAGAAGAATTAAAGTTTGGCTGGATTATATGCAAGTATGTAAAATCAAATGCAATAGTTTATACAAAGAATTTTCAATTAATTGGAGTAGGTGCGGGACAGACAAGTAGAATTGATTCAGCAAAGTTTGGTGCAATAAAAGCAAAAGAATTTGGATTTGATTTAAAAAATGCATACCTTGCATCAGACGCATTTTTTCCATTTGCAGATAGTATAAAACTTGCCTCAAAATATGGTATAAAAGCTATAATTCAACCTGGTGGTTCTATAAGAGATGAAGAAGTGATTGCTGAAGCAAATAAACATAATATAATAATGTTACTTACAGGTATGCGTCATTTCAATCATTAAATATATTCCAGAAAGCACCTATAACCATTGGCCTAAAATAATCACCACCACATTCAATATGATTCCATATCATTCCACATTTTAATTTCCTATTATAAACATCTTTAATAACTTTTAACGCTTCCTTTTTCATACCCATTATGTATAAATGTAAAGCAAATGCGTATTCCATCCCTGTCCAGGGTTCATATTGCTGAAAACAATATCTTTTATTATCTTTATAGCCACCATTGATATAGCACCAACCTTTTTCTCCTGGTGTATAATATGCTTTCATATTTTTAGGGTCAATTTTTTTTCTATTATATTTTAAGCAGGTTTTTAAATGTGATTTTATCATTTTTTCTGGTAAGATATGTCCTAATCCTAATAGATAACAATACCAGTCTCCACTCAATGCATCAAGCAAACACCCTTCATCTTTTTCTTTGCCATCTGTCCATAATATAAAATATTCTCCGTTCCATAATTTTTTTATTATATTCTTCTTCACTATTTTAAAATCTTCTGCACATTTTTTACTGAATTTCTTGTCATTCATAATTTTACCTACTTCCTCCCCTACTCTTAATGCTCCCAGCCATAAACTGGCTAAATATATGCTACAGCCTTTCCATCCCCATACATCAAATGTCTGGTCAGGACCTTCTATATCAGGTATTTTATCTCCATCTTTGTCCCATTTATATACTTTTAACATAGATTTCTTTACTTTTGGATACATCTCTTTTAAAAACTTTTTATCGTTGTTCCATAGAATATAATCTCTATAAACCATAAGAACAAATTGCATATTCATATCTTTTCTACGATATTCATCAATATCATCAAATGTTCCTGGAAAGAAATGTGGTATCCATCCATCTTTTTTCTGAAATTTTGCTGTAAGTCTTATTCCTGCTTTTTCTAACTCTGGAAATAGTTTTACATATAGCCAAGAACCGTAATATGCAACATCAGTTGTTTGTAAGCCACAAGAACAAGGACTCCCTTCCCAAACTCCAAATTTGCCATCTTTTGTTAACCAGCTTTGCTTAACAAAACTTGATAGCTGAGCAGAATAACTTATTTTTAGGTATTTGGGTGCTTCTTTAGAATAAATATTATTATAAAATTTTTCTGTCTTTGCCTTTAATAACTCCTTATTTTTTATTACATAATTCAAAACATCATTACAGCTCTTAAAAAATTTTGTGTAATAATGTCCAATAAATCTGTTTTTAAGGTCCCTCATATCAGGATAATACCAGCTTATTATAATTTCATCATCAAAATTACCGTTCCAAAATACTCCAAAATAAAAATGGTCTTTTATGTTATAGTATGTCGTCTCATTTCCAATACTTCCACCACTACAAATTACATCCATAATTTTACGAAAATTAGGTGTATAAAAAACCTTTCCTTTTGATGAATAAATTCCGATTTCACCTTCTTTACTTTTTAAAATTACTTTTTGTTTTCTGAATTGAGGAATGCTTTTAGAAAAAGGCGGAAAAATAAAAAACATTTTACCATTACCTTTTATTTTAAACATTATACTTGGCAGAGATGAGTTTTTTACATCTCCCGGAATAAAAAATGATAGAAATTCAATTTTTACATCTATTTCAGGATAATAAAGTATGACTTTAGGAAATTCTCCTTTATATTTTATTTCTTCTACACCTTTTATTACTCTGGCTGCTGTTATCAAATCATTAAGCCATAAAACTCGTGTTTTATTCCTATATCTATGTATAAAAAATGCTTTCAAAGGAATTTCTAATTTCCAGTCATTGAATATTTGACATCTATAAAATTTACCATCTGGCCTTATTTCAAATCCACCAGCACCAATGCCGCCAACATAAACTCCGCTTCTAATCAAATTTCTGTTAAAAGATTGCGCCTTAATCACCATATAATCTCTTTCCTCCCAGAAACTTTTTTTTAGTGTAAAGATATTACTTAGTAATAAAATAATCAATAAAAATGATAATAAAATGTTTTTCATAGAATATAATATCTACATTTTTAAATGAAAAGTAAAGGGTTTAAAAAGTATCCAATCTTTAACTTTTTACTTGACGAATGTTTTTAATTAATTAAAATTTGAAAAATA
>Ga0164318_10004758_pt1 | contig 13084 bp, 13 predicted proteins | sample GuaBasSedimGuay9_FD_113734 | JGI IMG/M metagenome (GOLD analysis project Ga0164318, IMG submission 113734) | Subseafloor sediment microbial communities from Guaymas Basin, Gulf of California, Mexico - Guay9, Core 4571-4, 0-3 cm | ecosystem: Environmental > Aquatic > Marine > Hydrothermal vents... | reverse complement strand
CTTCCTATTTCTTCAACATAGTGTTCGAGCTGTGTGATATCATCTTTACTCGCGCGCCCCAGTTTTACCTCAATTATTATTTGTTTTATCTCACCAACTGGTTCTGCTTCTTTTATGATAATGTCAACATAACCCCTAGGCAATGCTTTCTCACCCAGAACTTCAAATTTCCTTGAAGCAAGTTTCTCTAATCCGAGTTCCTTTAAAAAATTTCGAAGATTCTCTGGCTGTGAAAGATATTGACGAATAATAGATTGAAGAATCACCTCTCTCAACGGATATATTTCAGGTGAATCAATTTTTTTGATTCTTGCAAACTTTGGAGTAAAGGTTTCGTAGGGAGGCATATTGGTTTCGTACTCTTCACTTTCAGATCTTTGACCCATTTGAGAAACGTTTTGCAGAGTAGTTTGATCTGCTTGGAAATGGGTTTTACGGTAACCTCCTCTTTGTAGGAGATTTTCCGCTACATACATAAACTCTGGTTTTGCCAAAGATTCCTCAAATTCGCGCCACAGTTTAAGATGAAGTCTAAAAGGAAAATGATATGTTTTTCCTGAGACGTGAGAAAGCGGTTCCCATGGAGGTGGAAGAGTATGTGGATTTTTAACCGCTTCCTTTTTTACCACTTCATAAAGATTGTAGGCCTTCGCGCCATATAGAAAGCTTAGATAGTCCCCCACGTTGATATCCAAATAAGCCCATACCCCATTTATTGTGTTTGGAAATCCAGCGCAAGTATACCTTTCACAAATTTCTAAATTTTTTCTCGTTGAAACAGCGATGAAGAAGTATTCTTGCATGTATAAAGTTCCACCATGGTGAGATCTAAACTTTTCGGTGAGTGTCCTGAATTACATAATAAATGGCTCTGAATCTTTATCTGGTCCGTCATGACTCCACCATCTCCGACCAACATTTCATGGCCCCATAGCATTGGCCTCCAAGGGGTCAAAGTGAGTAATTTTTAAGGAAGAATGAATATCGGATAAAGGTGATGCGGTTGCATGGGTTTACGGTCAAAAAACTCGTGGCGCGAAAGATACTGGACAGCCGGGGAAACCCGACCATCGAGATCGATGCTGTGGCGGCCAGCAATGGAAAGGTCGGGTTCGGCAGGGCTGCGGCTCCCAGTGGGGCCAGCACCGGAAAGCATGAGGTAGTGGCGTTTCCCGCTGGAGGGCCGGACGCATCGATCGAAATGGTAAGGGCCACTGTAGCACCAAGACTCACCGGAAAATCCGTGGAAAAACTAGAGGAGATTGATTCTCTCCTTCATGAGCTCGACGGCACGTCCAATTTTTCCAAGCTGGGGGGAAACGCCGCGGTCGCGATATCTATGGCCGTGGCAAAATCCGCCGCCGCGGCTTCCGGTCTCCCATTGTACAGGTATCTGAATGAGGGTGACGAATACAGTTTGCCTTATCCGATAGGCAACGTACTCGGAGGCGGGGCGCATGCTGGAAAGATGGCTCCGGACATCCAGGAGTTCATATCGGTGGGAATCGGCGCCCAAAAATTCGTGGATGCCGTTTTCGCCAACGCTAAAGTTCACAAACAGGTCAAGGCGAAGATCGGAGAAAGGGACAAGACGTTTACTGGCGGGAAGGGCGACGAGGGAGCATGGGCACCCAATTTGGACAGTCTCCAAGCCATGGAGGTGGTGGCCGAGGCATGCGAGCAGGTTACCAGTGAACTGGGATTCGAGGTCAGACCAGCGCTCGATGTGGCGGCCAGTAGCCTTTACGACGAGAAGCAGAAAAAATACGTTTACAGACGTGAAGGAAAGACGAGGGATTCAGGCGAACAAATTGATTTCGTTTTGGACCTGATAAAGACCTACAAACTCTTTTACGTGGAGGATCCAATGCACGAGGAGGATTTTGAGGGTTTCGCGGAGCTCACACGTAAAGTAGGAAAGGACTGCCTGATATGTGGAGATGATATCTTCGTGACAAATGTGAAACGAATCAAAATGGGCATGGAAGTCGGGGCGGCAAATGCCGTGCTGATAAAACCCAATCAGATAGGGACCTTGAGCGACACGTTAGCTGCGGTAAAACTGACAAAAGATCATAATTGTGCCCCCACGATCTCCCACAGGTCCGGGGAAACTCCGGATGATACGATAGCCCATCTCGCGGTGGCATGGGGCTGCCCCCTGATAAAGACTGGGGCTGTTGGTGGAGAACGCATAGCAAAGTTGAACGAACTGATCAGAATCGAGGAGGAGCTTGGAGCAAAGGCCAAAATGGGGCGACCAAGATGAGCGCGGCGGAATTTGGAGAAGGCCTAGTAGGACTGATAGATTTCGACACGTACCTCTCGAGCGGTGTCCACATAGGCACTAGGCAAAAAACCGGCGCGATGGCACCATTTATCTACAGGGTTCGTCCCGATGGTCTTTATGTTCTCGATGTTCGAAAAACCGATGAGAGGATAGCAGCGGCCGGAAAATTCTTGGCGCGATTCAATCCTCAGGATGTCATAGTGGTTTCAGCTAGACAGTACGGACAGCGACCAGCACAACGTTTCGGCGAGGTCACCAGAACTAGGGCAATGGTTGGGAGGTTCATTCCCGGGACATTCACGAACCCAAACTACAAGGGGTATACAGAGCCCGCAGCGCTCGTCGTCACGGATCCATTTGCGGACGAGCAGCCTCTACGGGAGGCATCTCAGGTTGGAATACCGGTGGTTGGCCTTTGTGATACGGATAACGAGACCGCGGACGTGGACTTGGTCATCCCAACCAACAACAAGGGCAGAAAGGCTCTCGCTCTCGTCTACTGGCTTCTCGCACGTCAGGTGCTCAGGGAGCGAGGGGAGCTTTCCCCGGACCAGCCATTTGAGGTTCCGGTCGAGGAGTTCGAGACCAAACCCGGAGCTGGGTAGTTAAGAGCCTGATGATAAATCACATAATCAACTGATGGTCCTGATGGGCAACGTTTTTCCGGTTGGACGAGTATCCCAAGTCTCGTGTGGTTTTATTCCCTCGCTTGGAGGCCCATTCCTGAGCCACCTCACAACTTTTTTAATAAGAGCCCCATTCATTTTGGGGAACGGTTGTGAGGCCTCCCGTTGTGGCTGGTCAGTTCTACTCTGGAAACAGACACGAGCTTTTGAGGCAGATAGAATGGTGCTATACGCATCCTCATGGGCCCGGGGGCCTGCCGAGCATCCGGGGTGGAGATAGGCGGTTGGTGGGATTGGTTTCGCCGCATGCTGGCTACATGTACTCCGGTCCGGTGGCAGCGCACGGTTTTGCACGCATGGCTGAAGATGGCAGACCGAGTTCGGTCGTGATCATTGGACCAAACCATTCCGGCGTTGGTTCCGGCGTGTCGATAATGACGTCGGGCAAATGGCGGACTCCTCTGGGCGAGATACAGATAGACAGGTCGCTCAGCGAGGCCATAAGACGCAGCTCTGGGGTGATAGATGTGGATGAGGTGGCTCATTCTTACGAGCATTCTCTTGAGGTCCAACTTCCCTTTTTACAGCACCTTTTTGATGCCAAATTCAAACTCGTTCCGATCTGTATGATGTTACAGGACGTGAGAACAAGTTTGGAAGTGGGAGATGCCATCGCAGAGGCATCGGACGGAAAGGATGTGGTCGTCATCGCTTCAACGGATTTTACCCACTATGAACCTCGGGATTCAGCCGCCAAGAAGGACCGGAAGGCGATAGATAGAATTTTGGCACTTGACGCGGAGGGATTGATCAGGACCGTTGACTCCGAGGCGATCACCATGTGTGGTTACGGACCGGTTTCTGCTATGTTGCGGGCAGGAATAAAAATGGGGGCAAAAAAGGCCGAGTTGCTGAAGTACGCCACGAGCGGAGATACGGCGGGCCCGATGTCAGAGGTAGTCGGATATGCTTCCATCGTTGTGTCTAGGTGATATCTTGGGTCTGTTGATCGTGAAACTGGGGGGAAGCGTGATAACCGACAAGCACAGTCCGTTCAAGGTCAGACGAAAAGTCGTAAAAAGACTCGCACACGAGCTGAAGTCGGCGAGGGAGCCGCTTATCCTAATCCACGGAGGTGGATCGTTCGGCCATCCCCTGGCATCAAAATATGGGATAGCGAACGGTTACAGAAGCAAAACCCAGCTGATGGGCCTGTCTCTGACTCACGGGGCGATGGAACAGTTGAATGTCGAGGTGGTCGGAGCCCTTCAGAAAGCCGGCTTGCCGGCAATGGCGGTTCAACCCTCCTCCTGCATGGTGGTGGACGGAGGACGAATTCGGCATATGGAGCTCGTCCCGATTCGAAAGTTGCTTGAGCTTGGCATGATACCAGTCCTCTACGGTGATGCTGTGCCGGATATCAGCCAGGGCATGAGCATCCTGTCCGGAGATCAGATAGCTTCCTATCTCGCCAGGGAACTCAGAGCTTCTAGGGTGATAATGGGTGTTGATGTGGACGGCGTATATCGTAAAGGCCGTAAAAATTCAAAGCGCGTTGAGATCATCCGGAGGATAACTCCCGATGACGAGAAACTTTTATCGTCCTTGGGGACGGCCGGGAAAGGAGACGTTACAGGGGGTATGAGAAACAAGGTAAGAGAATTATTAGAGGCCGCCAAAGAGGGCATAGAGGCGGAGATCGTGAACGCATCAAAACCGGGTGTGCTCGAAAGGGCGATCCGTGGGAAGAGAGGTCTTGGCACGGTGATCTCAGGAAGGCGGTGAGAAATGAGCGAAAAAACCGTGAGAAGAAAGCTCGATCACATAAAGGCATGTCTCGAGCACGATGTGGAAGCCGTCAACAAGACCACGGGATTCGACCAAATTGATCTGGTTCATGTAGCGCTTCCAGAGCTTGATCTCGATGAAGTCGATCTGAGTGTGTCGTTTCTGGGCGCGAAGCTAGAAGCTCCCCTAATGATATCCGCGATGACGGGCGGCAGCGAACATGGGCGTAAGGTAAATCGCGTACTGGCTTCAGCGGCTCAGGAACTTGGCATAGCATTCGGGGTGGGAAGCCAGCGGGCTGCCATTGAGACTCCCCGGCTCGCTGAGACTTTTCAGGTGAGAAAGGTAGCCCCCGATATCTTCCTCGTCGGTAATCTGGGAATACCGCAGCTCGCTCAGGGATATGGGGTCTCGGAGGCACGTAAAGCCGTGGAAATGATTGATGCCGATGCCCTTTCGATTCATATGAACGCTCTGCAGGAGCTCGTTCAGCCGGAGGGAGAGCCAAGATATCGGGGAGGTCTCGCCAAGTTCTCCGAAATTTGCGACGGAGTGGACGTTCCAGTGATAGCGAAGGAAACCGGATGTGGGGTGAGCGCGGGCGTGGCGAGAAAGCTTGTCCGTGCAGGTGCCGCTGCCATAGATGTTGGAGGTGCGGGTGGTACTTCCTGGGCAGGGGTCGAGACGCTAAGGATGAAAAAACGTTCTCGATTGGGCATCACGTTTTGGGACTGGGGCATACCAACGGTCGTCTCCACGGCTGAGACCGCATCGGCCGTGAAGGTTCCGGTTATATCGGGAGGCGGGATCAGATCAGGACTTGATGCCGCGAAAGCGCTGGCACTTGGAGCCGATCTGGTCAGCATAGCACTGCCCGCTCTTCGGGCCTCCTCCAGGGGAAAGAAGGAGACGATTGGTCTTCTCTCAAATTTCATTGGGGAGTTGAGGGCGGCGATGTTTCTGACTGGATGTAGGAGGGTGAGGGATCTTCAAAAGGCACCGCTGGTGATTACGGGATGGGTTAGGGAGTGGCTGATAGCCCGTGGTGTCGATCCCGACAGACTCAGGAGAACGCATTGCTCATGACGATCGAGATACTTCCCTTGGGTGGCTTAGGCGAGGTAGGAAAAAATATGACAGCTCTGGGGTTCGACGGAAGATACATCCTAGTGGACATGGGGATAAGGCTTGATAGCATAATGGCGTTTGAGGACGCGGATATAGGGAGCATGGGTCGGGAGGAACTTATAAACATCAATGGGATCCCCGATGACGCGATCATTCGAGGTCGTCGGGTGGACGCGATCGTGCTCACCCACGGACATTTGGATCACATTGGTGCGGTGTCCAAGCTGGCTCACGCATACGATGCCCCGATTTATGGCACACCCTTCACCCTGGAGCTCACAAAAAAACTTCTCCGCGAGGAACGACATTTCAAGTTCAAAAACGAATTCAGGACTGTGATGCCTGGGGACAAGGTCAAGGTCCAGGGTATAGAAATAGAGTTCATACCCGTAACGCACAGCATCCTTCATACCACCTTGCCCCTTATCAGCAACGGCAATGCATCGATCTTGTGTGCAAGCGATTTCAAGCTCGACGAGGAACCCCTGGTCGGGTACAGGACCGATCGGAAAAGATTGAAGAAACTACCAAACGAGGGCCTGCTGGCGGCCATGGTAGGTACGGTGCGCGTGGAGGATCCGGGACCGACCCCTTCCGAGGCTCACGTCAGAGAACAGTTGAGGGAAGTTATGGGGGAAGCTGGGGCCAGTGGTGGGCTTGTCCTCGCGACCACGTTTTCCTCCCATATCGCAAGGTTGAAGTCCATAGTAGATCTGTCATTTGAAATCGGGCGCACTCCTGTCCTCGTGGGACGGTCATTGCGGAATTACTGTACGACGGCGCTTGAGATAGGGCTGGTTGAGTTTCCAAAAGAGTTACGCATCCACGGACGGCCCAACGCGGTTCACAACGTGCTTCGAGAGGTTCAGCGTTCCAAGGAGGACTTTGTGCTGATCTGTACCGGACACCAGGGTGAACCGAATTCCGTTCTTTCCCGTATCGCCGACGACCAGCTCCCCGTGAAGATAAGCGGTCGGGATAGTGTGATCTTCTCCGCCAGCGTGATCCCGAATCCGATAAACGAGTCTAACCGTCGGCTTCTGGAGACCAAGCTCAGAGTACAGGGGGCCAAGATCTATCGAGATGTTCATGCGTCCGGACACGCCGGCAGGGTGGACACGGCCGAGTTCCTCGAGATGGTCAGACCGAAGCATCTCATACCATGTCATGGTACATCGGACAAACTAAGATTGATGATGGAAATTGGTCGCGAGCTTGGTTACCCAAACGAAAACATGCATCATCTTCGAAACGGTATATCGTTGAGACTGGGTGGATGATGTGGACGTGCTGAAATATTTGGGCGATCGAGCACGTTTGGTGGAAAGGGAGATTGACCGGTGGGTGCCGACGTTCGAGCCGGAAGTCCTAGCAAAAGCAACGAGACACCTGATAGATGCCGGCGGGAAAAGACTCCGCCCGTGCTTGGTCATTACCGCATGTGAGGCCGTTGGGGGAAGAACCGAGGACGCGCTGGAAACAGCCGCGGCTATTGAACTCCTGCACAACTTCACCCTCATCCACGACGACATAATGGACAGGGACGAGTTCAGAAGAAACGTGAAGACCGTTCATGAACTGTGGGGGGAACCTATGGCGATCATAGCTGGAGATGCTCTTTTCGCCAAGGTCTTCGAGGCCGCAGCGGAGAACGTCAGGAGGCTTAACTTGGATGGTAACCGCATTACGGAACTGTTTGATACGATCAGCAAGGCGAGTTTTGAGATATGCAGGGGCCAGGCGATGGACATGATGTTTGAGCGTATGGAAAATGTCAGCGAAGGAGAATACATGGAGATGGTTGCGAAAAAGACCGGGGCTCTTACGGAGGCCTCCACGAAGGTCGGAGCGCTGCTTGGTGGAGGTACTCCGGAGCAGGTGAAAGCACTCGGTACATACGGACTTTTGATGGGCACGGCTTTTCAAATCCAGGACGATGTGCTGGGGGTCACCGGTGACAGGAAAAAATTTGGAAAACCGATAGGAAGCGATATCCGGGAAGGAAAGCGGACCTTGGTCGTGATCAGGGCTCTTTCCTCTGCCTCAAAAAAAGATAAAGCCGACATCCTCCGTGCCTTGGGCAAGCGAAACGCGTCTGAACAGGAGATCGAAGCGGCGATACATGCGTTGAGCAGGACGGGCGCGATTGACTACGTGTCGGAGAAGGCCAGAAAGCTGGTGGTGGAAGCAAAAAAGCAGCTGGATAGCCTGCCGGAGTCAAATGCGAGGGACATGCTTTCAGCACTTGCGGATTTCGTGATAGAACGGGAATTTTAAAACCCAGAACTTCCGGGACTTTTTATGTCGTCGCATCCAGAGATTATAGGGGGGCAAGAAGTTGGAGGATATCCGAAGGGAAGCGCTGAGGTGGGCCCTAGCCAACGCTACCGAACACGGGGGAAAAGCCGATCTCAAAGCCGTTGTGGGAAAACTGGTGGCGGAGTTACCTGGATGGAGATCCAAGATAAGGGAACTTTCGGAGATAGCTAGGGAAGCCGTGGCTGAGGTGAACACTTGGTCCAGGGAGGAGCAGCTTCTTCAACTGAAAAAAATTGGCCCTGTGAAAAGACAGAAGCATGAGGGGCGACGCGGTCTCTCGGACTTACCCGATATACACAAATATCGGGAAGTGGTCACCCGTTTTGCTCCCAACCCCAACGGTCCATTGCATCTGGGACATGTGAGGACGGCGCTGCTGAGTCATGAATATGCCAGGCGTTACAAGGGCAAATTCATTCTCCGGTTTGAGGACACGAACCCCGAAAACACGATGTTGGAGATGTACGAACTGATCAAACGTGATCTCAGATGGATCGGTCTCAGCTGGGACGAGGAATACGCGCAGTCAGATCGGGTCGAGTTGTATTACAAATATGCCGAGCGGTTGATCAGTGAGGGCAAGGCGTACGTATGTATCTGTAAGATCGAACGATTCCGGAAACTCCGGGATCGCGGGGAGGCATGTCCATGCAGAGATCTCCCGCCCGACGAACATTTGGGCAGATGGGAGCGCATGTTAGCTGGGGATCTATCCAAAGGAGAAGCCGTGGTTCGAATCAAGACCAGCATGGATCATCCCAATCCAGCCGTGCGGGATTGGCCGGCCCTGCGTCCCGTGACGAGACCTCACCCAAGGGTTGGCGAGCGTTATTCGGTCTGGCCGCTTTACAACTTCTCTGCAGCGATCGATGATCATGAGATGGGAGTAACTCACGTGATAAGGGGGAAGGAACATGAGGTCAATGAGCAGCGCCAGCGTATCCTGTACGAACATTTGGGCTGGTCATACCCGACCGCGGTTCAGCACGGCCGCCTGACGATGCCGGGTATGCCTCTGAGCAAAACCCAAACCATGCGCGCCATACAGAGTGGAGAGCTCTCGGGTTACGACGATGTACGGTTGGGCACGGTCGCAGCACTCCGGAGGCGTGGGTTTGTCCCGGAAGCTATAAGACAGCTAATGCTCGACATAGGTCTTACTTTGGTCGACTCCTCACTCAGCTGGGAGACGCTCTACGCGTACAACAGAAAGATTGTGGATCGAATGGCGAACAGATACTTCTTCGTGCCCGAGCCCGTGGAAATGCTTGTGCACCATGCCCCAAAACTCAGGGAGGTCAGGCTCCGTCTCCATCCGAACAGACCGGAAAGTGGCGAGCGCATCCTGCCGCTGGAGTGGAGGGGGGACGCTCTGGTATTTCGCCTTTCTGGACGTGATGCCGCATCCCTGAAAAAAGGGCAGGTATTCCGGTTGAAGGATCTGATGAATGTGAAGTTGGTGGAAAAGGGAAAAGTGCTCGAAGCGGATTTTCAGGGCATGGAAGTTGGTGAGGGGCCCAAGCTCCACTGGGTCTCCGGATGTGCGGTTTGGCTCGAGGTGGTGATGCCGGACAACCGCGTGGAGCGGGGACTGGCGGAGCCGGCCGTCGCGGGGCTTCAGACCGGAGTGGTAGTTCAGTTCGAGAGATATGGATTCGCAAGGATAGATACGGTGAAACCAAAGCTGACCGCCGTTTACGCTCATAGATAGCACAGACTTTTTATTACCCTCTGTCAATGCTATAAATGCCATAATCGGTGAATGATGAGGTTAAAAACCGAAGGAGGGAGAAATGAATGGCAAAACCAATTTACGTGAAGTTCGAGGTCCCGAAGGACCTGTCGGACAAAGCGTACGAGGCAGTGGAAAAGGCGCGTGATACAGGCAAGCTCAGGAAGGGGACGAACGAGGCAACAAAAGCCATCGAGCGAAAGCAAGCGGCCCTGCTGGTGATCGCGGAGGACGTAGATCCACCTGAGATAGTTGCCCACCTGCCACCGCTCTCTGAGGAGAAAGGGATACCGTACATCTATGTTCCGAGCAAACGTGAGCTTGGCGCAGCTGCTGGGATCGATGTGGGCTGTGCGGCGGTCGTCATAGCTGATCCCGGTGAATCCGCCGACGCTGTCAGGGAAATATCCGAACGCATCAAGGAACTTAAAAAGTGAGTCTGATGCCGGTTGAGGATTTGGGCTATCCCGCAGAGGTCATTGAGATAAGGGCCAGGACAGGGGTAACCGGAGAGATCATGCAGGTCAAGTGCAGAGTGCTTGAAGGCCGGGATAAGGGAAGAATCATAACCCGCAATGTGAAGGGACCGGTGCGAACCGGCGACATCCTGATGCTTCGGGAGACCGAGCGAGAAGCTAGGGAGATAAGGGTGCCGTAAATGCCTGTCGCTCGAAAATGTTCTTTCTGTGGCGGGAGAATCGAGCCCGGGACTGGTGTGATGTTTGTTAAGAAGGATGGGACAGTGCAGTTTTACTGCTCATCCAAGTGCGAGCGGAATATGAGGCTCGGGCGCAAGCCACACCGTGTGAAATGGACCGAACGCTCCAGAAAGTTGAGGGGTAAAGCTTGAGGGAGCGAACTTTTGTCATGATAAAGCCGGACGGCGTGGCAAAGGGTCTGATTGACGAGATCCTAAAGCGCATCAGGGGGGCGGGTCTACAGGTAACTTCGATGCGGCGGATGAAGCTCGACCGCGGACTTGCGGAGAAGCTCTACGAGGGCCACCGTGGAAAGGATTACTTTGAACCGTTGGTCGATTTCGTGCTTTCAGGCGATGTGGTGGTCATGATAGTCGAAGGCGATCGAGCGATAACGCGCATGCGCGAACTGATCGGTGTGACGGATCCTCTCAAGGCCGCCAAGGGGACCATCCGCGGGGACTTTGGATCGAGCACGAGGGAGAACATCATCCACGCCGCTGATTCCGCCGAGAACGCCAAACGCGAGCTGGAGCTGTTTTTTGGGAACTAGGAAAACTTGGAAAATATCTCAGCGACGGCTGGGATATGGGGATTTTTGGTTTCAGGTATGGCCAAAATTGGTTTAATTGGGAAAACCTATTGCTTCTTGAAATAGTTGGGGATGAAGCATTTGAAGTCAAGGCAGGGGGACTTTTTAAGTCATATCCCGCCAAAACCGGAGAGGGGATAGATATGAGGGAAGAATCTCGCATGAAAATAAGGCAGCCCATCGTGGCGACGCTTGGACATTGAACGGTCATGGCCGTTCAACCAATAACGTTGACCACGGAAAAACACTGCTTTTGGACTCCCTCAGAGGCACGGCCGTGGCGGCGAGGGAGAGCGGAGGCATCTCGCAGCACATAGGTGCCAGCGAAATTCCGATAGAGGCGATAAAACGAATTTGCGGCTCACTCCTGGAGAAGTTCAAGATAGAGGTAACTCTCCCCGGCCTGCTTTTCATCGACACCCCTGGACACGAAGCGTTCACAAATTTGCGCCGTCGCGGGGGAGCTCTGGCCGACTTGGCGGCCCTTGTGGTGGACATAAACGAGGGAGTCATGCCCCAGACACTTGAATCCCTGACGATCCTGCAGACGTACAAGACGCCGTTTATGCTCGTCGCGAACAAAATTGATCTCATTCATGGTTGGCAGTCGGCCCCAAAGGCAAATTTCTTGGATTCCCTCGCGAGGCAACCTCCAAAAGTGCGAGAAGCGCTCGATGCTAGAATATACGAACTGATCGGCAAACTACATGAACTCGGGTTCGAAGCGGAACGCTTTGATCGGGTAAGCGATTTCCGGAGGCAGGTCAGCATCGTCCCGGTGAGTGCCAAAACGGGAGAGGGTCTGCCGGAGGTCCTCACGGTGCTCGCGGGCCTAGCCCAGCGATTTTTGGAGAGGGAGCTCACAGTGGAGGTCACCGGGCCTGCTAGGGGCACCGTACTCGAGGTAAAGGAAGAGACCGGCCTAGGGAAAACAATAGACGTGATCATCTACGAGGGCACGCTTGGACGTGGAGATATGTTTGCGGTGGGTGGCCTCAAGGGTGTAATAACCTCGAAGGTCCGCGCGCTCCTACGGCCGAAGCCTCTTGACGAAATCCGCGACCCTGAGGACAAGTTTGACCCCGTCGATAGAGTTTACGCGGCTGCGGGGGTTAAAATAGCAGCCTCGAATCTCGAGGAGGTGGTGGCCGGAGCCCCACTGCTCGTGATTCAAGATCCAAAAGAAGCCGAGAAACTGTGGCAGGAGATGCAACGGGAACTTGACAGGGTCAGGATAAGTGTGGATGTGAACGGCGTCGTTGTGAAAGCCGATGCCTTAGGCTCGCTCGAGGCCCTGGAGGAACAACTTAAAAGGAAGAACATACCGATCCGAAGAGCCGATGTGGGGGATGTCGCTAGGCGGGATGTGGTGGAGGCCTTAAGCGTAAGAAACAGGGATCCCCTCAGGGGCGTTGTACTGGCATTCAATGTGGAGGTCCTGCCGGATGCCAAGGCTGAAGCTGATCGTGAGGGCCTGCCGATCTTGAATGAGAGGATAATCTACAAGCTTCTGGAGCGATATGAAGAATGGGAGAAGCAGGAACGTGAGAGGGTCAGGGCAAAACTGCTGGAGGGCTACGTGAGGCCGGCCAAGTTCGTGCTGAAGCCCGGTTACGTGTTCAGACGAAGCGATCCCGCGATCGTAGGGGTGGACGTGCTTGGAGGAGTGCTCAGACCGAAGGCCCCAGTGATGCGCAAGGATGGCAAGCCGGTCGGCACGGTGAAGGAAATGCAAAGGGAAAAACGAGCTGTGCAAGTTGCGAAGCTTGGAGATGAGCTCGCCGTTTCCATAGACGGTCCCATGATAGGACGTCACGTACAGGAAGGCGATGTCTTGTACACAGATATTCCGAGGGATCACGTGCTTGCTCTGAAGGGAGAGCTGCGTGATCTGCTGTCGGGGGACGAGCT
>Ga0164318_10004757_pt1 | contig 13084 bp, 12 predicted proteins | sample GuaBasSedimGuay9_FD_113734 | JGI IMG/M metagenome (GOLD analysis project Ga0164318, IMG submission 113734) | Subseafloor sediment microbial communities from Guaymas Basin, Gulf of California, Mexico - Guay9, Core 4571-4, 0-3 cm | ecosystem: Environmental > Aquatic > Marine > Hydrothermal vents... | reverse complement strand
CAAGATATCTTGGCAAACTCCCTTATGTGGATAAAAACAAAATCGGGATATTCGGATGGAGTTACGGAGGTTTTATGTCGAGTCTTGATATTACCAAAGGCGCCGATGTTTTCAGTACCGCCATTGCTGTGGCACCGGTAACCAACTGGCGCTATTACGACAACATTTATACCGAGCGATACATGCGAAAACCTCAAGACAACCCTAAAGGTTACGATGACAATTCGCCCATAAATTTTGTAAAACTATTAAAAGGAAATTATCTTTTGGTACATGGTAGTGCCGATGACAATGTCCACTTTCAAAACAGCATGGATATGATTACAGCACTGGTTAATGCCAATAAGCAGTTTGAATTATACGTTTACCCTAACAAAAATCACGGCATTTACGGGGGGAATACCCGATACCATCTTTATAAAAAGATGACGGACTTTTTGTATAAGAATCTAAAAGGGATTGACATCACATTAGAAGAAATTAATAAATAAAAACAAGTGGAAAAATTTGCAAAATTTATATTCAAGTTGTTTGGTTGGAAAATCCTTGGTGATTTCCCAACGCAATATAAAAAGCTTGTAATATTGGAGGCTCCTCATACCTCAAACCTCGATTATTTTATAGGCATGATGTGTATTTATGCATCGGGCGTGAAAGTTAATGTAATTATTAAAAAGGAGGCTTTTTTATGGCCTTTTGCAGGATTGCTTAAAAAGGCCGGAGGTATTCCCATCGACCGAAGCGGAGCCACTAGCAAGGTGGATGCCATTGCCAGACTTTTTGAAAAACATGATACACTTAACTTAGGTATCACCCCCGAGGGCACGCGATCATTATCGAAAAAGTGGAAAAAAGGCTATTACTACATTGCACTAAAAGCCAAAGTTCCTATTCTACTCGCATCTATTGATTACAAGAAAAAAGCAGGCCATTTTGGACCGGTTATTTTCCCAACAGGAGATTATGAAAAGGATTTCGCTCAGATAGAAGACTATTATAGGGGAATAAATGCCCGATATCCCGAAAAATACAATTTGAGTACCAGGTATTTGGAAAAAAATGAAAAAGTTGCGAAAGAATAATATGAACTTGTTTAAAGTTAACTCGCTAACTGTTTATGAAAGATATTTGTTTACTGATTTTCAATATCTTATTGTTAATAATTAAATCTAATTTTAAACAAGTTCTATACTATGGTTTTTGTTTAAGAAAAAGTTTTATCTTTGCAGCCAATTAATTTTTTTAACCATTTTAAACAAAGGTAGGTATTTAACATGATTATTATTCCTGTTAAAGAAGGCGAAAACATTGACCGGGCATTAAAGCGGTATAAACGCAAGTTTGAAAAAACGGGCAACATGAGAGAGCTTCGTGAGCGTCAGCGCTTCACAAAACCCTCCATCAAGCGTCGTGAACAAAAACTTAAAGCGATTTATGTCCAAGGCCTGCGTCAAGCCGAACAAGGCTAGGTGTTAGCGTCTTAACAAAAATTAAGGAATTTATTCCTTTGAAACTTTGAACCATTTGCGATTTTTCGTACATTTGATTCAAAGTTTCTTTTTTATAGCGCTAATGGAAATCAACAACTTCATTCAATATATATCGTTGGAAAAGCAGTACTCTAAGCATACTGTAAAGGCTTACCAAAACGATTTATCCGCGTTTTTGTATTATATCCATGATGCGTTTGAAATTTCCAAATCAACCGAGGTAACGCGCGACATGGTTCGTTCATGGATAGTTCAGCTTATTGAAGAGGACAAATCCAATATTACTATCAACCGAAAACTCAGTACCCTAAAATCCTATTTTAATTATTTAATAAAAACAGGCGTTGTAACGATGAATCCGGTTAAAAACATCACAGCGCTTAAAATACCCTCTTACCTGCCACATTTTATTACTAAAGAAAAAATGGCGCTTTACTATAGCTCAAAAAAAGAAATACAGGATTATGTCTCGCTACGTAACTTTTTAATTGTTGATATTCTATATACAACCGGCATTAGAGAAGATGAGTTGATTAACCTGAAGGAAGAAGATATTAACTTTCAGCAAAACACTTTTAAAGTTACGGGTAAACGCAACAAGCAACGCATTATTCCTTTTTCAGAAAACGAGAAAAACTATATAATAAGGTATAGGTATTTAAAAATCGAACGTTTTACTGAAGAAAATCCATATCTTATAGTAACCAATAAGGGGTTGAAGGCTTATCCCAAATTTATTTACCGGATAGTAAGTGATGAGTTATCATCGGTTACCCAATCAAAAAAGAGCCCGCATGTTTTAAGGCATACTTTTGCTACGCACATGCTCAACGAAGGTGCCGACTTGAATACCATTAAAGAGATACTGGGTCATGCAAACTTGTCGGCCACCCAGGTGTACACACACAACACCATTGAACAATTAAAATCAATATATAACCATGCGCATCCCAGAGCGCAATTAAAAAAGGAGGTTTAACATGAAAGTAAACATCACGTCAGTACATTTTAAAGCTGACAAAAAGCTGGAGGATTTTATTGAGAAGAAGGTAAGTAAGCTCTCGAACGCTTATGAAGGAGTTCTTGGAACCGATGTTACACTAAAACTTGATAATGCCGAGTCCAGAGAAAACAAAATAACGGAAATTAAGGTAAGTATCAAAGGGCAACACCTGTTTGCAAAAAAACAAAGTAAGACCTTTGAAGAAGCTACAGACGTTGCCGTTGAGGCACTTAGAAGACAGCTCACCAAACATAAAGAAATGATTAATAAATAATTAAAGTTTTTTTATTTTTTGTTTGGTTATTTAACTTAAACTATATATTTTTGCAGACCTTTTTACGGAGAGGTCTGCTTCTTTTTAAAAGGGATGAGTTCATTACAAAAATGTCAACAAAGGCATAATCTGAGTAAAGGCAGAAATGCCAACATAGCTCAGTTGGTAGAGCAGCTGATTTGTAATCAGCCGGTCGGGGGTTCGAGTCCCTCTGTTGGCTCACGGTTCATTTAAATATTGAGATTACGGGGGGATACCGAAGCGGTCAAACGGGGCAGACTGTAAATCTGTTGGCTCAGCCTTCGGAGGTTCGAATCCTCCTCCCCCCACATCTAATATAAGGTTAAATTGAAAAGTCTAAAGGCTAAAGTAAACAAACCGAAAAGTTATTTTACTTTAATCTTTAGCTTTTAACCTTGTTAAGCGGGAGTAGCTCATCTGGTAGAGCGACAGCCTTCCAAGCTGTAGGTGGCGGGTTCGAGTCCCGTCTCCCGCTCAGTAAAAAAAATAAAGCCGGGGTAGCTCAGGGGTAGAGCGCTTCCTTGGTAAGGAAGAGGTCACGAGTTCAATTCTCGTCCTCGGCTCGAAATTAACATAGTGAAGTAACATTATTATTTTTAAAAACAAGTTTTGATATGGCTAAAGAAAAATTCAATCGTTCCAAACCGCACGTAAACATTGGAACTATTGGTCACGTTGACCACGGTAAAACCACACTTACAGCTGCCATTACTCTTACCCTGCAAGATAAAGGTTTGGCAGAATTTATGTCATTTGATTCAATTGACAACGCTCCTGAAGAAAAGGAAAGAGGTATTACAATTAATACTGCACACGTTGAATATCAAACTGACAATCGTCACTACGCTCACGTTGACTGTCCCGGTCACGCTGACTACGTTAAAAACATGGTAACAGGTGCTGCCCAGATGGACGGTGCTATCCTTGTTGTAGCTGCTACTGACGGTCCTATGCCACAAACCCGTGAGCACATCTTGCTTGCACGTCAGGTAGGTGTACCTCGTTTGGTAGTTTTTATGAACAAAGTTGACATGGTCGATGATGAAGAATTACTTGAATTGGTTGAGATGGAAATTCGCGACCTCTTAAGTTTCTACGATTTCGATGGTGATGAAACTCCAATTATTCAAGGTTCAGCGCTTGGTGCTTTGAACCAGGAAGAAAAATGGGTTGCTAAAATTTACGAACTAATGGAAGCATGTGACACATGGATTCCTTTACCTGTTCGTGATGAGCACAAACCATTCCTGATGCCTATTGAGGACGTATTCTCAATTACAGGTCGTGGTACTGTTGCTACCGGTAGAATTGAAACTGGTGTTATTCACACAGGAGATCCTGTTGATATCATTGGTATGGGTGCTGAAAAACTCAAGTCGGTTGTTACCGGAGTTGAGATGTTCCGTAAAATTCTTGACACAGGTATGGCTGGTGACAACGCCGGTTTATTACTTCGCGGAATCGACAAAAACGAAATCCGTCGTGGTATGGTAATCGCAGCTCCCGGTTCAGTAACACCTCACAAACATTTTAAAGCTGAGGTTTATATCCTGAAAAAAGAAGAAGGTGGTCGTCACACTCCATTCCACAACAGATACCGTCCACAGTTCTACTTTAGAACAACCGACGTTACTGGTGAAATTTTCATGCCGGAAGGTGTTGAAATGGTAATGCCTGGTGATAACCTTACCATCGAAGTTCAGTTAATTACCGAAATCGCCATGAACAAAGGTCTTCGTTTTGCTATTCGTGAAGGTGGACGTACAGTTGGTGCCGGTCAGGTAACTGAGATTCTTGAGTAATAGTTGTAAATTAAAATATTAGTTAAAGGCGTTCTGTCTTAATGGAATGCCTTTAGCTTCTGCTTAATCAGCAAACACGGGAGTAGCTCAATTGGTAGAGTAGTGGTCTCCAAAACCATTGGTTGAGGGTTCGACTCCTTCCTCCCGTGCAAATTTTTTATATTAGTAAAATGGCTAAATTTAGTATTTCGGCATACATTAAAGAAAGTTACGACGAATGGATGCATAAAGTATCATGGCCAACGTGGAGTGAGCTGCAGAACAGTGCAATCGTAGTATCCGTTGCTTCCCTTATAATCGCTTTGGTGGTTTATCTGATGGATATTTCATTCTCAACAGTCTTACAGAAGTTCTATACAATGTTTTAGAGCTTTTTAAGGTTAGTATTGTTCTAACATATTATATATTAACTGTTTATAACTAATTCAATTTCCCGCAAAATGAGCGAACAGTCAGGAAGAAAATGGTACGTTGTCAGGGCTATTAGTGGCAAAGAAAAGAAGGTAAAAGAATATCTTGATAACGAAATTAGCCGATTGAATCTTCAGGAATATATTGCGCAAATATTGATTCCTACGGAAAAGGTTTACCAAATCCGTAAAGGAAAAAAAATCAGTAAAGAGCGTAATTATTTTCCTGGGTATGTACTGATTGAAGCGGAACTTACCGGAGAAATTCCTCACATTATTAAGAATATTCCCGATGTATTGGGATTTCTTGGTACCAGAGGGGAACCGGAGCCAATTCGACCGGCAGAAGTTAAACGAATCTTAGGAAAAGTTGACGAGCTGGCTGAACAGGGTGAAGAGGTAAACATTCCGTTTATCGTGGGTGAAACTGTTACCGTTGTTGACGGACCATTTAACAGCTTTAGTGGAATTATCGAAGAAATTGATGAGGAGAAGAAAAAACTTCGCGTCATGGTTAAAATCTTTGGTAGGAAAACACCCCTCGAACTTGGCTTTATGCAAGTGGAAAAAGAATAAACAATAGTTGTAAACGTATTATCAATTTTAAACATTAGGTTTAAAATGGCAAAAGAAGTAAGTGGATTAATAAAATTACAGATCAGGGGAGGCGCCGCAAACCCTTCTCCACCGGTAGGACCAGCATTAGGTGCTAAAGGTGTTAACATCATGGAATTTTGTAAACAGTTTAATGCTCGTACTCAGGAACAAGCCGGTAAGGTTATTCCTGTGATCATTACGGTTTATAAAGATAAATCCTTTGATTTTATCATCAAAACACCACCGGCAGCTGTTCAGATTCTCGAAGCCCTTAAATTGAAAAAGGGTTCTGCTGAACCAAACCGTGTAAAAGTTGGAACCTTAACCTGGGATCAGGTGCGTGAAATTGCAGAAGCAAAGATGAAAGACTTAAATGCTTTCTCCGTTGAGTCCGCAATGCATATGGTAGCAGGTACAGCCCGGAGTATGGGGGTTAAGGTAAAAGGCGATTTTCCCACAGTATCTAATTAAAAAAACACTCAATTTAAGAGGAGGAGAATTATGGCAAAAATGTCAAAAAAACACAAAGAAGCTTTGGCCAAATTCGACAAGCAGAAAGAGTACTCCCTTGATGAAGCTGTTAAACTTGTAAAAGATATTACTTATACAAAATTTGACGCTTCAGTTGATTTGAGTGTACGTTTGGGCGTAGACCCACGTAAAGCCAATCAAATGGTGAGAGGTTCAGTAACCCTTCCCCATGGAACCGGTAAAGACGTGAAAGTCCTCGTGCTATGTACACCAGACAAGGAGGAAGAGGCAAAAGCTGCCGGTGCTGACTATGTTGGATTGGACGAATACATTCAAAAAATCAAAGGTGGTTGGACCGATGTTGATGTGGTTATAACCATGCCCAGCGTGATGCCTAAAGTAGGTGCACTAGGACGTATTTTGGGACCAAGAGGCTTAATGCCAAACCCCAAAACCGGTACGGTAACCATGGAAGTTGGTAAAGCTGTTAATGCCGCTAAAGCTGGTAAAATCGATTTTAAAGTCGATAAATTTGGTATCATTCACTCGGCTGTTGGTAAAATCAGTTTCAGCGAAGAGCAACTGGAAGAAAACATCAGAGAGTTGCTGAATATCATTATTAAGCTTAAGCCATCATCAGCAAAAGGTACTTACATCAAAAGTGTGTACCTTTCCAGTACCATGAGCCCCGGAATCCGGGTCGAAGAAAAATCGGCTGATTAATTGGTTTTAAAACAAAGTAAAACACTATGAGGAAAGAAGAGAAAAAAGCGCTCATTGATTCAATGTCAGTTCAGCTAGCCGAAGCATCTAATCTGTATCTTACCGACGTTTCAGGTATGAATGCAGAAGATACCAGCGATCTCAGAAGGTTGTGTTACAAATACGATATCACAATGCGTGTTGTAAAAAATACCCTGTTGAGAAAAGCGATGGATGTTGCTGACAGAGATTTTGACGAGCTATACGATGTTCTTAAGGAAAACACTGCCATCATGTTTACGGAAACGGGTAATGCCCCTGCTAAACTGATTAAAGAGTTCAGGAAGAAAAAAAAATCGGAAAGCCCTGTATTGAAAGCTGCCTACATTGAGGAAATGACTTACATAGGCAACGAACAACTCGACTTTTTGGTTGCTATCAAATCCAGAGAAGAACTCATCGCAGATGTTATTGCTTTACTGCAATCGCCTGTTAAGAACGTACTTGGAGCATTACAATCCGGTGGTCAAAAACTTTCCGGAATTCTTGAAACTTTAGCTGAAAAAAGCGAATAAAGTATAAATGTAGACCCATATTTTTTTGAATATTTTTTTTTGAATTAAATTAACTTAAAACTATAATAAAATGGCAGATTTGAAAGCATTTGCAGAACAATTGGTAAACTTAACTGTTAAAGAAGTTAACGAGTTGGCTGAAATTTTGAAAGATGAATACGGTATTGAACCTGCTGCTGCAGCTGTAGCTATTGCAGGTCCTGCTGCCGGTGGTGCAGAAGAAGTTGAAGAACAAACAGCTTTTGATGTAATTTTAAAATCCCATGGCCAGTCGAAACTTGCCGTTGTTAAAATGGTTAAAGAATTAACCAGCCTTGGATTGAAAGAATCTAAAGAATTGGTTGACTCAGCACCTTCTGCAATTAAAGAAGGTGTTACCAAAGATGAAGCTGAAGTACTGAAGACTCAACTCGAAGGAGCTGGTGCTGAAGTAGAGATCAAATAAGATTCTTATATAATTTTTTTAGGCTAACCTCTACCCCTTTTTGGGGTTAGAGGTTTGCGCCTATTTGTTCTTTAACATCTTTCTTTCAATTTATACGCGGTGGTATTTTCCACCTTAATTTGTTTTAACCTAAAAACTATAAGCCTTGGCTGAGATCAAAAACGAAAGAATCAGTTTCGCATCAATCAAAAACCAACTGCCTTATCCTGATTTTCTTGATATACAGTTGAAATCATTTCAGGATTTTTTCCAATTGGAAACCAATCCCGATAACAGGAAGAATGAAGGCCTTTACCGGGTTTTTGCTGAAAACTTTCCCATTACCGATGCGAGAAATAATTTTGTACTGGAGTTTCTCGATTATTTTATCGACCCGCCACGCTATACCGCTGAAGAGTGTATAGAGCGTGGGTTAACATACAGTGTGCCCTTAAAAGCAAAATTAAAACTTTATTGTACCGACCCCGAACACGAGGACTTTGAAACCATCGTGCAGGATGTTTATTTGGGAATGATCCCTTATATGACACCCAAAGGGACTTTCGTGGTAAATGGTGCCGAACGCGTTATTGTATCGCAGCTCCACCGTTCGCCCGGTGTGTTTTTCGGCCAAAATCGTCATGCTAACGGTACAATGCTCTTTTCTGCCCGTATTATCCCTTTTAAAGGGTCCTGGATGGAGTTTTCAACAGACATTAACAATGTGATGTACGCGTACATCGACCGTAAGAAAAAAATGCCTGTTACCACTTTGTTACGTGCCATTGGCTACGAAAGCGATAGAGATATTTTAGAAATATTTCATCTTGCCGATGAAATCAAAGTTAGTAAAGCAGGACTTAAACGTGTTATGGGACGTCGTCTGGCTGCCCGTGTTGTACGTTCATGGTTCGAAGACTTTGTTGATGAAGAAACCGGTGAGGTTGTTACCATTGAAAGAAACGATGTTATTATCGAGCGTGAAACCATTCTGGAAACTGCGCACATTGAGCAAATTATCGAGGCTGGTGTAAAAACCATCTTATTACATAAAGATGATGCTACTGCCAACGAGTTCCAGATTGTTTTTAATACGCTGCAAAAAGATACCACCAACTCCGAAAAAGAGGCTGTGGAGTATATCTACTTCCAGTTGCGTAATGCGCTTCCTCCTGACGAGGAAACTGCCCGCGGTATCTTTGAAAAGCTTTTCTTTTCAGAAAAAAGATACGATCTTGGCGAAGTTGGCCGCTACCGTATCAATAAGAAACTGGAGCTTAATACTCCGGTAAGCGTTCGTGTGCTTACCAAAGAAGATATCATTCTTATTATAACACACCTTATTAAGCTTGCCAACCAAAAAACTTTGGTCGATGATATCGACCACCTTTCTAATCGTAGAGTGAGAACCGTTGGCGAACAGCTTTATTCTCAATTTGGAGTAGGTTTAGCCCGTATGGCTCGTACCATTCGTGAAAGAATGAATGTTCGTGATAACGAGGTGTTTACACCTACTGATTTAATTAACGCCAAAACGTTATCATCAGTAATTAACTCGTTTTTTGGTACCAATGCCCTTTCACAGTTTATGGATCAAACCAATCCATTGTCTGAAATTACACACAAACGTAGAATTTCAGCTTTGGGACCGGGTGGCCTTTCGCGCGAAAGAGCCGGTTTCGAGGTTCGTGACGTTCACTATACGCACTATGGCAGACTCTGTACCATTGAAACCCCCGAGGGACCAAACATTGGTCTTATTTCCTCGCTTTGCGTGTACGCCAAAATTAATGAACTTGGATTTATTGAAACTCCTTATCGTAAGGTAGAAGTTGGTAAAATTGATTTTAATCACCCTCCTATCTATTTAAGTGCAGAGGAAGAAGAGGATAAAATTATCGCACAGGCCAATACGGTTGTTTCCGATGACGGTCAGTTTGTAAACGAAAAAGTAAAAGTTCGTTATCAGGCCGACTACCCGATTACACCGCGCGAAAAGGTTGATATGATTGATATCGCACCTAATCAAATTGCTTCCATTGCTGCTTCATTAATTCCGTTTCTGGAACACGATGATGCTAACCGTGCCTTGATGGGGTCGAACATGATGCGCCAGGCTGTACCTTTGCTGAATGCTGAAGCTCCTATTGTAGGAACTGGTATCGAGAAATTTGTTGCCCGCGATTCACGAGTACTTATCAATGCCGAAGGTGATGGCGTTGTTGAGTATGTTGATGCTGATAAAATTATTATCCGATACAACCGCGACGAACTGGAGAGATTGGTTAGCTTTGACGATGACCTGAAAACCTATTATCTGACTAAATTTCAGCGTACCAACCAAAATACCTCCATCAACCTGCGTCCTATTGTTAGAAAAGGCGATAAAGTTGAACGAGGACAGGTACTTTGCGAAGGATACGCTACCAACAATGGTGAATTAGCCCTGGGTCGTAACCTGAAAGTGGCCTTTATGCCCTGGAAAGGATACAACTACGAGGATGCTATCGTAATTTCGGAACGTATTATTAAAGATGATGTGTTTACTTCGGTTCACATTGAAGAGTTTACGCTGGATGTCCGCGATACCAAACGAGGTATCGAAGAGCTTACCAACGATATTCCCAACGTGAGTGCTGAAGCGACCAAAGATTTGGACGAAAATGGCTTAATCAGGGTGGGAGCCGAAGTGTCGGATGGTGATATCCTTATAGGTAAAATTACCCCTAAAGGTGAAAGTGACCCAACGCCTGAAGAAAAACTGCTTCGCGCTATTTTTGGCGACAAAGCCGGTGACGTAAAAAATGCTTCACTAAAAGCACCTCCATCAATGAAAGGCGTTGTTATTAGCAAACACCTCTTCTCGCGAGCTGCTAAAAACGCTATCTCCAAATCGAAAGAAAAAGAGATTATTTCTGCCTTAAACATAGAATATGAAAAATATTTTAAGGAACTGAAAGCTAAGTTAATTGATAAACTTACCGTGTTGATCTCCAACAGAACATCACAGGGCGTTCACAATACTTTTGGTGAAATGGTGGTTCCTCAAAAAACCAAATTCACACAAAAAATCTTACAGACCCTCGACTTTACCAACATCAACCCTGACAAATGGACTACTGATAAAGGTAAAAATGAACTGGTTAAAACCCTCATCAATAACTACAATATCAAGTATAAAGAGTTGATGGGCGTGTTAAACCGTAAGAAATTCATTGCTACTGTTGGCGACGAGCTTCCCAACGGCATTGTACAGATGGCCAAGATTTATATTGCCAAGAAACGTAAGTTGAAAGTAGGTGATAAAATGGCTGGACGTCACGGAAACAAAGGTATTGTTTCGCGTATTGTTCGCGAAGAAGACATGCCTTTCCTCGAAGATGGAACACCGGTTGATATCGTGTTAAACCCACTAGGTGTACCTTCGCGAATGAACCTCGGTCAGATTTACGAAACTGTTCTTGGATGGGCAGGTAAAAAGCTGGGATTAACATTCGGAACTCCTATTTTTGATGGTGGCAACATCGATCAAATTAATGATTACATGAAGCAAGCCGGGTTGCCCGAAAACGGAAGAGTCTATCTTTACGATGGCAACACAGGCGAACGTTTTGATCAGCCTGCTACTGTTGGGTATATTTATATGCTGAAACTGCACCACCTTGTTGACGACAAGATGCACGCACGTTCTATTGGGCCTTACTCGCTTATTACACAGCAACCATTGGGTGGTAAAGCCCAGTTTGGTGGACAGCGTTTTGGAGAGATGGAGGTTTGGGCGCTGGAGGCATTTGGTGCTTCCAATATTCTTCAGGAAATTCTTACCGTTAAGTCGGACGATGTTGCAGGCCGCGCCAAGGCATACGAAGCAATAGTCAAAGGCGAAAGCATGCCAACCCCTAACGTTCCTGAATCATTCAATGTACTGGTTCATGAATTAAGAGGTCTTGGTCTTGAACTCAACTTCGACTAGTTTTTAATTTTTTTTGATAATAAAATAACTATCAATATATGGCTTTCAGAAAAGACAGCAAAATTCCAGGTAGCTTTAACAAGATTACGATCAGCCTTGCCTCACCCGAATCCATTTTGGAACGTTCGCATGGTGAAGTATTAAAGCCTGAAACCATAAATTACCGCACTTACAAACCCGAGCGTGACGGATTATTCTGTGAACGTATTTTCGGGCCTGTAAAAGACTACGAATGTCATTGCGGTAAATACAAAAGAATCCGTTACAAAGGGATTGTTTGTGATCGTTGTGGAGTGGAAGTAACCGAAAAAAAGGTTCGCCGCGAAAGAATGGGACACATCCAATTGGTTGTACCTGTGGTTCATATTTGGTTTGTAAGAACCCTGCCTAACAAAATTGGCGCCTTATTGGGTTTACCAACAAAAAAACTCGAAACCATTATTTACTACGAACGCTACGTAGTTATTAATCCGGGTATTAAAGAGGCAGATGGTATCAAAAAACTTGATTTCCTTTCGGAAGAAGAGTACCTCGATATTATGGAAGCGTTGCCGGCAGACAATCAATACCTGCCCGATGACGACCCAAACAAATTTGTTGCCAAGATGGGTGCTGAGGCCATTCACGATTTATTGCGTGATATCGACCTTGACAAAACCTCTTTCGAGTTGCGCCATAAAGCCAACACCGAAACATCACAACAGCGTAAAGCTGAGGCATTACGTCGTTTACAGGTTTACGAAGCTTTCCGCGATTCAAGAAAAAGGCTTGAAAATCGCCCGGAATGGATGATAGTTAAAATTGTACCTGTTATTCCCCCCGAATTGCGTCCGTTGGTTCCGTTGGATGGTGGCCGTTTTGCTACCTCCGATCTCAACGATCTTTACCGCAGGGTAATTATACGTAACAACAGGTTAAAACGATTGATCGAAATCAAAGCTCCTGATGTTATTATGCGTAACGAAAAGCGTATGTTACAGGAGGCTGTTGATTCCTTGTTTGACAACTCCCGTAAATCGAGTGCCGTTAAAACCGATTCAAACCGTCCGTTGAAATCGCTTTCCGACAGTTTAAAAGGAAAACAAGGTCGCTTTCGTCAGAACCTGTTGGGTAAACGTGTTGACTATTCAGGTCGTTCGGTTATTATTGTTGGTCCCGAGCTGAAACTCAACGAGTGTGGCCTTCCTAAAGACATGGCTGCCGAGTTGTTTAAACCATTTATCATTCGTAAACTGTTGGAACGCGGCATTGTAAAAACTGTTAAATCGGCAAAAAAAATTGTTGAGCGTAAAGATGCCGTTGTGTGGGATATTCTTGAGAACATCCTGAAAGGTCATCCTGT
>Ga0164318_10004756_pt1 | contig 13085 bp, 8 predicted proteins | sample GuaBasSedimGuay9_FD_113734 | JGI IMG/M metagenome (GOLD analysis project Ga0164318, IMG submission 113734) | Subseafloor sediment microbial communities from Guaymas Basin, Gulf of California, Mexico - Guay9, Core 4571-4, 0-3 cm | ecosystem: Environmental > Aquatic > Marine > Hydrothermal vents >... | reverse complement strand
ATAAAAATCATCTCCGTAATATTTCATTAAAGGTTCAAATTTTTCGGGTGTCCTATATTCCTGAACTTTTATAAGCACCTTTTCGTTTTCATCCAAAATAATAAATGTCGGAAAAATCATCTTCCCGTCGTGTGCGGCAATCGGTAATTGATGATATTTATACGATTTGTTTTTGTTGAAATATGTTTGTTTCATAATCGCCATTGTATCTTGCGAAAAGACATCAATATTTACCGGATAATAATTTTCATTTAAATACTCGTCAATTTGCGCTTGATTAAAGGTTTGTGTTCTTAACAAGGAATTCAGGTTATTAAAGATTATTTGTCGGTTTCATTATAATGTATTCAAAAGTACATCGTATAAAAACTGATTCAATTATTAGTTTTTCCGGATAATCAATATAAAATAAGAAAAATATTTCCGTAAAATGGATTTATTATGAAACAGATAACGAATCAATCGGAAAAGAATTATCCGATGTTTTCGGTTTTCCCGTTGAATTAATTTCTCAAAAATAAAAAAGAGCGACTGTTAAATCGCCCTTCTTCTCAATTTGAATATTACGAGAAACTAATTAATTACAATTTTTTTCATAACATTTATTTGATTTCCGCTAATATTGATAAAATAAATACCTTTTGCATAATTACTTAAATCAATTTGATATAATCGGTTATTTAATTTAATTATTTTATCAGAATAAACCTTCATTCCTAATTGATTCAAAACAGAAATTCGGTAATTTTGAATATTTCCGTTTTTCAAATTAATCGTAAAAACACCGTTACTCGGATTCGGATAAATTTCAAAATACTCATCACTGTTAATACTTGAAACAGCGTTTGATTCTTCAACAAAAATAGTTTGTTCTGCAGAATTTTCACAAGAATTACCGTCTGAATAAGTATAAGATATCAGATGAGATCCTTCCCCTGCAACAGAAGGATCAAACATTCCGTTGCTGACACCGTCACCGGAATATGTTCCGCCTGCAGGACTTCCGCCGCTTAAGGTAAATGCAGCTTCGTTTACGGCAACATTATCAAAAAGACTTAATGTTACATTCGGCAAATCATTAACAGTAATTGTTTGAAATGCAGAATTTTCACAAGTTCCGTTAGAATAAGTGTAAGCAATTGTGTGATTTCCTGCTCCGGCAACTGCAGGATCAAAATTACCGGAAGTTACACCGTCACCGGAATATGCTCCGCCTGCGGGACTTCCGCCGGATAGTGTGAATGAAGCATCATCAACACAAACATCATTAAGAGCATCAAATAAAACATCAGGTAACTCATTTACGGTTATTGTTAAACCGGCAGATATCGTTCCGGTTCCGCAAGAATTTACGGCACTTACCGAAACTGTTGCCAAACCGTTAAAATTTGTTGCCCAATCAACATTTCCGCTTGTTGTATTTCCGGAAATACTTCCTGCATTTACAGGGTCTAATACCCAAATATATGAATCTGCTCCGGAAACATTATTTGTTGAATAAATCGTATTTGCTCCGTCTTGGCAAAATTCGGTATCACCTGCCGGTATATTTGCTTGTGCGGGAACATCTGATAAACTTATGGAAACATCAGATGTTACAATATCAACACCATCGTCAATACTAACGGTATAAACCGTATTTTCTGAAGGAAAAATAACAGGGTCAGATTCTGATGATGTAAATCCTGCAGGCAAAGAAGTCCAAGAATATGTATAAGTTCCGCTTCCGCCTACGGCATTTGCATGTAAAGTTGTTGAAGAACCGTTACATACTACGTAGTCATCAGCAGATGCATTAGAATGAAGTGTTAAATTATCAACAACATGAAGAGTTACCGGTACAACTACTGCCGGTTCATCCGTATCGTTACTGTTTACGGTAATATCAGCCGTATAGTCACCCAATGCTAAATCCGTTGAATTAAAATTAACATTAATATATTCCGTTGAACCGGGAGTTACGGTTCCTGTCATATTTTCTACTTGTAACCAAGAGTTAACATTTACCGAATAATCCTCAACTTCTCCGTAACTGGTTGTTCCGCATGGAGAACCGCAATCACTTCCGCTGTATTTTAATCGTATTCTCATCGTCGTTTGTCCGCCGAGAGCATCTGAAGGAACCGTAATATCCCAAGTAACCTGATCTGAACCTTCCGAAGAAACACAAACCGCATTTTCTCCTGCATCTTCAAAATCACCGTCTTGATTCCAATCAAACCAAACACCCCAATCGTCTGAACTATATGAATTCCCGTTTGTAACCGTCAAAGAGTATATATTCCCGGCATCAACGTCGGTTGACATTGCCGTATAATCAACATATCCGTCCGCTGAAGTTCCGGTATTATTTATTGTTCCGAACAGCACGCCGCTTATATATTCATCACCGCCGCCGCTTGCAGCACAATAATCTTTTGTTTCTTTGCTTTTTGATGTAATTGCAGTAGCAATATTATATGTTAAATCAAGTTCTCCGGTATTTTCAATTGTTAATACCTTTACAGAAGTTTGGTTCGTTAATAATGTTTCTGTTAAAGAAGCAGGACTTACCGAAACATTCGGGTTTCCCCATTGAATATTCCCTTTTACGGGTGAAGATTCTCCGTCACCGTGCATTGCCGTAACACTGTAGTTAAAAACTCCGTATGCCGGAAGCATATCCGTATAAGATGTTTCGCTTGTCGTACCTATTTGAACATTATCTCTGTAAACAACAAAATGTTGCAATGTTTTTGTTTCAGTGTAAGACCATGTCAAATCTGTTTGACCCGTTGCTTCCGTTAATACAATATTTAAATCTGTGGGTTTTGCACGATTATTTGTTTCAAAAGGGGATGTATAAGCTCTGAAAACACCGTCTCTGTCATCTGACCACACCGGATAAAACCGGCTGTTATTAGCTGTAATACCAAGATAATCACCCATATATCCGCTTGCTAATCCGGGAATGGCTTTGGTTGTCCATGATATATCGCTTACTCTGAAATCTTCCCAAGTATCTCCTTCGTCCATAGACACAGAAACCCATGCTTCAACATCATTTCCGGAAACGTTTCTGTTATCAAGAAAAATAACACCCAAATGTCCCGTAACGGGATCACAAGTAATCCAAGGTAAGTATGAAAATTTACCGTCCGTATTCGGACTTTGACTCACTTGAACGGGAGCTGACCAATTTGTTCCGTTGTCGGTTGATTTTATCATATAGGCATTAACCCAATTCCCTGTATTTGTTCCGGGAACACCATAATTTGACCAAACAACATATATATTTCCGTTATTTTGATCAATTGTCATTACAGGGAAACTATTCGTCCTGTGTCCTAAAGGATCATTGTTTCTTGTTCCTTTCAATCCGGTAATTATTTCAACCGGTGAAGACCATGTTGCTCCGCCATCGGTTGATTTTGACATACCTATTGCATCTTCCGGATTCGGCCAATTATTATATTCTGCCCAAATTACATATACGTTTCCGTCAGCATCCGTTTGAATATTAACACCGTGATCAAAAGGTGAATTACTGATAACTTGAGGCGAAGACCATGTAAGTCCGTGATCTGTTGATCGTACAATTTCTACACGTGAAGGACTATTATCAAAATTTGTCCAAGCATCATATATATAACCGCTGTATGGGCTTGTTGTTGAGTTATCAACCCATAAGTGATTTTTATCAAGATCGGAACTGCTTCCTGCAGTAACATTTGTCCAGGTTGCTCCGTTGTCAAGCGAGTAAGCGACACCTTGTTGCATAGAAGAATTTTTAATATTTCCTACAAACATACGTCCGTCTAAATCAATAGCCGCAGCCGGATCACCGGAATTACTGCCGCCCGTACCTTCATAAGAACCTTCCCAAGGGCTTTCTGCACCGTCAAAGGTATAATATCCGCTTGTTCCGTATAAAGAAGTCGCCGAACTTCCATCCCATCCTGTTGAATTATTAGAATTTAAAACGGTTAAATTATCATTAGGGTCAACAAAAATCGAATTCTCGCTCTGAGTATTTGTATTCTCTGTATTTACGGCAACATCAGGAGAATCTTCGGTTTTTACGGACTTTGAATTAATTCCGGTACCGTTATATTTTGTACCGCCCATTTTCACAACCGGATTATAAGGAACTTTTCCTTCTTTTGCCAATTTCATCCAATAGCCCATATTATCAATGCGATGATTGATATTTGACTTATCATTGCTTTTTTGTTTTTGTGCAAAAATCTGAATTGAAGAAAACACAAAAATAAATGCTAAAATAAAGAGTGTTCGTTTTTTCATACACTAAATTTATATTATTAATAAATAAAAAAGCAGCTTCATGCTGCTTATGTTTTATTACAGATTACTATTTTTCAAAAGGTTGCATAAAAAACGATTGCAAAATGCAAGCTTTTCAATTTTAATACATTGTATCAACTTTACTGTTACTATAATTGATATTCTTCTGTCAAATAATCGGCAATTTGTTTTTTAATTATTATTTCATTTAATTAAAATCAATTATCCTGACTGAAACGTTAAATTTATACATTAAAAGATAATTTATATTATTTACTGTTTGTTTCAAAAATTTATTTATGGACATCAATATAAATTTTTTCACCACAATGCGGACAAATAATATAAGTTCCCGAATTATCCGATTGTTCTCCGGAAGATATCGCTGTTAAAGGTGTAATATCTCTTAATCGAAAAATTGTTCTGCCGAAACCGTCAATATCTTCAATTACTACTTTAAAAAAATAGCAACTTAGCCGTCCGACAAAAGATTTATTGTCTTTTCGAGTAAATGTAAATTCACAAGTATTATTTCCTATATCCTTTCCGCCGCTTAATTTAACAAACTCGGGAAACAAAACGTCTACATCTTTATAATAATCACCTGTTTTAGATTGAACCTTAAAGACTTCATTAAAATTTAACATTTTATCGGAATTCGGATCTGCACGAAAACCAATTAATTTTCCTTTGATCATTTTTCCGTCTTTGCCTTTGAATTGAACAATTGCACCCTTTGTAAATCCTTGAGCTTTCACAAAATTAACAGAAGACATTAAAATCATTGATGCAAAAAATATTTGTTTAATTATTTTCATACTAAATAAATTTAAATTAATAATCAATTTTTTAATTCAGATTTAAAATGTTTCATAAAGGTATTAAAATTTTCTTTTTTATAAAAATCATCTCCGTAATATTTCATTAAAGGTTCAAATTTTTCGGGTGTCATGTATTCTTGAACTTTTATTAAAACTTTTTCTTTTTCATCCAGAATGATAAAAGCCGGGAAAGTCATTTTCCCCTCTAAAGCGGCAATCGGCAATTGATGATATTTATACGACTTATTTTCGTTAATGTATGTCTGACCCATAATTTTCAGAGTGTCTTGAGAAAAAACATCAATATTAATCGGATAATATTTCTCATTCAGATAATTTGCAATTTGCAGTTGATTAAACGTTTGTGTCCTCATCAAAGAAGAACTTACCTTGTTATAATTATAAAAATTCAATAAGAGTTTTCGCGGTTCTTTTGTATTTTGTTTCAATGCATCATCCAGTATTTTCCATCGAATTTTAAGCCGTGTAATAATTTGTTTTTGCCCCGGCGGATAGCCCTTTTTATGATATTTATACCAATCCTCAAACGGTGTTGACACATCAATATCTTCGGCATAATAAATCAATATTCTGAAAATCTCATCGCGATCTTTATATCCGAAAAAAGATTTTCCTACGGCTCTTCTGCTAAAAACAACCAAAGCAGGAAAGCTGTCTGCTGTTCCGGCAAGTTTAGATACCAAATCGTGTATCGTACCGTTCTTTCCGGAATTTTTATAATAGTTCCCGTCAAAAAATTTTAAGCTGTCTTTGGTCTCAGCATTAATTTTAACCGGATAAAACAAAATATTTATGTAATTTGCAACTTCCGGATTTAAAAATGTCGTTTCTTCCTGAATACGGCATGAATCGCAATTTTCTTTATAAAAATAAAATAATACGGGTTTTTGTTTTTCGAGAAATTGTTTCCCTGCTTGTTCAATACTTATCCATTTTACTGAATCTTTAACACTTCGAGACTTAATGTAAGGAGAAACAGACAGAAACAATAAAAGATATATTATTTTTTTCATTTTTCCGGATTATGTTTTTTGAAATATTTTTTATGAAATTTAAAACGTCAAAAATCTTGAACAATTTCAATTAATGTTTTAAATTTGCGAAAATTTAATTCTATACACAAAATTAACTTAAAAAATAATAAAATGACAAAAATAAAAGTAGGAATAAACGGATTCGGACGGATCGGACGTAATGTTTTTAAAATCATTCTTGAAAATACCGATTACGAAATTGTAGGAATCAATGATTTAACAAGTAATAAAGTGTTGGCTCATCTGTTAAAATACGATTCGACACAAGGAAAATTTAACGGAACCGTAAAATTTGATGATGAAGGATTAATCGTAAACGGACATAAAACCTTTGTTTACGAAGAACGTAATCCGGCAAATATTCCCTGGAAAGAAACCCCCGATGTTGTAATTGAAGCAACCGGTGTTTTCAGAACTCGCGAAGGCGAAAGAGGCGGATACGGCGACCATCTTAAAAACGGTGCTAAAAAAGTGATTTTAACCGTTCCCGCTAAAGATCAAATCGATAATATGATTGTTCTCGGTGTAAACGAAGACCACTTAAAAGACAGCGACACTTGCGTTTCAAATGCCTCATGCACAACCAATTGTCTTGCCCCTATTGCAAAGGTTTTGCATGACAATTTCGGAATCATCAGCGGATTAATGAATACCATCCATTCATACACTAACGACCAAGTTATCCTTGACGGACCTCATAATGATTTAAGACGTGCTCGTTCAGCAGCCGTCTCAATGATTCCGACAACTACCGGTGCTGCTATTGCTGTAGGAAAGGTTATCCCTGAACTTAACGGAAAACTTAACGGAATGTCAACTCGAGTTCCTACTCCGACAGGTTCGATTGTTGATTTAGTTGCTACATTGGAAAGAGAAGTTACAATTGACGAAATAAATGCCGCTATGAAAAAAGCTGCAGAAGGTGAAATGAAAGGCATTTTAGAATATTGTGAAGATCCGATTGTTTCCGTTGATATTATTCATAATTCGCATTCATCAATCTATGATTCGCAATCGGTTATGGTTATCGGAAATATGGTAAAAGTATTATCATGGTACGATAATGAATGGGGCTATTCAGCACGTGTTGTTGACCTCATCGGAAAATTATTCTGAAAATAAACCTGCCGGGGTCAGCTTATAATATATTTGTAGAGACAGTCCGGCAGGCTGTCTCTTTAATTTTTATTTATCTTGCTGTCTCTTTTTTTTGACATCATTGTCTCTTTTTTAACACAAAAAATATAAAAATATGAAAACAACAGAATTCACACAAAAACACATAGAACTCGGGGCAAAAATGGTAGAATTTGCCGGTTTTAATATGCCGGTTGAATATTTCGGAATTAATGAAGAACATATCAATGTAAGAAAAAATGTCGGGGTATTCGATGTCTCACACATGGGTGAATTTTGGGTTAAAGGTCCGAAGGCATCTGATTTTGTTCAAAAAATTACATCCAACGATATTTCTGTTTTAAAAATCGGTGATGCGCAATATTCTTGTTTCCCAAATGATAAAGGCGGTATTGTTGATGATTTAATCGTGTATTTTTATGAAGAAGAAAAATATATGTTGGTAGTTAATGCATCTAATATCGAAAAAGATTGGAACTGGATTGTCAGTCAAAACTCTGAAGGTGCCGAATTGGAAAATGCTTCCGACAGCATATCTCAACTTGCCGTTCAAGGACCCAACGCAACAAAAGTTTTACAAAAATTGACCGATGTAAATCTTTCTGAAATCGGATTTTACACATTTAAAACAGGTGAATTTGCCGGTGTAAAAAATGTTATTATTTCAGCTACCGGCTATACCGGAGCAGGCGGTTTTGAATTATATATGTATAATGATGATGCCCTTAAAATTTGGGATGCCGTTTATGAAGCAGGCAAAGAATATGATATTAAACCTGCCGGACTTGCAGCTCGTGACACTTTAAGATTGGAAATGGGTTATTGCCTGTACGGAAATGATATTAATGATACGACCTCGCCCATTGAAGCCGGTCTCGGTTGGATTACTAAATTCAATGATAAAAATAAGTTTATCAATAATGCAAATCTTCTGAAACAAAAAGAAGACGGTCCGACCAAACGATTAAGAGGTTTTGAATTAATTGACAGAGGCATTCCTCGTCACGGTTATGAAATTACCGATGCCGAAGGAAACATAATCGGAGAAGTGACTTCCGGAACGATGTCGCCGATGCTTAAAAAAGGTATCGGAATGGGCTATATTAACAAAGGACATTGGGCTTTCGGAAATACGATTTATATTAAAGTCAGAAATAAATTGTTAAAAGCCGAAATCGTAAAACTTCCGTTTTATAAAGGATAAATTATGTCAAAGTCACCGGCTCGTTAAACTTTGCCAAAGTTACAATTTGCAAAACCATAACATATTAATTGTCAATAAAATAATTAAGCTGACAAAACTTTGGCAAAGTTATCATTTTCAAGTATTTATAAAAACTTACCGAACCTTTGATTGTATAACATCCCAAAAATAACAATTCGGCATAAACCATCATGCGCCGGCTGTTTGACAGCTCAAAAAGCTAAAGTTTATTTTTTTAATTCTTCAAGAATTTTAATCAATTCAACTTCTTGTTCTTTAGTAAACAAAGAAATACTTAAAGGCGGATATTTAAATTTGCCTTTCGGTGTTTTTACGGTAAACTGAACCGTTTTTCTGAAACCGCCGAGAATTGTCTTAAATTCATAATCGTAAAAATATGCTTTCGGCATTTCAAAAGCACGGTATTTTCGCAAAAAAGGGTGTGCCGTATAATACCTCACAACGGCTTTATTTCCGGTATATTCAATAAAAAAATAATCGGATTTTCTCAATAATAAAAACAAATAAACTAAAGCGATTATTAATACGGCAATCATATAACCGTATCCTGCCTGACGTTCAAAGCGATAATATACGGATAAAGAAAAAATTAATCCGAGCATAAGCATATAATAAATTTTTAATTTAGCTGTTTGTAATCGATTATCAATTTTCATTTGTATCGTTTATGTTATAAATTAATTCATTGATAAAATACAGAGTACCGTTTGTATAAACATTTTTTATTTTATTACTAAAATTTTATCTTTGTAAAATTAATTTTTTTTAAATAAATACACAATTTTAGTTTTCTAACAATTTCAAATATATATTATGATTAAAAGATTTTTAGCAGTATTCTTGGTATTTACTTTAATACTGAATACGACAACCGTAAAAGCAGACGGCGATGATGAAGGTATGTGGCTTCCGTTACTCGTTCAAAAGCTGAACATCAAAAAAATGCAGGCAATGGGCTTAAAACTTTCTGCCGAAGATATTTACAGTGTTAATAAAGGCAGCTTAAAAGATGCCGTTATTGCTCTTGACCACGGATCATGCTCCGGAGAACTCGTTTCACCCGACGGATTATTCCTGACAAACCATCATTGCGGATATGGTGAAATTCAAGCTCACAGTTCTGTTGAACACGATTATCTGACAGACGGTTTTTGGGCAATGTCGCGTGCCGAAGAACTTCCGAATCCCGGGAAAACAGTTTCCTTTTTAATCAGCATCACCGATGTTACCGAAAAAATCAACAAAGTTGTCAGTGACACTATGAATGAAACTGAACGCGGATTGGCCATTCAAAAATTATCTGAAGAATTGCAAGACGAAGCAATTAAAACATCAGGCAAAGATTGGTATGAAGCTAAAGTTCAACCTTTTTTTGCAGGAAACAGTTTTTATTTATTTATCTATGAAACATTTAATGATATTCGTTTAGTAGGTGCACCACCCTCATCAATCGGGAAATACGGTGCCGATACGGATAATTGGATGTGGCCCCGTCATACCGGCGATTTTTCCATGTTCAGAATTTATTGTGCACCCGACGGAAAACCGGCTGAATACTCAGAAGACAACGTTCCGTTTCATCCTAAAAAATTCTTCCCGATTTCAATAAAAGGAGAGAAAAAAGGAAATTTTGCCATGGTAATGGGCTATCCGGGAGGAACAACACGATATATGACTTCTTGGGGTGTTGAAAATGAAATGACGGTAACAAATGACATTCGAATTAAGCTCAGAGGTATCAAACAAGATATCATGAAAAAAGAAATGGATGCAAGTGATAAAGTTCGTATTCAATATGCTTCAAAATACTCTCGTTCAACGAACTACTACAAATATTCAATCGGTCAAAATAAAGGATTAAAAGCTTTAAACGTAATCGCAAAAAAACAAACGGAAGAAGCTGATATGACCAAATGGATTAACAAAAAGAAAGACAGAAAAGAAAAATACGGTGAAGCATTACCTTTAATTAAAAAATCAATTACAGCTTTAAAAGAATCAAATATTGCTTTTAACTATTGGATAGAAGGTTTTTGGTTGGGTCCCGAAATTATTAAAACATCATTACGCGGATTTTACGGCATTCAAGCCGGAGATAAAGAAGATGCTTTAAAAGAAATAAAAGATAATCAAAAGAAGTTCTTTAAAGATTTTTATCAACCCATTGACAAACAAATATTTATTTCAATGTGTGAAACGTTTAATAAAGATATTCCGGAAAAATACCATCCTTCTTTCTTTGCCGATGTGAAAAAAGATTATGAAGGAAGTTTTTCAAAATATGCCGATTATCTCTATGCAAACTCCATTTTTATTGACCAAACAAAATTCAATAAAATGATGGAAAAACCGGATATAAAAACATTAAGTGAAGACCCGGGTGTTATAGTTGCTAATTCGGTATATGCATTATATATGTCAATTCAAAAAGAGACTAAAGACATCAATAATGATTTGCAAAAAGGAAGACGCCTGTATTTAGCTGCTTTACTTGAAAAAGAAAGTGATGTTGCTCATTATCCCGATGCTAATTCTACAATGCGTTTAACCTACGGAACAGTTGGTGATTATTCTCCGAAAGATGCCGTTATCTATAAGTATTATACAACTTTAAAGGGTTATATGGAAAAAGAGAATGTCGGTGCACCGAAAACCGATGAATTTTATGTACCGCAAAAATTAAAAGATTTGTATAAAGATAAAGATTACGGACCATACGGAATAAAAAATGCCAAAGGTGAAAAAGAAATGCACGTTTGTTTCACGACAAATAACGATATTACCGGAGGTAACTCGGGAAGCCCCGTAATCAACGGAAACGGTGAACTAATAGGTATCGCATTTGACGGCAATTGGGAAGCCATGAGCGGCGATATTGCATTTGAACCCGAATTACAAAAATGTATTGATGTTGATATCCGCTTCGTATTATTTATTATTGACAAATATGCCGGAGCAAAACATTTAATCAAAGAAATGAAAATTATTAAATAGATTTTTATTAAAAAAATCATTAAGAGCTTACATTCATTTGTAAGCTCTTTTTTATTTGTAAATTTTGGCAAGGTTTTTATTCAATATATATTAATATTGTCAGGTTTATTGACAATAATCAAATTATGACTGATGAAAAAACTGAAACTCACACTCCTGTTAATTATCATTTTTGCAATAAAATTTAACAATATTTATGCGCAATGTATGGATTTTGTGACAAGTACAGGTTTTCAAATTTTAGATACGGCGAAATATGTTCCTGAAGGCAGATTTGATGCAATGACTCTCAGCCAAGGAGATTATTTAAAAGTCTATAAATCTTTTTTCAGAGGAAAAACATATCGTATTGTTATTTGTGCAGATAAAAATATTCCGAAATTAAATTTTAAGGTTCAATCAATGCAGGGAGAAATTATTTATGAAAATACTGCTGCTGAAAATTCAGAAACTTGGGAATATACTTCCGATAAAAATCAAAATCTGATTATTAAAGTCATTATACCCTCTGCCGAAAACACAAAACCGAAGTCAGGATGCGTTGCCGTAATTTTAGGTTATAAATTCTAAATAAAAAAACCTGCTCTTATAATAAAGCAGGTTTCATTATTTATTATAATTACAATATTAAACCAATCCTTGAGCAAGCATTGCATCAGCAACTTTAACAAAACCGGCAATATTTGCACCTTTCACATAATCAACCCATCCGTTTTCATCTGTTCCGTATTTTACACATGCATCATGAATATCTTTCATAATTAAATGCAATTTTTTATCTACATCTTCAGAAGACCAACCGTAACGCATTGAATTTTGGCTCATTTCTAATCCTGATACGGCAACACCGCCGGCATTAGATGCTTTTCCGGGTGAGTATAATATTTTAGCTTTATGAAAAATTTCAACCGCTTCCGGTGTACAAGGCATATTAGCACCCTCTCCTACACATATTACACCGTTATCAATTAATTTTTGAGCATTTTCTGCATTCAATTCATTTTGTGTGGCACAGGGTAATGCAATATCAACTTTTTGTTCCCACGGACGTTTTCCGGGGAAAAATTCAACTCCGAATTCTTCGGCATAAGGTGCAACAACGTCATTATTTGTGGCACGAAGTTCCAACATATAGTCAATTTTTTCACCTGAAATACCGTCAGGATCATAAACGTATCCGTCAGGACCTGAAATTGTTACAACTTTTGCTCCGAGTTCGGTTGCTTTTGTAACTGCACCCCAAGCTACATTTCCGAAACCGGATACAGCAACCGTTTTTCCTTTAAAACTATCGTTTTTTGTTGCCAACATATTTTGTGAAAAATACACATTCCCGAAACCGGTTGCTTGCGGACGCATTAAACTGCCGCCCCATTCTCTGCCTTTTCCGGTAAGAACACCGGTAAATTCATTTCGTAATCGTTTATATTGACCGAATAAGTAACCTATTTCTCTTCCGCCTACACCGATATCACCGGCAGGAACATCCGTATCCGGACCGATATGTCTGAAAAGTTCACTCATAAAACTTTGACAGAAACGCATAATTTCATTATCCGATTTTCCTTT
>Ga0164318_10004755_pt1 | contig 13086 bp, 11 predicted proteins | sample GuaBasSedimGuay9_FD_113734 | JGI IMG/M metagenome (GOLD analysis project Ga0164318, IMG submission 113734) | Subseafloor sediment microbial communities from Guaymas Basin, Gulf of California, Mexico - Guay9, Core 4571-4, 0-3 cm | ecosystem: Environmental > Aquatic > Marine > Hydrothermal vents... | reverse complement strand
GTTGGCTTTATACTTTAGTTTCATTGCTTTTGACCAAATTAAGCGAGCAACCCTGCCCATTACTGAATATTCAGCATCAATACCATTTGAGAAAAAGAAAGATAAATTAGGAGCAAACTGACTAATATCCATACCCCTTGAAGCATAATACTCAACATAAGTAAACCCGTTTGCCAATGTCAATGCCAATTGGGTTATTGGGTTAGCTCCGGCCTCAGCAATATGGTATCCGGATATAGAAACCGAATAGAAATTACGTACATTATGATCTGTGAAATACTGCTGAACATCGCCCATTAATTTCAAAGAAAAATCAGTAGAATAAATACAAGTGTTTTGTGCCTGGTCTTCTTTAAGAATATCTGCTTGAACAGTTCCACGCACCTTGCTCATTGTTTCTGCTTTTATTTTTGCATAAACATTTGTATCTAAAACCTGATCTCCTGTCACTCCAAGTAACATCAAACCCAATCCATTATTCCCTTCGGGCAAACTGCCCTGATACTTTGGTCTCTTGGTACCTTTTTCTTTGTATATTTTCTCAACTTTTCCTTCTATTTCTTTTTCCAGACCATTTTCTTTGATATAGACTTCGCACTGCTGATCAATTGCCGTGTTTAAGAAATAAGCCATCATTATAGGTGCAGGCCCATTAATGGTCATAGAAACCGAAGTATTCGATGCTGAAAGGTCAAAACCTGAATATAGTTTTTTAGCATCATCCAAACAGGCAATAGAAACACCTGAATTACCAATTTTGCCGTAAATATCGGGTCTTCTGTCAGGATCTTCACCATACAGAGTGACCGAATCAAAAGCGGTACTTAAACGTGCAGCGGGCATACCTGCTGACACATAATGGAAACGTTTATTGGTTCGTTCGGGTCCACCTTCACCAGCAAACATACGGGTTGGATCTTCCCCTTCTCTCTTAAACGGGAATACTCCTGCAGCAAACGGAAACTCTCCCGGTACATTTTCACGTAAATTCCATTTTAAAATATCACCCCAGGAATTATATTTTGGTAAAGAGATTTTTGGTATTTGTATATGAGATAGTGATTCAGTGTGCGTCGCAATTTTCAACTCTTTATCGCGAACTTTAAAAATAAAGAATTCATTTTTGTATGCTTCCTTTTTTCCCTCCCAAGCTTCAATAATCTTTTTATTTTTTGGATCAAAGTTTAGCTCTACCTCGGCATAAAGCTTTTCTAATTCTACTTTAAGCATATCATTATCTATTGCTAAATCAATTGCTTGTTTAATTCCGTAAAGTTTATTGGCCACTTGTGCCTGATCTTCAGTCCATAAGTTATAATTCCTGATGGTTTCAGTAATTTCTGATAAGTAACGCACTCTTTCTGAAGGAATAACGCTAATTTTTTCCGTATTTATTTCTGTAACATTAATATCCGAATGAAAATCAATGTTCAGTTTTTCTTTAATTTTTTCAAATAAAGCCCTGTATAATTCATTCACTCCTTTCTCATTAAACTGCGATGCAATGGTACCATAAACGGGCAGGTTTTCCGTATCCTCTTCCCAAAGTTGATGATTACGGGCATATTGTTTTTTCACATCACGTAAAGCATCCAACGCACCACGTTTATCAAATTTATTAATCGCAATTAAATCAGCAAAATCGAGCATATCAATTTTTTCTAACTGTGTTGCTGCTCCATATTCAGGAGTCATCACATACATTGAAATATCACTATGTTCTACAATTTCAGTATCAGATTGTCCAATCCCCGAAGTTTCAAGTATGATAATATCAAAATTGGCTGCTTTTACTATTTGAACGGCATCAGATACATATTTTGATAAAGCAAGGTTTGCCTGGCGAGTTGCCAATGATCGCATATAGACACGTTCATCGTTTATCGCATTCATACGAATACGGTCGCCAAGTAATGCGCCACCCGTTTTTCTTTTTGAAGGATCAACCGATATAATAGCTATTGTTTTATCTTCAAAATCATTTAAATATCTCCTTACCAGTTCATCTACCAATGATGACTTTCCAGAGCCCCCGGTTCCTGTAATACCAATTACCGGCGTGTCTTTTACTTTAGCCAGGTCATTTATTGCCTCTAATTGTCCATTTAGATTTTCTGGAAAATTTTCTGCACTTGAAATTAAAGATGCAATCGCATTAACATTTCCATTTTTTATATCATCAGTTGTATAACTGAATTTTTCACCAATTGCAAAATCTGATCCTTTTACCAAATCATTAATCATTCCCTGCAAGCCCATTTTTCGACCATCATCCGGTGCATATATCCTGGTAATTCCGTATTCTTGCAATTCATTAATTTCATCGGGAAGAATTACACCACCACCACCACCATAAATTTTAATATGTCCGGCATTTTTTTCCTGTAAAAGATCGTACATATATTTAAAAAATTCAATATGACCACCCTGATATGATGTAATGGCTATTGATTGAACATCTTCCTGAATGGCACAATAAACAATTTCCCGAACTGAACGGTTGTGACCAAGATGTATCACCTCTACGCCTGTAGACTGAATTATCCGACGCATTACATTAATTGCGGCATCGTGTCCATCAAAAAGCGAAGCAGCAGTTACAATTCGTATATTATTCTTTGGTTTGTATATTTCAATTGTTTGCATGAATATATTGGTTTTGTTTTTTTTGCAAATCTACATATTTTTTTTAGCTATGTAAACGCTCTGGAGAATTTTATAATAGTTTGACAACACAGTATTAAAATGACTACCAAATTGGAATAAAATAGCTCGTATAAAAACAAAAGCTGAAATGCTTAAGAGTAGTTTGATTTTTTTTCTTTAATTTAGCAGAAATAACTATTACCAAACCAAAAAATGGATGCTTTAACAATTAAACAACAAAATAACACAATAGGTGTTGTTCTTGATAAAGAAAACAAGAAGTTTGTTTTTGAAGGGCGCTCTTTACCTGAGAATACGGTAAAGTTTTTTGACCCGGTTATGAAGTGGCTTGAGAAATATAAAAAAGCACCTGCTTCAGAAACTCTTATTGATATGAATTTTATCTATTTTAATACTTCATCTGCAAAAATCATATTGGAGGTATTACAGGAATTTGACAATATTAAAAATGATGGGTACAGTGTAAAAATTACATGGCATTATATGGAAGAAGATTATGATATTAAAGAAGCTGGTGAGGAGTATGAAACTATGGTAAGCTTACCGTTTGAATATATTGAGCACCCTGAATCTGATTATGAATAAACAATTTCACTCCATGAACCCACTGATAATCAACAGAAAAGACAAAGATTTATTGAAAGTGCTTTTTGATAAAGAAAAAAATATATTTATCATTAATGGTAATTCTCTGCCTGAGAATGCTGTTTTATTTTTCACGCCTATACATGAATGGCTTTCGGAATACAAGGCACAACCAAACTCTGAAAGTATTTTTCAGATACACCTAAATTATTATAACACAACCTCATCAAAACATTTACTGAAAATCTTTTTTCATCTTAAAAACATTATGGAAAAAGGCAATAATGTCCTTGTTAAATGGTATGGTGCAGAAGATGCAGACTACCTTGATGAGGCAAATGCATATCAAAATATGGTAAAGATTCCTTTTGAATTTATTGAAGAAGTACCAGACTTTTCAAAACATTTTAATTAGTGCATGTCCATAAAGTTAAAACTTTAGAAAAACTTCGCAAGTTCAAAAAACTTACTAAGTTAGTACTCAACTTGCAAAGTCTTTCAGACTTGGTAAGTTTCTGGGGAAAACACACGTTATGGACATCTCTAATTCGTGACTATAAAAAAATACCAATAACTGCGTTATGCTCATCTTGGAAAAAAATCATTTACAATAGTAAACTCGAGCTTTAAAAAAAAACGAAAGCTTCCGCAGTAGCGGAACAGGCTTTGAACTTCGAATTTTTAGAAGCCACCTAGGTATTTTTATCCTTTAAAATCATAAAGGCTTCTTTTTTGGTTAAATAGCTCAACTCTTTTGCTGCGGGATAATGTTTTTCACAAAACCAGAAAGCATTTGGAGGATGTCCCACAAAACCAGGCTGACGTAATCGCTCATTCGCAATTTTATCCCCCTCATCTTCCTTAAAATAAATTAACCCACCTTCATTGGGTTCAAAATCTTTATCACATATACAGCACAAGGGTGGCATCATATCATTGTAATTTAGATTTATGATTTTAGAATTAAGAATTATTTATCAAAGCTCTCAATTTCAATCATCTGATTAAAAAAAGCCAGGTATTTTTTAGACTTTTCAATATATTGTTTGATAATATTTATATCTGCTTGCTTAAAATTCTTTAGACTTGTATAACCTACGCTTTCACCTAGTTCATTAATACTTTTTGAATCAACTTTAATCAGCTCGTTTTTATCCAGATAATATCTTAAAGTAGAATTCTCCCACATTCCCTCAGCTTTTCGAAAATAAAAAACCAAGTTCTCATTTTCATCAAATAAATATTCAATTCTATAATCCATGCTTGCTGCAACATTGTAACTTACAACTATTTTAACAAGATGGTAATCTAGTTTATAGGACGATTCGTCCGGATTAGCCTGTTCTGATTCATAATAAAAATTAATTTTTGTTGTCTGCAAACCAATTGCAGCTCGCATAGTATTCAAGCTTACCATATGCGATTGATAATTATCCGCATTTGCTTTGTAATACAAATCTTTAATCTTTTTCAATGCACTTTCCTGTGCAGTAATGTTGACTAATTGAAATAGAAAAAGAAGAAATATTACGGCTGTTTTCATATTGTTAAATGCTTATATTAATTGGTCTTAATACGGCAATATTATCCAAAGTTCTTATCAGAATTTTGAGATGATTAAGTATAGGCCGCCTCTAATAATTGGGTAATAAATATACGAAATTATTTGTAATTCATTAGCAAGTTAGTGGATTAATAAAAAAGGAACTTGATTTTAAAGAAGCTTTGAAGCTTATTTATTCAAAAGCACTTTAGCATTTTCTATAGCTTCTTTTGTGATGTTTTCACCACTAAGCATTTTGGCTAGTTCCTGTAACCTTTCTTCATCACTTAGTTTTTTTATTCCGGTGGTACTGGTTTCATTATTTTCACCTTTAAAAACCAAATAGTGATTATCACCTTTTGCAGCAACTTGTGGTAAGTGCGTAATATTTAAAACCTGCATATTCTCTGACATGCTTTGCATAATACCACCCATTTTATCAGCAATATCACCAGACACACCCGTATCAATTTCATCAAAAATAATGGTAGGCAAACCTATAGATTTCGAAAGTAAAGATTTTATACTAAGCATTAAGCGAGAGACTTCACCACCAGAAGCTACTTTACTAATATTTTGAACTTCTATATTTTTATTTGCCGTAAACAAAAAGCCAATTTTGTCTCTTCCATTAAAAGAAAATTCAGACAAGCTTTCCTGCTCAATTTTAAATTTAGCATCTGGCATTCCCAATTGTTCCAATTGTTCAGAAACATATTTTTCAATATCAGTAAAAACCTCTAATCTCTTTGTATATAATGTGTCTGCAAAATCACTTAATTTAGTAGTAGTTTTTTCTAAATCCTTTGTTAACAGGTCTATTTTGTCATCAAAAGAGACAATATTTTGCAACTTTTCATCCAACTGTTCTTTAATTCTCAACAATTCAGCAATCGAACTGACTTTATGCTTTTGTTGAAGAGAGTATATCAAATCCAATCGTGAATTCACATATTCAATCCTTGCCGGATCAAACTCAATACTACCAAGCATTAGTTCTATTTCTGAAGCAATATCTTTTAATTCAATATAGGTAGAATCTATACGTTTTTCAATAGCATTAATTTTGTCATAGTAGGGAATAATTCTGGCAGCTGCCTGATGTGCTTCTTTCAAATTGATAAGTACCGAAGCATTATCTTCAGACATGGAATTATGAATAACTGCTAAATTACGTTGAATTTCCTCTGTATGATTTAGCGTTTTTGATTCATTTTCCAATTCAGTCTGTTCACCATCAAGTAAATTTGCTGTTTCTAATTCGTTAAACTGAAAATTAAGGTAATCAAAATCATCTTTTGATTGTAATGCTTCCGTTTTTAAATTTTCAAGTTGTTTTCTTATCTTTTTATAATATATGAACTTTTGATAGTAATTTGCTAATAAATCTGCATTTCCTACATATGAATCAACCACTTTTAATTGAAATTCCGATTGATTTAGGTTCAAATTTTGGTGTTGTGAATGGATATCAATCAATTGCAAACTTAAATCCCTTAACACGTTAAGTGTAACAGGTGTATCATTAATAAATGCACGTGATTTACCTGCCGGGCTAATCTCTCTTCTTAAAATGGTTTCATTAGCATAATCTAACTCATTAACTGTAAAAAACTCGTTCAAACCATAATTAGTTAGAAGAAAATTTCCTTCAACCACACATTTTCGCGTATCATCTTTTAACACACCAGTATCTGCACGTTGCCCAGTTATTAATGACAATGCCCCCATTAATATTGATTTTCCTGCACCGGTTTCACCCGTAATTATGGAAAACCCAGAGAAAAAATCAATTTCGATGGAATCAATTAATGCGTAATTTTTTATGCTTAAAGATTTTATCACTTTTAAATCAGGAATTAATTTTCATTGAAGTTGTAAAAATAGTAATTTCAAGTAAGTTTTTGATATATTTTTCAAATTGTTTACATTTATAGTGTATTAGGTACATTTTTTTAATATTTTATTCTGGATTATTTTTTAAAAGTTTGATTTTTAACTAAATATATTTATTATGTCTGATTTCTTAATTTTCACACTTCTTATAATCTTTGCTTCAACTCCCGTAATGATTTTTGCATTGAGATATCTTTTTAAAGGATCAATATTGTTTACCTTTGGGATTTACATGCTGATAAGTATAGATGTACTGCTGATTCTTACATTTTGGGTAGCTAATATTGGATCATTAACTGATTTTTTGTGGGCGTTTCCAATTGGAACTATTTTTCTTGTGGGCACTTTTGTAAGGCTAAGACAAACTGTGAAAATCAATTTGGAATTAATTGAGCAAAAAATCATTTCACTATCAAAAGGAAACCTTACTGATATTATTGAGGGGAACGTGTTAAATAATAAAACAGAAATTGGTAATATTGCCCGAGCAGTCGTAGAGCTAAATTCATCACTATCGAGTATGGTAACAAATATAAAATCACATTCTGAATCAATAGCTGCAGCAAGTCTTCAGCTAAGCTCCAGTTCCGAACAATTATCACAAAGTGCCAGTGAACAAGCCTCTTCTTTTGAAGAAATATCTTCCACCATGGAAGAAATATCGGCAAATATTCAACAAAACACCGATAATGCAAAAGAAGCAGAAAATATATCCGTTGCTTCTGCCATTGATGTGAATCAAGTTAGTAAAACCTCTCGTGATAGTCTTGAAAACATAAAAAATATTTCTGAGAAGATTACCATTATTAATGATATTGCCTTCCAAACCAATATTTTAGCAATAAATGCTGCAATTGAAGCTGCTGCTGGGGGCGAGCACGGAAAAGGTTTTGCTGTTGTGGCTTTAGAAGTGAAAAAACTGGCTGAAAAAAGTAAAAATGCCGCCGATGAAATAGGTAGCTTAGCTGAAACAAGTGTAAGTGTTACGGTTGAAGCTGAAAAATTAATGGAAAATATTATACCGGGAATTAAAAAGACAGCTGGTCTTGTACAGGAAATAAACATTGCCAGTCAGGAACAAAATAATGGGGCAATACAAATTAATGATGCAGTACAAAAGTTAAATCCTGTCACTCAACAAAATGCGGCTACGGCGGAAGAAACGGCCGCTAATGCCCAGCAGTTAGCTGAGCAGGCAGAGGCATTAAAAAAGATAATATCTTTTTATAAAACAGAAAGGGGAATTTAATTCTTGGTTAATACGTCATAATCTTTAATACGTGACGGATCAATTTCTTTTAGTATCGTGTGTACTTTTGTTTTTTCAGCAGCAAATGAGCCAGCAAATATTTTAACTAATTCCTTATGCTTGGCATCCATAATTACCCTTAAAAGGTACAGGTTAGGGTTCAACCTATACACTTTCTGCAAATAACGTATGCTTTCCGCAATTTCAGCTCTACCTGACTCCAGAGTGGCACTCATTTTATCAAGACCTTGCCTATGATAACGATACATTGCTCTACGTAGTGCACCATTACGACTATTTAGTAAATTTTTAATTAAGAAATACCTATTATCCTGTTTGCGTGCATCAAATGCCTTCCAGCCCTTAAATTGTGATCCTTGTGCATTATCAACAATCTTTTGTGCTTTCTGAAAAAACAGAGTGCCTCCCTCCATTAAAAAAGTATCAAAATCCATTCCTATAATAATATACGCATAATAAGCTAATACAGCAGTTAGGTTTGAACCATGACTACTTTCATTAAAATTAAGATTTTGATTTTCAATATATTCAAAATCAAACTGATTATCCCGTTCCTTAAGGTTTAAAATAGGTGACTCATAAGAGGATTCAAAAACCGGACGGTTTGAAATAACCTGTAATGTTGCTGTATAGCGATTTCCCGAAAATGATGTAATGTTTATTAAAAAGCTACACTTAATTCGTTCGTTATTACGAAATTCATAACTTCCCCATTTACGTGAATTCATAAACTGGCTAATATCCCTTTGCATATTTTCAAAAATCTGCCTCGAAACGCCTGTGATTCGAGAATAGTTTACCTGCACACGACAATTAAGCTCCTGGGCATTGGTAATAGTTATGCCACTGAGAACAAGTATCAACAATATGGTTTTTAATTTCATATTTTTTATAAAATAGCTAATTTATAACTTGAAAGAAAAAATTAAGAATATAAAGTCAATGTCATTTAATTAAGCCTCTGATAGGGTTCAAAACCACTGTCAGGGCATGCACAAAACCCCACCAGCAATATATAATCCCCGAAAATTGGAGCAGGCTCTGACGGTGTTTGTAATTTAAATTAATAATTTCACTAACTAAACGATATTGAATTATAGCTAATCAAACTATTTATCGCTTACTATTTTTTCAATTTCATCAACAATATCTATTGCAACTTCTGCCTTTGATTTTAACTCAAATTTTTTAATATTATTATCTTTAAATAAAATACTTATTTTATTCGTATTGTGTCCAAATCCCGCACCTTTATCCTGTAAAGAGTTTAGCACAACAAAATCAAGTTTTTTCTTTTCAAGTTTTCCTGCGGCATTTTTCTCTTCATTATCAGTTTCAAGTGCAAAACCAATGAGGATCTGACTTTCTTTTTTCAGATTACCCAGTTCAGCCGCAATATCCTTAGTAGGCTTCAATTCAATATACAGATCATTATCATCAGCTTTACGTTTTATTTTTTTATCAGATGTTCTAACTGGAGTATAATCCGCTACAGCTGCATTCATTATTGCAATATCAGTTTTCGGGAAATAATGCATACAAGCATCAAACATTTCTTTGGCAGATGTTATATTAATAGTAGTTATTCCATTTGGCTTTTCAATACTTACGGGGCCACTAACTAAGATAACTTCCGCACCTCTTTTTTTGCATTCTTCTGCCAGGGCATAGCCCATTTTTCCTGAAGAATAATTCCCAATAAACCGCACAGGATCAATTAATTCATGTGTAGGCCCTGCTGTAATGAGTATATTTTTCCCTGCTAAACTTTGTGTTTTGCTAAAAAAAAAATTTACCTCATTAAAAATAACAATTGGCTCAGCCATTCGTCCCTTTCCTATTAACCCACTTGCTAATTCGCCACTATCAGCATCAATACAAGTATGACCTCTATTAATTAAATTAGTAATATTTTGCTGTGTTGCAGGATGTTGATACATATCCAAGTCCATTGCCGGAGCAAAAAATATTGGGCATTTTGCTGACAAATAACTTGTAAGTAATAAGTTGTCCGCAATTCCATGATTCATTTTCGCAAGAGTATTAGCCGTTGCGGGAGCAATAACCATTGCATCTGCCCACAAACCTAAATCAACATGACTATTCCAATCTCCGTTTTCTGCATTGAAAAAATCAGTTAAAACTGGATTTTTGGACAAAGTCGCTAATGTCAGAGGTGTAATAAACTCTTTGGCAGCTTCAGTCATTAGCACTTTCACTTCTGCACCAGCTTTAATAAATTCCCGGATAAGGTGAGCCGTTTTATAAGCAGCAATCCCTCCTGTTACACCTATAATGATTTTTTTACCTTTCATAATGGAATAAGGTATTTTTAATTAACATCTATTTTAGCAAGGTATAAATAGTGTTTGTCCATAATGTCCGATTTCTTTCCCGATAATCTCGGGACAGGCTGTTATGCTTGTCTTTCAAATCAGTCATTTACAAAAGTAAACTCTTGATTTTCAAAGCTACTCAAGCCTTGAACTCGAACATTCTGAACGAAACTCTTGACTTTACAGACAGTATCTAAATAATCCCCTGTAAAAGTCAAAAGTAATTGATTTTCAAGATTACACAAACCTTTGAACTTTAAAACATTACCAAACAACCAAGTTACCATACAATTAGCAATTTACTCCACATATAAAACCAAACCTTTTAAGTATTCATTTTCAGGATGGTATATATTAATCGGATGATCAGGTGGTTGAGTAGTTTGGTGTAATATTCTGATATTTCGTTTTGCATCGGCAGCTGCACCAAAAACAATTTTACGGAACAAATCACGTGTAATTTTTTGTGAACAAGAAAAGGTAAAAACAATTCCACCCGGATTTATTTTCCTAAAAGCAGTAAGGTTTAATTCTTTATACCCACGAGATGCATTCGGAACAGCTTTAGCAGTTTTTGCAAAAGCTGGAGGATCCAGAACAATTAAATCATATTTATTTTCCGTTTTTTTCAAAAATCTGAAAACATCTTCAGCATAAGATTCATGCTTTTCAGGCTTTACACCATTTAATTCAAGATTCTTATCAATTAATTCAATAGCTGCTTTTGATGAATCAACAGAATGCACTAATTCTGCACCAGCCTCTAAAGCATAAAGACTAAAACCACCGCTATAACTAAATGTATTACAAACTTTTGCTCCTTTTGAATATTCTTTAATTAACATTCTGGCATCTCTTTGATCGAGAAAAAAACCTGTTTTTTGTCCGGTTTCAATATTCACCTGAAATTTTACTCCGTTTTCTACAATTTCAATTTCAGGACTCCCTTCTTCTTTTGAAATCCAACCTTTTAAGGTTTTTACACCCTCCAGTCTACCAGTAACATCTTTTGCTTTCAGATAAACCTTTTTATATCCAAATTCCTCTAAAGCATTAATTATAAAATCTTTTATTAACTCGGTTCCTTTTATCAATAACTGAATAACTACCGTATCATTATAAACATCAGCAATTAAGCCGGGAAAAAAATCACCTTCTGCATTTACCAAACGAAAAGCATTCGTTTGCCCGGATAAAATAAACCTTTCACGTATTACAAATGCTTTCCCTAATTTATCGGTCCAGTATTGTTGCGATAACACATCAGTTTCTTCAGCAGTATATTCAAACACCCTGCAAACAATCTGAGTACCCGGTGCATAAAACCCGTAACCTATCAAGCGATTATCAAAACTATAAACAGATAGTATTTCCCCTATTTCAGCCTCAGGAAGTTCCTGTACAGCACCTGAATAAACCCAGGGATGACGATTTATAAAGGCTCTTTCACGACCTTTTTTTATTATAAGCTTTTTCATTTATTTTTTATTATTTACAATAAGCAAACCCAACCTACTGACTACCAAACATATCACACGATTAAAACACTTATCGCTTACACTTCCAGTAGGTTTTACAAAGTAAAGAATTATTTAGCAATTAAAAAGTAGTTTTGGTTTCAGCTTCAGGAAATTGTTTAATAAAACGCTATTAATCAGTTTGTTTATTTATTTACATGATAATGTAACTGTTGTACTTTTAACGAAAAATTGCATTTGTGACTTGAATCTACGCAGGTTTAATTTTTAAGGAGAAATTTTGAAATTGACTAATTTTACCGTAATTTAGATACTAATTTGAAACATTAACTAAAACAAAAAATCATGAGCGCAAAGAAAAAAATACGTATTTCTGTAATTCTTGTATTGTCATTCTTAATGATTAATTCAATGAATTTAATAGCACAAAATTTAGATTCATATGGTGACATGAAACGCCCTGCAAATATTGGAAATTCTGATTTTGATAGCTTTAAGAATTCCTGTTTTGACATTTATTATAATTCGCACAAATTGGATAAAAACCTAAAAGTGATTGAGGGGAATTTGGTTAAATATGCTGACGACAAAGACAATATTGATTTTGAATCTTTAGGAAAAGACATTGAGGCATTAAAAAAATCAAAAGAATCAGCAAAAGAATTAAGCACTGACTTAAAAGCGCTTGATGATAAGTCAACATCAATGGTCAAAAATGCAAAAAACCTTAAACCAAGAACAAAATCACCAAAGGCAGTTAAAAACACCAACAATTCAATTAAAGCCCTGAATGATGCGAAAGTAACTTTAAAAGAGGTCAGCGAAAACCAGGTGACACTGCTAAAGACTGCACAGGAACTATTAGGTGATAAGTAAATGTATAAATTGTAACAGATGGCTTAGCCCATCTGTTCAGCAATAATTAAAAGAATTTTGAACTTTTAATCAATATTGGGCTTCGAGCCCGTTGCGGCACCGAAAGGAAGTCCGCTTGCCCCGGTTAAGCTGGGGCTTTTTTTTATTAAATTATCAACAGCAAAGGAGTATTACACTTTTCTTTTTAAGAGTTAATTTTGCACAAAAAAAGCTGAGTAATAACAAACTACCCAACTTTAATATTTATGAAATGACAGATTAAATTAAGCGTGTGCTTTTAATGTAATGGATGTTTCTTTCCTCCAAGTAGTTAATAAAATACTTAAAGCAAACTTCATGTTTACCTACTAATTCCGGTGGAAAAACTCCTTTCTCTGCAAACAAACCATCTAGAAACAGGTTGGCAGCCGCCGTAGCAGTATAACCCGTTGTTCG
>Ga0164318_10004754_pt1 | contig 13086 bp, 16 predicted proteins | sample GuaBasSedimGuay9_FD_113734 | JGI IMG/M metagenome (GOLD analysis project Ga0164318, IMG submission 113734) | Subseafloor sediment microbial communities from Guaymas Basin, Gulf of California, Mexico - Guay9, Core 4571-4, 0-3 cm | ecosystem: Environmental > Aquatic > Marine > Hydrothermal vents... | reverse complement strand
TCAAAAATTTTGAGAGATGAAGAATACATTGAAATTCCTAGCCGATGAAAACATACCACTAAAAGTTGTTAAGAAACTAAAACAAGAAGGATTTGATATAATTTCAATATCTAAATTAAAACCTGGCATTAACGACTACGAAGTAATAGAACTAGCTTGTAAGATGAATAGAATTATAATAACATTTGATAAAGATTTAGGCAGAATGGTAATTTTAGAGAAGATAAAACCTCCAGGGCTCATAATTTTGAGAATAAGACCAGAAAGTGTTGAATACATATATAACGTTTTAAAAAAGGTATTAACTTTGACAACAGATTTCCATAATAAGTTTATCGTAGTGAAAAGAAAAATAATAAAAGTATTAAAATTTTCAAAAAACAGAAAGATAACAAAATTATAAATTCTACGTAAAGTTTCACACATAAGCTAAGCTCAATCCAAATTGAATTATTTATAGTTATGTTTAAGAGTTTCCTTTAGTTTAAATAGTGATATTGTTCCTCCAACGAAGTTTAGGAGAGCTGCTATGTAAAGGTTTTTAGCTAATCCTAGTATTTCACCGGTTACTCCGCCGAGAATTGCTCCAAAACTTTTTCCCAAATTCATAGAACTATTTATTATTGACATCCCTCTTCCTCTTTCCTCCTCCGAAGTTAGATCAGAAGTAATGACTACCGATCCAACGTATATACCTGCATAAAGAGGAATTGCCCATAACGCCGCCACTACGTACGGGTTTTGAATATACAGAAGAATTAAGAAAAGCGCACCGTATCCAAAAGAACTATAGAGAATAACAAGCTTTCTGCTTACTTGATCAGCAATTTTACCGAGTAGAAGCGATGCTACCATACCAGTTAGTGTTGCAGCAGCATTTGAAACCCCTAAAAGAATATAGGTCCCCTTTATATCTTCAATAAAATATATGGAGAAATACGTAGAAAACGTGTATGCTCCAAAAGAAATGAAAAACACAACAAAAAACAAAGCAAGGATCTGTGTTCTAGCAAAAATCTGCCAAAAAGTAACCTCACTTTTCTTCTCCGCCCCATAACCATATTTGATCACAGTTTCCTTCAAACACACTAAAACAACAAAAGTTCCAATCAAGGATGATAGAAATCCGATGAAAAATACAAAGCTAAGCCCAATAGTTTCAGCACCAAAACCTCCAACTAGGCTACCAGCAAACCATCCAATAGATGTATAAGCTTCATATTTACCCACACCTTCCCCTTTCATTTCAACATGTTCACTGAGAAACGCATAGCTAGTTGGAAGCGAAGCTGCGTTAAAAACCGTTACGAAAATGGTTGCCAAAAGAAAGTGGAAAGGATTCCGCAATACAGCATAAAGTAAAGATAGAAGACCCGAAGTGAACAACCCCAAGATTATGAACGGTTTCCGTTTACCTATTTTATCCGATAAATGTCCCCATAAGGGAGAGGCGGTCATAGAAACCAAAGATGGAAGAGAGCAAACAGCGCCAATTAAAACTAAAGACGCCCCCTTTATAAAAATGTAAATTGGCATAAAAGCCCATATTAAACTCCAAGTGAAAGCATCTAAAGCATAACTAATATACAAGGGCATTATCTTTTCCGTTTCATTTTTCAACCACTACCACCTTTAACCGTTCTCTAAATAGCTTTTAACATCTATTTGAAGTCTCTTTGTAACTTCCTGTAGAATTGCATTAAAAATGTGTGATTTTTCTTTTGCGTTTTTATATTCCTTTAGTAAGTTGAAGAGCGGAATTACATCATCATCGGATAAGTTAAAAGTTTCTAATACCCTTTTTCTAACAGCTGATCTGGGATTTAAAAAAAGAAACTGAACAAGTTGAGTTAAATTTTTCCCCTTTTTTGAAAAAGCACCCTTATCAAAATCTAAAAAACGCGGTCCGCCGCTGGTAATTATGATGTGACGCTTAGGTAAATGTAATTGACCGTGAACTACGCCAACTTCATCCATTTTATAAGCTTTCCAAAGACTTTTCAAAACCACTTCTCTAATCTTTGCAGGATCTTCTTCCTTCAATAGAAAATCTATTATAAAATCTCCTTCCAAAAATTCTTCTATCAAAAATCTTTCCCTTTCGTCGTAAAAGTAAAGTTTAGGTCCAAGTCCATACTTATTCAAGTAACTTAAGAAATGAGCCTCCTTTCTAGCAGCATTCTTAGCGCACCGCTCATCTTTTTCGATCTTAACAACCACCTTATTTCCATCTTGCTTTAAAAGCAGTGCAACAAAGTTTGTACCCTTCCCTAAATAAGAAAGTTGCCCTTTTTTAACCAACTCCGATAGAATTCTTTTCGCTCTTCCCTCTTTAACCTTATTTATTGCTAAGATGTCAAGTATTTCTTCCAAGATTTCACACCTTACTTAGGACTTAACTTTAATTCTCTTATTAGGAAACCTCTAATAATCTCGTACAGAAATCCAGCTTCACTGGGAAGACCAACAAAAGCTTCCTTCCCTTCTATTAACAGTACGGGAAAGTAATTGTAAGAAGAAAGCTTTTCTTCACCCCTTTCCCATCTTACATCCACCTTAACGTCAAAGTCTTCTTCAATTAAATCTTTTGTCTCCAAAAGCCATAGATAACACGTATAACTTGGGTAATCTTCCTCAGGACCGATAACCTCTATCTTCACCTCCCTCATTCAAAACCCTCCTCGAAAAATTTTTCAATTTCCCTTAGAATTTTAAGTTTGTGATTAACATGGAGGTTAAAACTATATATTTTGAACGTCCAGGACCGGAGAACACTGATAAAACGCTTGAAGCAGCGAAGAAAAGAGCACAAGAACTGGGTATCAAATATGTTGTAGTTGCAACAACCTCCGGGGAAACAGGGGCAAAAACAGCTGAAATATTTCAAGGAACAGGTATAGAAGTCGTTGTCGTGGCCCATCAATACGGTTTCCGTGAAGCGGGAAAAATAGAGTTAAAAAAGGAGTTTGAAGAGAAAATTAAAAATCTAGGAGCAAAGCTTCTAGTAGGAACAGACATCTTCACCATGGTGCCCAGAGCTTTTAGAGGAAAACTGGGAGGAGACCCGCTGGATATCGTGAGCGCAACGTTAAGAATGTTCTGTCAGGGCGTGAAAGTTTGCGTTGAAATCGCAGTTATGGCAGCAAATGCAGGCCTCGTACCAGTTAATCAAGACATAATAGCCATAGCTGGCACTGGCACGGGAGCAGATACAGCAATAGTGTTGAAACCAGCAGACGTTTCAAGAATGTTCACCGACCTTAAAATCAAAGAAATCATAGCAAAGCCAAGATAACTAAATCACTCTAGAGCGTTCTCATAGCAATTTATTTCTTTGTAGTGGATTGTTTTTGTTTTTCTAACATTTAGATGAGCTGGTGCTGGAGTAAAGAGAGAACTATTGTTCCCTTGAGCAGATAAATAACCTAAAATATCTCATTAACTATTTATTTTAGTAAGGTTAAATGATTTTGGTGTAGTTGAATTGTTAATAAGTGAAATTGCGCCTGGCGTAATTCGAGTACGAGGAGAGTATAAATCCTCCATAGGCTACCCTTCAAGTTACATGTTCTTTGGAGACGATGAAATCGCTATTATTGACACGGGAACCCTAGACTTTCCTCGCAGAGAACTATTAAAAACCATTGAGAAACGTGGTTACGACTTTCAAAAACATGTCAAAATGATTATAATCACACATCCACATCTTGACCACATAGGAGGGCTAAAATGGTTAAGAAACAAAACAAAGGCTGAAGTTGCTGCTTTTGAAGGTGTTGAGGAACTCTTAAAAAAACCGTCAAAAATATTTGAAAAAAATTTTAATGTTGGAACGTTCAGCAAACTAAAGTTAAAAACCCTAAACCCGACCTTCGATTACGAGGAATTAAAAGGTGTAAATGTAGATCACCCACTTGAACAAGGAGAAACCTTAACCTTTGGAAACCATAAATTAAAAGTTTATCACACTGGAGGACACTGCTTTGGTCACATCGTCCTATACGATCCCTTGAGAGAGGTTCTCTTTGCTGGAGACGAAGTTCTATGTCATCCTCAAAGCCCATTAAAATTCTTCATAGATCTAACCGGGGACGTCGAGAAACGGGAACATGCACTTAAAGTTCTTAACAAACTAAACCCTAAATATTTACTGCCTGCACACGATGAACCAAGAATAGGGGAGCAGGCAAAAATTGCACTAGAAACAGCGCTAGATGCTCACAATATATGGAAGGAAACGGTGATAGATGCTGTCAAAGCCTTAAACAAAGGAAAACTATCGGAAATCGGGGAATATGCTAGAAAGCTTCTCGATATAAAATGGACGCAAGGAATGGACGTGCTTGTAAACGATTTAACAACATTAGCCTTTCTAAAACAGCTTGAAAAAGAGGGAAAAATAGAGAAAATTAAAGAAAAGAAAGAAACCCTATGGAAAATAAGGACTTTATTCTAAAATTAATTTACGTATTAGAGAATTAAAAGTTTAAGATCTAATTTTTGACTGATACTCGGCTAGTAATCTTCTTATTTTCTTTGCTTTTTCTCTACCAAACTCTGGGATTAAATCCTTTATTCGTTCAATAATATCTCCGACCAACTCCATGTCGTTAGCTTCCAAATATTTATCTATTGCCTTAAAATAGTAATCAACAGCTTTACCATATTTTCCACTTTCCTCCCATGCTTCAGCTATTGTCACCAAAGTATCAGCAACACTTGGCGTATCTTCTTTTTCCTCTATAATATCTAAAGCTTTCTTAAAATATCTCTCAGCTTTCTGGGTATCATTTAAAGCTAAATAACCGCTACCCAGATCTAGGTAAGCACTCACTAAGCCATCAGTAATATTCAGTTTTTTATACATCCTTATAGCTTTCTGCAAATAATTAATCGCGTCTTCAAACTTTTGCATGTTCAAATATACCACTGCCAATCCATAGTAGGTGTCCGCTAATCCCTCCTCCTCTTTAAATTTCTCGTAGATCTGTAAAGCCCTATTGCAATAGGAAATAGCGCTTTCAGGTTTTCCAATATTACTAAAGGCTATGCAAAGATTATAGGAAGTATCTGCTATACCCTTCTCATCGCCAATCTTCTCATAATTTTTTAAAGCTCGTAAACAGCAATCCACAGCTCTTTCATGTTCTTCACTTTCAAGTAAAATCAACGCCGCCTGATTAAATCTCTGAGCAGCACTCAAAAGATCACCGCTTTCTTCAAATTCCTCTCCTTCCAAAATAAGTTTATCAACATCCCAATTTTCTTCCTCAGTGTTTTCACTAAACTCACCATTATCCTTGTACACTTTTCCCACCCTTACTACTTACCTTATCCTGTCTTTATTTTTGTATCGCTGCAAACACTTTTCATTTAAGCTTTAAAAGTTTTGCTTACAATTTACTTTTGCTTAACCTAAAATATTTGAAATCAGCTGACTTACCTTCGGTATTTCAGACTGTTTCATCTTATTCAGAACAATTTTAACCCGAGCTTTACCTTCAATGAGATCTGGAATAGACTTAAAGAACTCTTCGACGACAACATCAAATATTTTCCTATATCCAATTTTCTCCATTGTCCATCCGTAGTATTTTTTCCAAGAAGCTCTTGGCAACAGCTTCTCAACAGTTAAGTACGGGTTCAGGGAAGCAGATATCGTTACAATGAAATCCAAAAACTTACTTTCCCTTTCAACAGGTAAAAGTTTAAACCTTTGCTTAAAAATCTTCAAACTTTCATATTGCGCTTGAGCTGTTTCAACGGACTCAACTATACTTTCCCTAAAAGCCCTTCTAGGCTTAGTTCCTTTAAGATTAGGCGTATATGCTATGGTTCCCCTTTCACCAATAACCACAATGTCTTCCTCAGCCTTTCCAAGTGAAAAACCAGCCTCCTCTTTTGCCACATCTAGGTCAACAGAGGGCCAGTCAGGAGATAAAGTTACCATACCATAAATTTCCCGAATGTTATCTTGCATACTCAGTGGATCAGAACTTATTATATGTGTAAAGTGACGTGTTTCACTTGTAGCAATTTTAGCGTCTTCTTGAGCATCAAGAGTATACATACTGTAGATAACAGCGTCTCTAAGCTTTTCAAAAAACTCGTCAAAATCCGACTTACCGAAAGATGGCGAACTAATAGTGATATCTTCACCATTAGCAAATCTAATCAAAGTATCTACGGTAAATTTCCCTTGAAGAGCAGATTTCAAATGGAGAATACATGAACCATATGGGAAAATTTTTACTTCAATATTGCCCCTTATTGGCAAATCCAATACTCCTTCAATTAACAAATTCTTTTGAGACTTAGCCACCAAAGGTACTAAATGCCTTATCGGAAACTTAATTGTTTTTGATAACTTTAAAAGCTCATGATGAGTAGGTCTCCAAGAGCCATGTACATTTATCCTTAAAAGTCCAACTCCCTCTATGTAGTCTATTACTCTTTTTTCAGCATCTTTCTCCGCTATTTTACACTTTCTCAAAACATAGTCAGGGTCTCCCAGGAATCTAAATCTTTCCTTCAACTTTTCAGGTTTCTCTATAACATATATTAATGGAAAGACCCTGTAAATATCTATTGATGCGACACGAAGGTTTACTAACTTCACTTTTCCTCCCTTCTCTACCTTGGTAACATTAACTATCGTTGCATTTTAGTAGTGTCTTAATTCTTCAACTAATAGTTAGCTAGTAATATTTTTCTTTCCCTTATTGTTTAACCCTCTTAACAATAAGGGTTAATCCCTCTACATCGATCACCTCGACTTTATCGCCAGTTGCTATGAACTCCTCGTCTGTTTTTGCAGACCATTCTTCGCCTTCCACATAAACGATACCTCTTAAATCAGGCGTTATATCGGTTTTCGCATAACCCGTTTTCCCTATTAAAGCTTCTACATCAAGCGTTTTCTTCAGTCGTTTAGCTTCTAATCCTTTATAAATTATAAAGCCGAAGAACAGCGAGGTAAAAGCCGTTATGGTAAATGCTAAGATTCTGAAAGTTGTGTAGAATCGAGGTGGCACATACCATCCCCTATATTCAAATGGTACAAAGGGAGGAATTATCAGCAATATACCAATGAGAATGCATACACTTCCACCCACAGCTAAAGCACCAATATGTGTTTTTAACTCAGCTATAAACAATGATACTCCAATTAGTAGGAAGATTACCGAAGCAGCACTGACACCAATAACTCCTAGACCAACTAAGCCGAGAAGTAGACATATGCTTCCAACAAGCTCAGCACCAACCCCAGGAGTCACGAGACCAAAAATTAGCGAATAAATTCCTATCGTTAAAAGTATGGATACTATCAAAGGATCACTTACTGTTTGTAATAGCATGTAACGTGTTCCCCGTGAATAAAATATAACATTTTTATTACTTATCCCTGAAAAAGAGTACTTCTTAAGTACTTTTCCTTCTATAGGTTGATTTTTATCTAAAAGTTTCCAAACAGGCGTAACATTAGCTAAAATTTTCTCTTCTACCTCTACCAATACTTTATCTTCAAGTTTTGAAAATAATTCTTGCAATGCAATATTAAGATCCGACGTAGATTGAACTACAAACTCTACTACTCTGTATCTTAATGCCTCTTCAGCAATTAAGTTAAGATTACTTAAAATAAATTCAACTGCAGCAGTTTCATTTCTTGAATGGTGAATCGCAAGACTTCTCATCTTCGTGACAAGGAAATTTATCACTTTATCATCGGTCACTGGTCGCCCATATTGGTCAACAGGACTACAAGAACCTATAACTGAACCAGCAGACATAACTGCTATATGGCTTGCCATCAATATGTACGTACCGCCACTTACAGCTGTTGCTCCCTTTGGATAAACAAAGACTGCAACTGGGACTTTCGAATTTGAAAAAAGCGTTATAATATTATCTATTGCTCCAAGTTCTCCGCCTAAAGTGTTAATCACAAAAACAGTTAAGTTTGCATTAATCCCTTCAGCTGTTTCTATAGCGTTTTTAAACATTTCATATGTCGCTGAGGTTATTTCCCCATCAAAATTAACTACAAGAACGCTATTAGAAGTTGTTGCCATATTTCCGGTTGAGAAATTAACTACTGAAAATAACCACAAGAGTAGGAAAACCGTACCTAACAATACCTTCACGTTTTTCATGAATTTCCCCATATCAATTAAAATTTCTAGGAATTTTAAATATATTGCAACAATTGTTTAACCCTTTTTTAATAAATTAAAAGAAAAATGCAAATAATATCAAACCCGTGATATCGAATATATGACAATTTTTCCACGTTCAATTTTAAACTCCAAACTGTATTTTTTCCCTTCTAAACTTCCCTGTAAACTATATCCAATCCTATATTTTAGAGCAGGGGAATTCGGATAGTTCACCAAGTATCTGTAAAATGAAAGTTTAGCTTTTTTCTTCTTAAGTCTTAAAAACAGTTCCTTAATTTGGTCCTTTGATAAATTAACACTTCCTGATTTTCCCTTAGAAAAGATAATTTTCCCTTCTTTAGCCAATCTAAGTATTTCTGTCTTCGGTATCATCGATCTCACCTTCATTCCACACGTAGAAACTTACCACTTATGAGTATGGATAAAATTATTACAAAACTTATAAGCATTGTCAATCTACAATTTAAATACCAAGATGAAATATTTACGTTTGTAGATATCGCTAAAGATGTCTTGCTTTTAGAGTAAGGATACTGTCAATCATTTTAGGTTATATTAGATTTTGATTTTAGTGACAAATTTTAGTAAGTAACATCTTATAGAAAGCTGCTAGCATTAGGTATTTTAAAGTCAGTATTTTTGAGTTCATATAGATGCTTTTACTACAAGATATGAAAATCATTTGTTTTACATATAGGAAAAATATATTACTTACTGGTGCAATATTTAATAGTTACAACAGGTTTGTCACAATACATGTGTTTCCTATAAACATTACTTAAACAATGACAAACACAACAATTGGAGGTGTCTCTGGTTGGCACAAGCAAAAAGAGAAGAAAACGTAATATTAGTAGGTAAAAAACCCCCAATGAACTATGTTCTAGCAGTTGTAATGCAATTTAATAGCGGAGCAAACGAAGTAGTAATAAAAGCTAGAGGAAGAGCAATAAGTAAAGCCGTAGACGTAGCAGAAATCGTCCGGCAGAGATTTTTACCGGAAATGGTTGAAGTAAAGGAAGTAAAGATAGGAAGTGAAGAAGTAGGGGAGGAACAAAACAAGAGAACTGTCTCAACAATAGACATAACACTAAGACGAGTAAGTTAATCTCGTTTTTTGTCTTGATTATCTCTATTTAGCCAACCTAGTTTTATTCTTTTATTTTATTTGCCAATTAGCACTTTAAACGGATAAGTTTCCTTTTAGATTACATTTTTGGCTAATATCCTTCCCTGTAATGTTTTAACAAGCAAAACGATCTAAAAATATTTTAGGTAAACCTAAATTCTAGCTTAGAGAAACCTCATCAACGATAAAAATATTTTTGTATATAAAAGTACTACAAAAATATTAGTTGTTCACATTGACTGTGGGGGGATTAGTGGCGAAAGGAGATTTCGTTTTAATCGAAAGAAAACCATCAAAAGGAACCCTTTGTGGAAATTGCGGCCATCCACTAACAGTAGAAGTGTATTGGAAATCTGGAAAAATAATTAAGAGAATTTTCTGTGAAAACTGTGGTATGGAAGCATGGAGAGAATAAAGATGCCCCAGGTGTGGTTTGGTTTACAATCGAGATTTAAACGCTGCAATAAATATAGCCTACTCCTTAACGAGAGGAGTAGGATGGGGGAGCTGTGAATCTCCCTCGAACTCCCACATGAAGTGCTGGTGAAAAGCCAGCACAGAACGGGAGAAGCCACCGTCTTTAGATGGTGGCAGTTCACAAACGATATGTTAAAAAGGTCTTCCTTTTTAAGTGAAGGTGACTTTACAAAAAGTCACCCTATAATCAAGATTTGGAAATGGAGGAACAATAAATGAGCGAAGAGAAAATATATTACCGTGTGGAGAATATAGTGGCCAGTGTGATACTAGAGGATAGAATAGACCTAGAAAAAGTAGCAAACGCCTATCATAACGTTGAATACGACCCAGAACAGTTTCCAGGTCTAGTATTTAGACTTCAAAACCCTAAAGCTGCAGTACTCGTATTTAATACAGGTAAAATGGTTGTTACCGGCTTAAAAAGAGAGGAAGAAGCTGAAATCGTCGTCAACAAAGTTATAGATAAAATAAGAAAAGCAGGCGTACCGATTAAAAGCAAGCCACAAATACAAATACAGAACATCGTATCCTCAGGAAGTATAGGTGGAGAAATTGACCTTGAATTAGCTTCAATAACTCTTGATGACTCCTTATATGAACCGGAACAGTTTCCAGGACTAATTTATAGAATGAAAGACCCTAACGTTGTATTTCTACTTTTCAGTAGTGGAAAAATAGTATGTACAGGTGCTAAAAAAGAAACTGATGTAGCAAGAGCCGTTAAAAAACTTGCAAAAGAGTTAAGAGAACTTGGACTTGTTACTTAAACAAACTCTAACCTTTTTATATTAGTATTGAGAAACATTAATATCCATTTCTAATTAAAGATAAAGTAATGGTCCTTTTAACATTTTGGGGGAAAAATAGCTGAGATTTAAATGTCAAATGTGTGGAAACTGCTGCCGAGACAAAAAAATGATTGTAACACTAACTCATGTAGATGTAATTAGACTAGCTTCTTTCTTAAATTTGGATGCGCAGGAAGTTTTAAAGTATGTGGCATTTTATCAAATAATCGGTGAAGGAGGACAAAAACTTATAACGCCTCCTATTATTACAACAAGAGGTATAGCATACCTAGGGCTTCTTAAACTAAATGATGGGTCATGCGTCTTTCTTTCAAAAAACAAATGTTCCATATACCCTGCTAGGCCAACTTCTTGCCGTAATTTTCCATTTACCTTTCAAGTAAAAAATGGATGGCTGTATCAGGGAATATCAATAAGAGCAAAAGAATACTGTAAAGGGCTTGGGAAAGGTGACGAGATAAGCGAGAAAAAATTAGCTAAAAAAGGTACAAAAACTATTAAAGAACTAAAGGAATATGAGGAACTCGTTTCGAAGTGGAATAGGCTTGCATTAAAAGGTCAGATACTCCCTACTCCACAGTTGTTTATTAAGTACGTTCTTTCTAGAGGATTTTTAGACTTATCTTTATCTCCGCTTAGATAATTATAAGTAAGGTTGAAGGACACAACACCATTTTAGGATTTTTCTCTTTAGGTCCGCATTTACTTTGTTGCGAATTTCGCAAAGCATCTAAGTAAAAAGCTACCGTAGGCATAAGGCAAGCCTAATGATAATTTTTGAAACTTTTGTTGGAAAAGAAAATTCAAAGATATTAAAGATAACGATTTTAAAGATAGTTGAACGAAATTTTAAAGCGAAGACTATCAATCCTTTGTGAAAATATTAATTTACTTTGCTTTTAAATCAAAAATCGGTTGTGTTGGCGCCTATCACACAGTAAAAATTGAAGTGAGATACTACAAGTGTTCGGTTAAGGTGCCTATAACCAAAAAATATATGTGTAGCCGAGAGGTATACAAAAGTAATACCTCTTTATTGCGGGGGGTACCATTTGCACCTTAGAGACATGGCACGGAAAGCTATCGAAATTCTTCAAGAAGTTGGCGAGGAAGGGTGCCTTATTCTGGATTTGGCTTATAAATTGGGAGTTTCGCGAAGACGTATCTATGATATCATAGCAGTATTAAAGGCAGCTGATCTAATAACTACTAAAAGAGAGAGGCGAGGTACAAGAATAGTCTGGAAAACAGAATTACACTACTTAAAAGAGAAGAAAATGCTCTTAGAAGTCATTAAAAAGGAAAGAACGTTAAGAAAAAACATTGAAAGAAAACTCTTAGAGCTAAGAGAGAAAGAAACTTGGATGAGGGAGGAGAAAAAGAGGGGGAAGTTCGTAGCTCAAACACCTGAAATAATAAAATTTAATGTAAGTAAATTAAGAATAAGGAGTGATGGCGGGTACTTAAAGGTATCAAACAAAGGCATAGAAGCAATCGTAGAAGCTACACGTCCAGGTATAATTGTTGAACCCGTACGCATATATGCTCCGCAAAGAAGACCAAGACCACTAAAAGAATATTAAAAGTTAAAAGAATAACTATACTTCAACATAGAGTCCCAGTAATCCCTATTTAATAGACCATTCAATTGAGCATATTTACCATAGATTAGGTTTTCACTCTACCCTCAAAACTTTCACAATTTCCCCTCTTTTCACTTCCCTAAGTTCGTTTAAATCGCTGATAATTCTGCCCACGACATTAACTTCGGAATACGGTTCAATTTTCTCATAGAAAATACATAAAGCATCTCCCATCGGCCAATATGCTATGTCTCCTGGCTCTATGTCTTTTCTTGCTTTTTCCTTACCCATTTTTATTCCAACATTAAAATATATTTCACCAGGGTTTTGTGGAGGCCATAGCATAACTCTAGAAGTTATTGGAAGCTTTAGTAAAAGCTTTTCGATAGTTCTAGGAGCTTTTATTCTTATTAGTTCGCCTAAAATTTCCTTCTTGCCTCCAAAAACGAACTTTATTTTAAATCTACTAAGTTCACTCATTCAAACACCTCAACATTTCTTTAAAACTCCTTTATTTAATATTTTGCATAACATCATAACGACAACTACTTAATAAACTCTAAGTGGGTTTGAAGCGGAACTAGATGTGAGCCATCACAGCTGGGAGCAAGGTGGAGTTCAGGGAATCCTTCTCTACATGTAGCAAAAGTTAATCTATGTTTCACAGCAATTTTCCTAACTTTTTCCATGAGTTTTCTTCTAATAGATGAAGGAAGATAGCGTGAAGCTCCTACCCTTTCACCTAACTTAAAATAATATTTATACAGTTTTCTTGAAATTACTGGAAACCTTTTTTTAAAACGTTTCCAACCGTCAAACTTAGGTTTAAAGGTGGAACTGACAATGTGAAGCGCACCCGCTTCCGCTACAGCAGATATAACATCCTCTATATCTTTCTCACCGCT
>Ga0164318_10004753_pt1 | contig 13086 bp, 10 predicted proteins | sample GuaBasSedimGuay9_FD_113734 | JGI IMG/M metagenome (GOLD analysis project Ga0164318, IMG submission 113734) | Subseafloor sediment microbial communities from Guaymas Basin, Gulf of California, Mexico - Guay9, Core 4571-4, 0-3 cm | ecosystem: Environmental > Aquatic > Marine > Hydrothermal vents... | reverse complement strand
CACAGAACTTGATCAAATGAGAGCATTTTCTGTGGCTATGGCAGCTTCTATTACGGTGATCATTGCATCACAACTAGGTCTTCCTGTATCTTCTACACATATTGCGGTAGGTGGTATCTTTGGAGTTGGATTTTTAAGAGAATATCTTGATACTACAGATGTCAAAGATGAGATCACCCGTGATAAAGAGCTTATCCTTGATGAGAAAAAACAACTCAAAGCACTGCATGCTGAACTTGAAACTCTGGAAGCCAAAGAAGAAAAGAAGAAAGCGGACTATGAAAGGATCGTTGACCTTTACAAAATGATCGATGAAGAAGAAGAACTGCTGAAAGAAGCTAAAAAGCAATTAAAGTCTGCTCGAAAAGTCAAATATGTCAAAAGAGAAGCGGTGAAGAAGATCATTGCTGCCTGGGTTATTACTGTACCAGCAGCTGCTGTATTATCTGCAGCGATATACTTTATGATCAGGGGTATTGTTCTTTAATGTTAAGGAAAATATTCCTACCTAGTATATTAATAGTATTAGCCTATGGTTTTTGGATCAGTCCAGACTTTAAAGAGATATCCGCTGGTGTTGCTATCTTTTTATTCGGTATGATATCTCTAGAAGAAGGGTTTAAGGCTTTCTCAGGTGGTACACTAGAGAAGGTTTTACAAAAATCCACCGATAAACTTTATAAAAGTATCGGGTTTGGTATGCTTGCAACCACGATCATGCAATCAAGTTCTTTGGTTTCAGTGCTTACTATATCTTTTTTGGGAGCTGGACTGATCGGTCTTGCCCAAGGTATAGGGATCGTATTTGGAGCCAATATCGGTACAACTACCGGGGCTTGGCTAGTTGCAGGTTTTGGATTAAAAGTAAAGATATCTGCCTATGCTATGCCTATGCTTGTCTTTGGTGTGATACTCATCTTCCAAAAAGCTAAATCTTTAAAAGGAATAGGCTATATACTCGCCGGACTTGGATTTCTATTTTTAGGAATTCATTATATGAAAGATGGATTTGAAGCTTTTAAAAGTACCATTGATCTAGCATCATTTGGTGGAACCGGACTAAAATACCTATTTATATTTACAGGTATCGGTATATTTGCAACCGTAGTGATGCAGTCATCACATGCCACATTGGTATTGATCATCACAGCATTATCTGTTGGTCAAATCTCTTATGAAAATGCTTTGGCTCTTGCCATTGGAGCTAATGTCGGTACAACGATCACAGCTATTATTGGGTCGATGAGTTCCAATATCATAGGTAAAAGACTTGCTGGTGCACATTTGATATTCAATGTAACTACAGGGCTTATTGCGATAGTCTTTATGAGTCAAATTATGTACAGTGTGGATTTTGTCAGTAATACTGTAGGTATAGCTTCAGATAATTATACCTTAAAGCTTGCAGTTTTTCATACTATATTTAATGTTATTGGTGTTGCTGTGATGGTTCCATTTATAGGAAGACTTGTTGTGTTACTTGAAAATACTTTAAAAGATAAAAGTACAGAAGAGACTACAAGTTTTGATACTGCACAATATTTAAACGACTCAGTGCTTGAACTATCAGGAACTGCTATGGCTGCCATTGTAAGAGAAACAAAACATCTGTATACAAATGCTTTTGAGATCATCACTCACGGGTTAAACTTAAAAAGAGAAAATATCATATCGACTATGCCGCTGGAAGATGTTGTCAAAAAAGCATATAGTAAAAGCGCTATTGATATTGATGATTTTTACAACCATCGCATCAAAGGTATTTATGGAGAAATAATAGATTTTTCTACAAAAGCCCAATCTCAAATGGCACCTGAAGATATAGAATCTCTCTATAAGATAAAGCTTGCAAACAGAGATATTGTAGAAGCGGTCAAAGATACAAAACATTTACAGAAAAATTTAATAAAATATGAGAATAATTCAAATATTCACATTAAAGAACAATATGATAGTATTAAAATAGGTTTAGCCGAATTGCTAAGGAATATTGATCTCATATCCAAGATGACTGAAGAAGATAAAATCATTGTACTTTTATCAAAAGTTAAAGTACATATGCAAAGATATGATATCTTGGCAAATGGTACACTTGACAACCTGATAAGACATGATCTTATTAGCAATGAAATGGCAACTTCATTAATGAATGACAGTGCTTATGCTTACAATATCAGTAAAAACTTTATTGCTATGGCAGAAATCATCTTTATCGATATCAATAGTGATTTAAAAAGTCTTAGTGAAGATATGATTATGAATGATGAAGATGTCGATTCAATTTTAAGAGAAAAGGATGCTTAATGGGTATAAAAAAGTTTATAGAGAATGTAAAAGAGTCATTGGGATTGGATGAATTTGAAAAAGCGGGTAAAAAGAAATCTATCAAACGTCTTTTAGAAAAATTAAAGTCCAGAAAAGAGATACTTAATAAAGTACCAAAAAAGAAACTGGATAAAAAAGAGAAGAAAGAGTTAAAAGAGGAGTTGGCAATCATCTCTTTACAGATAAAAAAAGGTGAAAAGATATTGGATGAACTTAATTCCAAAAGTCTTAAAACCACAAAAAATCAAAAAGGAAAATAATGGAAACGAACGATCAAAATCAATTTGAAATAGATGGACGTATGGTCTCACTTGATGAGCTTATCAAGGGTTACAGTGAAGCAAAAACACAAAAAGAGACAGAAAACAAAGCTGTCAGCAAAAGGAAAAATGAGCAGGCACTCAAGCCATACCAGGCAGAACTGATCAAACTTCAAAAGCATCTTGAAGATACAAACCAAAAGATGATCATCCTTTTTGAAGGGCGTGATGCAGCCGGAAAAGGCGGAACCATCAGAAGGATTACACGATACATGAATGAAAAACATTATCGTATCGTAGCACTGGGGAAACCAACTGAAGAACAAAAGACCCAATGGTTCTACCAAAAATATATCTCACACTTTCCAAGAGGTGGAGAGATCGTCCTGTTTGACAGAAGCTGGTACAACAGAGCCATGGTAGAATCTGTTTTCGGATTTTGTACCCAAAAAGAGTATGATGATTTCATGAAAGGTGTCAAAGGGTTTGAAAAAGATCTGACCAGGCAGGGTACCATCCTGATAAAACTCTATTTCTCTGTAACAAAAGATGAGCAGGCAAGAAGATTTGAGAGAAGAAAAACCGATCCGCTCAGACAATGGAAACTCAGTGAAATTGATGTACAGGCACAGGACAGATGGGATGACTTTACCGAAACAAAGTACAATATGCTTAAACGAACCCATTCTCACAATGCACCATGGACCGTTATCCGATCAAATGACAAGCAAAAAGCAAGATTCGAAGCGCTTAAAGTCATTTTAAATTCCGTAAACTATGAAGGAAGAGATGAAACACTTGATTATTCACTTGATCCTGACATCGTCATCTCCGGTGCAAGAGAAATTGAGATCATGGATGCGCAAAGAAGCAGAAGCGGAAAATTTATAGGTTGATCTTTTACACATTAACTAATCTACTAAAATTGAGAGTTGACTATGACTAATACACTTGCTGGATATGCTTCTGTTTTACTGTTTATTATTGCCTACCTAATGATAAGCTATGAAGAAAAAATAGCGATCAATAAATCGAAGCCGGCACTTTTTGCCGGTACTTTGATCTATGTTCTTATTGCATGGCATTATGTTTTTTATGGGCTTGACATTGCTCCGGTGAAAGAAAACTTACATCATTTGATCGTTGAGATAGCTTCCATCTATTTCTTTTTATTTGTCGCAATGACTTTTATAGATTCTCTCATAGAAAGAGGTGTTTTTGAAGCGTTAAAATTTAAACTGCTTCAAAAAGGCTATAACTATAAAAAACTTTTTTGGATCACAGGGTTTATTGCATTCTTTCTAAGTCCGGTCGCAGACAATTTAACAACGGCACTGGTCTTATCAACAGTCCTACTGACACTGGAACATCATAATAGACAGTTTTTGATCTTAGGCGCTATCAATGTTGTTGTTGCAGCCAATGCTGGGGGTGCATGGTCACCTTTTGGAGATATCACTACATTGATGGTCTGGACTGCAGGAAAAGGAATGTTCAGTGAATTTTTATTTTTATTTCCCGCCAGTTTTATCGGTTGGCTAGTAACAGCATATCTGCTTTCCAAATATTTGCCTGATGGCTCTCCCGCAGATAAAGATAATACAGGTGCTTGTAAAATACCGGAAAATGCAAGTATAAAAAAAGGCGGTATAGGTATTGTCTTTCTTGGCATAATAACCATCATTCTGTCCGTTACTATTCACCAGGTATTTCATTTACCTGCTTTTTGGGGCATGATGCTGGGGCTTGCATTGTTTGGTTTTTACTCCAGCTATCTGAAAAAAAAGTATAAAGAACGTATCTGGATTTATCGGAGAATGGCAGAAGTTGAAAATGACACCCTGCTGTTTTTCTTCGGACTTTTAGCCGCGGTATCCGGATTATCCTATCTTGGTTATATTGCGATCGCAGCCAATATCTATAATATTATGGATCCCTTTTGGGTCAATATCATCATCGGTATTGTTTCTGCCATCATTGACAATGTACCCCTTATGTTCGCTGTACTCAAAGCAAACCCGGTAATGGATACCACTCAATGGATGCTTGTAACATTAACCGCAGGAATCGGTGGATCACTCATTAGTTTTGGTTCTGCTGCAGGTGTAGGTGTCATGGGGAAACTTCGGGGTATCTATACCGTTGGAGCGCATATGAAATATGCATGGACAGTCGCTTTGGGATATATGATCTCTATTGGTATATTTTATCTTCAATTTGAAATACTTGGATTTCACTTCTCAAGATAGCCGGATAAGCTTTTTAGAACTTCCTTTAACTGTTTATTTTGGGTATCCACATTGTGGCAAACCATAAAAATGAGAAAAACCCAATCACATCGACTAAGGTAATGACAATGACTGAACTGGCGATTGCCGGATCAATCTTCACAGATTTAAGTGCAAGAGGCACATACGCTCCCAATATCCCAGCAAAGACAAAAGTAACAAACATTGATGCCGCCATTACTCCGCCGATATACCATGATGAAAACCAGACATATGATATGATCATTGCCAAGACAGAAAAAAACATGCCATTGAAAAATGCTATCTTCACTTCTTTAGAAAGAACAGGGGCAGCATCTCCCCAGCTAATATTACCCAGAGCCATTTGCCGTACGATCACAGTTAAAGTCTGCATGGAAGCTGTACCTGCCATATTGGCAACGATCGGCATTAACACAGCCAAGGCAACTACCTGTTGCAGCGTATGTTCAAAAAAACCAATAACAATCGAAACTAATGTGGCATTAACAAGATTTATGGATAACCAAAGAGCACGGTCTCGACCTGTTTCCGTAGCACTCTCTTCGATCTCCTCTTCCGGGTGAACCTGACTAAGTCCATATATCTGTTTGGTTGCATCATCTTGAATATGATCCAGAATATCATCATGAGTGATCCGCCCCAGCAGACGTCCGTTTTTATTGATAACAGGTAAAACATGAAGATCATAACGCTTCATCAATCTTGCAGCTTCATATACAGATGAACGGCTATGCACCGAAATCGGTTGCTTTGCACTGTCATAGATATCTTCATAAGTCAATGCATCATCTACAGTGGCAATAGTTGAGAGAGGAAAAAGTGCTATGAGATGGTACTCCTTATCAACTAGAAAAACATTAGTGATATGTTCGAGGGAATGGTTTTCGATCAACTCTCCTAAGCGTTTCATCGAATCACGGATCGTCTCGTTTTTGGTCACAGTAAAGATCTCTATCTCCATCAATGAGCCTGATTCATCTTCAGAATAGTCCATCAGCAACTTAACTGAAGCAGTCAACTTGGTATCAAGAAGTTCGATCGTTTTAAGCCATTTGACTTCATCTACCTCTTTAAGGATGATCATCAGGTCAGTCGCATCATCTGTACGCATAAGATTGACGAATTTAGCCAGTTTTTTGTCATTTAGCATACCACAAAGCTCTCTTTGATAGGTATCTGGCAGTTCTACGATCACTTTAGCACGATCATAATTGCTTAGTGATAAAAACGTTGAGAGAAAGGCTTCATTGCTCTCTTTTTTGCTGCTGATCAGTTGTTCCAAGAGATCCATAGGATCATGGCTAATTAAATTTTCATTTTTCATAAGTCTGTTATTATAGTCAAACAAGATAATAGAATGGTAACACAGGATATGAAGGAAAGAACATTATCCCCTCACATTCCCACAGTGACTAAATACTTAAAACTTTCTTGCAAGAGGAAACGAGAAGTAGGCTGCCAGGTAAAAAAGCAAAGCCATTACCATCACGACGGTAAATCCGAAATGGATCGCAACAAGTGTTGCAGCAACGGCGCTGATGACAGAAGCACATCCGTTGACGCCCCATGCCCAGGGGATCAAAGACTCAGAGTGCCTTCCCAGTTCAGAGAGCCCCATAGGAAAAGGCATCCCCATCGCAAAGGCCAAAGGGGCAATGAGTAGTACAGAAGCGGCTATCTTTATGGAATCCGTCTGTGTCAGCAAAAAGCCAAAAATGTGATCGAGCATCAAAACATAAAAGAGACCAAAAACAAAAATAGCAATGATGCCGTAACGTGCACTTTTACTATACCCTTTGAGTTCGGCAAGGTGTTTTGAGTAGCTACTACCAAGCCCTGCAAAGATCAAAAAAGAGCTTAAAACAACAGCTATCGTATAGAGCGGGTGGCTCAGAAAGAGAATAAAACGCTGAATAAAATAGATCTCTAAGAACAGAAAACCCAGACCCAAAGCAAAAAAGTAGACAAGCACCCTTTTCTTGCTTGTTGCTATCCTGATTTTTTCAGATTTTCTATATCGTATAAGCGGCAAAAGTATCAATACAATACTAGCGATTACAGCCTGTAACAGTGCTGCAACCAGTACAAGATATCCCCATTCCAGAAGCTGCAGCCCTCCGGTTCCACGTAATGTAAAGATCTCTCTAAGCGTCTCCCACTTGAAAAAATGGTAAAAATAAGGTCTATCATCTGATGCGGGTCTAATGTCGAATTTATAGTTACGGTAGTATTCATTCCGGTTTTCCAAAAGGGCTTGCGTACTTTGGAAGAAATAAGGTTTATCCAGAATATTGTAGCGGTTTGTTTCAGATTTTAAAAGACCGTCATAGTAGGCGATGTCAAAAAACCGTTTATCACAGAAACGTTTCAGTTCTTTGATCTCTGCAGAGCTGTAAATACCGTTTTTAATGAGTAGCGTACTTGTCTGCAAACCCCTGATCAGAATAAGATGCTTTTGCAGATCTTCTACACCGTTACGCTCCAGCGCCTCAATAGCTGTTGCAAAAAGTTTGAGTGTATCTCTGGGTGGAAGCTTCAGCCATCGTGTGAAAGAGAGATAACCCTCAGGTTCAAGATGCTGCAGATAGAGATGAATTGCTTCTACCGTGTAGAGATAGTTTTCACTCAGCGACTGAAGCCCTGCCGATGAAGCCCCGAACGAGTCCACCATCGCCATCTGTATCAGGTCATACTTCTCTTTAGATGAAGCTACAAAACCTCTTGCTTCTGCAGTATGGACCGCAACACTCTCCTTGGCATAGATGTTGCCAGCAAACTCAGCATACTTCGTTCCGACAAGATCGATCATCTGTGGATCGATCTCGACGGCATCGATCGCTTCAGTCTCATGGTAAAGTGCCTGGAGTATATTTGAGCCTCCACCGGCACCAAGGATCAATACCTTATTAGGATCGCCAAGATGATAAGCCAGAGCAGAAGTCTGATAATCAAGATAGCCAAGCTGCTGCATATTCTCAGGATATTTGGTAATAGCACTCATACCGTCTCCATTTGTAAAGATACCAAGCTGCTGGGGAGGTTCAATACCTGAAGCCATGCTCAAGCCCGGAACATAGCGGAAAGGAATTTCCAGGCTTTGCACAACAGAGATTACTCCAAGCGGAGAGGAGCGCTCTTCTATGATCTTCGTTCCGGAGATTTGAAGTGTCTGGCTGAGATCTTTATAAACATTCATTTTAAGAGAAAAGTCCCTACCAGCAAACAAAACACTCAAAAGTACCACAAATAACAATGGTAGTGCCACGTTAGGTCTAAGGGATACTTCTCTGGTGGCTATCACTGCACTCAATAGACCCAAAAGAGCGATCAATTCTAAAATTGATTCTGGGAAAAATAGATACAAGAGTATCAATATACCCAGACTACCCAAACCCGCACCAAACAGATCTGCTCCGTAAAGCCCGGAAATATCAGTTTTGTGCTGGATAAATGCCAGGCCTATCGCATTGGCGGCAAAAAAGAAAGGGAGTGCAAGAAGCAGATAGAGTCCAAAAAGCCAAAAAACCTGAGAGCGTTCCCATAGCAGTTCCAGAGGGTTGAAAGGGATCTGCTGGGCAATGATAAAACAGAAAATGGACGAGACGGCGAAAAGTGCAATATTACTGACATAAGTATAGGGGAAATATTTTAGAAGCCACTCACGTGCAAGAGCAATAAATGTACCACTTGCGCCGTATCCAAGTAAAGCAAGGCTTATGATCATATAGGCAAAATGGTGCCATTGTATGATACCAAAAAGCTTCATTAGCAGTATCTCATATGCCAGTGCCAAAGCAGAAGTCAGGGCAAGGGAGAGATACGGCAGACGGTTCATAGCATCAATGTTTCCCGGTCAAAGGAACAAATCTTACGGGTAGGATCTGGCGTGTCGTCATCGCCCCACTCACCTCTTTGGTGATCAGGACAAGATGCTGCACCTGGGAGAAACTCTTAACCGGAATGATCATCTTTCCACTGGGTTTTAACTGCTTAAAAAGCGGTGGCGGAATATTACCCGCAGCAGCAGTCACGATAATCGCATCATAAGGTGCATGATCTTTCCAGCCATAGTAACCATCACCTATACGTGTTTTGATATTTTTATACCCAAGTTCTTTAAGCCTTCTTGCAGCCGAAATACCAAGCTCACGGATCACCTCAATAGTATAAACTTCCTTCACTATCTCAGCCAGTACCGCTGCCTGATAACCGGAACCTGTACCGATCTCGAGCACCTTGTCTGAAGGTTTTAGATCCAATAGGTCAGTCATAATAGCAACGATATAAGGCTGTGATATCGTCTGGGCATATCCGATGGGAAGAGGCCTGTTTTCATAGGCATTCAAACGACTAATGAGCGGTACAAACTTGTGTCTCTTTACTTCTCCCATCGCATCGATCACACTTTGTCCAAGCCTGTCTTTTCCCAGATAGCCACGGGTTGACTCAACTTCCCTTTGAATGACATCAACCATCTCTTTTCTGGCTTTTTCGTAATAATTCTCCTTACTATCTCCAAAAAGCGAAACACTTAAAAACAATAAAAAAAATGCTATTTTCTGTCTCATCAGTTTCTCCTCATGTATATTACAGGCTATCTGGGATCTTGTTTAAAACCTTTTCTTTGCCTACTATTTGAGAGAGTTCATCACTCTCTACTATCTCTTTTTCTATCAGTTTAAGTGCTAATATTTCAATCTTATCCCAATGCTCATCAACTAATTTTTCTGTATGTTTTTTAGCAACATACATCCAATGCAAAAACCTTTTTTCAATTTGTTGTTCCAGAAAATAATTGTCTAAACTAGCAATAGCATCAAGGTTTATATATCCCAGTTCTTTATCCATACCAATAGTTGCTATAGCTGCATAAACTTGCAATGAAGCTTGAGAAAGATCATTTACCGCGCCGCTATCCATATGTTCACTTCCCATTTTTTTGACTTTAGCCGCACGTCCGGCAAGTAGTACACAAACATCATTGAACAACTGTTCTTTCGTCACATTAGATAACTGATCTTCGGCATTATAGGAAACAAAACCAAGCATTTTACTTCGTGGAGCTATGGTAACTTGCTCTATCTTTATATGAGGCAAAAGCAAAGATGAAAGCACTGCGTGGGCTGCTTCATGAAACGCCGTCATCTTCAGTTCTTCCTCAAGGGTTTTAACCATTTGCTTTTCAATCTTATGACCGTATTTGATGATATTTATCTGCTCTATGAGTATCTCTTCAGTAATGAGATCTTTTTCTTGTTCAACAACATTCAACACTGCCATACGTCCAAGTCTTTCAAGTTCCATCGCACTCATACCCGTAATATAGCGTACTATCCGTTCTACATCTATCTTTTTGTCATGCGGCTTTTTAAGGATCTTTTCTATAAAAAATCTTCTGGCATCTTTATCGAGTTCTGACACTTCCAGCAAAAAATCAAGCTTCTGTGGTGAAGTCAAGACTGGGTCTATATCATCAAGATTCTCAGCTGTAGCGATAGTAAAAACCATAGCATCCGTAGACTCCAGTACTTTGGCAATATCTGAAAATGAAACATTGGTGATAGCCCCCTGAATGATCCCTTTGACATCTATATCCTCAAGGATCACGATACAGGGTGCATGTTTTGAAGCTGTCTTATATACCTCTTTGATATGATCAAGTTCAAAAAGTTTAGAACCTGATATTTCAAAATATGACATTCCTACTTCTTTAGCAAATGCTTTTGCAAGCATACTTTTACCTACACTTACAGGACCATAGATAAGCAAACCTTTTGGCACAGGAGTATCGAATCGTTCCAGTTTTTTTGGATTTTTTATGATCTTAATGATCGATTTAAGACGCTCTTTGATCTGCTTATGTCCAACGATATCATCAAAGCTGATTTTTGATTTATATATTTTTGGGCTCTCTTTGGCTTTTTTTCTTGGCATTGTCTAACCTTTATGGGCTTATATACTCTTATTTTAGCATAACTCAAAACAAGTAGGTATAATAAAAAGTACAAAAGTTTCTATATCCAAGTAAAAAGGTGTATTATGATTTATGAGCTGACCAATCCTGTTACCAAAACCTTAGTAAATCATTTGAGAGAAAGTAAAACAGATGCATTACGCTTTCGGCATATTGTGCAAGAATTGGCACGTCTGCTAGCCTACGAGGCACTCAAAGCAGAAACACTTGAAGAGCAAATGATCACAACATGGCAAGGAGAACAGAGATTTGACTTTATCAAAGAAGAAGATCTGATCTTTGTCACTATTTTACGTGCCGGACTTCCCATGATAGAATCTATCACTGCACTTTTCCCTAAAGCATCTTCAGGGTTTCTAGCAATGAAACGTGATGAAAAGACCCATCAGAGTGTTCTTTATTATGACCGAATACCTCAATGCGAAGGTAAAACTGTGATCATCGTTGATCCTATGGTTGCTACGGGTGGATCACTCTGTGATGCGATAGCGGTCATCAAGTCCAAATCACCCAAAAAGATCATCTCACTCAATATTATCGGATCTCCCGAAGGACTTGCCGTCCTGGAGCAAAAACACCCAGATATCGAAATGTATATTGCTCAGGTAGATGAAAAGCTTAATGGGAATATGTTTATCTATCCTGGATTGGGAGATGCCGGAGACCGGGCTTACAATACACCGGAATAAGTACATACACTAAAAGGATCAGGCAAATATCTGCCTGTACGCTTTCTCTTTTTTTAAAAATCGATTTAATAGTTTTTGAATTTCCAAGATCTCTTTTTTCTGGTATGCTTTCAAACCAGATAGAAGTATCTCTTTAATGCAAACTTGTACCCTTTCATTCTCCTCTGTTTCCACCAACCCTTCAAAGATCATTTTTTGCTGATGGCTGTCATGAAATAGACCCAAGACATTTTGAAGTTTTTTCATCTCTTTAAGCAGTTTTTTGATCTCTTTTTTTTCATACAAATATCCAAAACTCTCTAACAGATAACGCATTTTTTTGTATTCAATTCGTAATTTGTGTAACGTTTCACTTGCATCATGTTTAGGATCAAGCAGTTTGATGTGTTTTTTGATCTTTAAAAACCGTTGAAAGATTACATACTTGGAGAGTGAATCTATAGGATATCGCCCATAGATAGATATATTTGTTCTGTTTCTATTTGTGATATAATTTTTCCACTCCATTAAAACATTTGTGCATGTTTCGCTTTGCAAATAGGTAATGATAGATGCATGCTCTTTTTGAACTATCTTCTCAACACGATCTTCCAAGAGCCCTAACGCCTCCTGATAGCGAGATACTTCCCTCTCTCCTTCTATCTTTGTAAGCTCACTTATCAGGACATCCATATCCCTCTTGGTATTACTGATATTTATAAGATTTTTTAGCCCTGCTCTATGCTCTAAAAGGCTCTCTTCCTCATAAAGAAGTCTAAACTCTCCCATCAGAACGACTGATCTTCTGCATGCGATCCGCAACTGATGCAGATCTTCATCATCACCATCTGTAAGTATCTTTTCACGATAGAGATAAATATCAGACAGCAGTTTTTCAAAAACCTGCATTAAGACATGGGCACTACCCTTCTCTGTGGCGTCACTCCCTTCATACGGCAGACCAAAAAGTGCCAAGTTCTTATTTTTATAGGCTTCATCATCTGTTACCTCTTTTTCAACATACCTTTTAAGTGTAGAAGGCAATACAAAGTTTTCATACGCTGCTATACTCTCAAACTCAACCTCCATGACATAGAGGTTCTCTAACTGTTTTTTGTAAACATCAACACTATATTCATAACGGTCCAGTTTAAAAAGATAGCGTATTTTTTTGATACTCCTGCCGATGCATTTTTTGAGATTTTTTTTGTATACTTTTTGAGAAACCTCTTCTTCGTTCTCCTCCCGAATACCCCCAGTACCAAGCTTGATACATTTATAGTACTGACTACCATATTTTCGAAAACGTAAACTCTTGTGGGATGTTGCTTTTATATAAAATTGGGTTATTTTTTTATATGCTGTAGAAGTTTTATCCAAGAATTCCAGAATAGATCTGTTCAGTAGATATTTACGTTCGATCTCTTTCATATCTACCTCCTCTTTGGATAAGTGTAGCTATGATAGATTATAGCATATTGTTTTTTTGGTCATATTCAGAGGGGTCTATAATTTCTTCTTTAAACTCTAAAGGTATTTGCCCTTTACTTCTTCGTGCTACAGTGTCACGGTAAACCCATGCTGCTTTT
>Ga0164318_10004752_pt1 | contig 13087 bp, 11 predicted proteins | sample GuaBasSedimGuay9_FD_113734 | JGI IMG/M metagenome (GOLD analysis project Ga0164318, IMG submission 113734) | Subseafloor sediment microbial communities from Guaymas Basin, Gulf of California, Mexico - Guay9, Core 4571-4, 0-3 cm | ecosystem: Environmental > Aquatic > Marine > Hydrothermal vents... | reverse complement strand
GGTGAGGGTGATTTTGTCACCTTTCCAAAGGGGATGAAATGCACTTGGAAAGTTTTGAAGCCTATAAAAAAGAAATACAGACTGTATTGAGATCCATGGTATCGAGAGGGATGAGGAGTGGACGGGAAAGGAAGATACATCCTAATACTGATTGTAATCTCATCTCTTTTCATAACTGTTGGATTTCCGAAAATAGTCCTGTGGATGTCATGGGAGGGTGAAGACTGGTTCGAAAAGGTTGCTGATTCATTCGAAAAAAACACGGGTGTTGAAGTCGAGGTTGTGTATGTCCCAAACATATGGAAAAAACTTTCGATGAGTCTCAGAGGAGGTGGCGACCTTCCGGATGTATGTCTCGTGAAAAATGAGAATCTGGAGAGCATAGAAAGATACATCGATCTGCCGTCCTTGGATGAACTCGGGTTGGATAAAAGATCCTTCCATGAGAATATCTTGAAGGCTTTCACTGTGGATGGAAAGGTTAAAGCAGTTCCATTCTACGCCGATGTTCAAATTGCTTATCTGAACGTGGATGTCTTCAAAAAGCTTGGGATGAATCTTCCGAATGATTCATGGAATTTTGAGGAATTCGTAGAGATCTTGAAGAAAATCAAGCAAAAGGATGAGGGTATCACACCAACCACGATGGGTTTGTTTTCACCATACTTTTTCTTTGGATTGCAGGCTGGAATTGGTTCTGGCGTAAGCAGTGATGGAGTGAAGGTCGATACAGAAGAGAACGTGAAATTGATAGAACTGTTGAAAAAACTCCACGACGAAGGCTTGATAATGAACATAACTAAGAAGAGACCAATAATGGTCAAGATGTTCATAAAGAAAGAGCTGGCAATACTACCACATGGTAGTTTCCTCATAAGGAAATTTGAGGAAAAAAAGGTGAATTTCACCATAAGGGTTCTGCCAAAACCTTGGAAGGGCGTGGTGGATCCCAAAGGTTTCGTCGTTTTCAAGAACGATGAGAATGTTAGAAAATTCATATCGTTTCTTCTGAGCAATTCTGAGGATTTCATGGACGATTACAGAAAGATCCCCGCTCTCAAGAACGTTAAATTGAAAAACAAATACATGTCGACACTTTTGAAGGCTGTAGAAAATGGTGTTGTTCAACCTTCGAGTGTGGAATTTGAAGAGTACTGGGATGTGATGGGAAGCACCCTTGAGCTGGCTATAACCGGTAAAATGGATCCCATGGAAGCTCTGAAGATGGCGCAATCGTACATAGAGGGTGGTAGATGATAATATTTCATCTTCCCCTGATACTCTTAGTTCTTTTTTTATCCATACTGCCAATAGTATGGTCTTTTTTCCCCGCTCTCAGACCTGAAAGTTTGGAACTGTTCAAAGAAATTTGGTTCGATGGATCCTTCAGAGTATCGAACCAGGTGGCTTATTTCACATCACTTCTGTCAACATTTTTAGCGCTGTTTCTTGGGATCAGACTTGGATTCGTGATGTCCGAATGTGGTTCGAGAAAACGCAATCTGTTGTATTCTCTGACCATGTTCGTATGGATTCTACCCTATTATGTGATGATACCCTTTCTAAGGCTGGTCCTGGATTTCATGGATCCCAACATCTTTTACAATCCCTTCTTAGCTTTTGCGATGGTCGTCCTGGTGAAAACTCTTCTGAACATTCCAATGGTTGCCTTCATGTCCCTTGCCATTTCACGTGGGATACCCTCATCCATACGTGATTCTCTCGTAATCGATGGGGCAAACAGGTCGGAGATGTTTTCAGCTGTTTACAGTAAGCAGATAAGGAACACCTTGAAACCATACGCGATTCTTCTGATGATAAGCGGAATGAGAGATGTGGGTGTTCCTTTGCTTCTCACCGGTGGTGGTCCAATGTTGAGGATGGGGTTCTCATCCTTCGGTGTGGCGGGTATCACCACCACTTTTGGAATTTTCCTGAAAACTTCCATAGATACGATGCAGGAAGATCCCATCTTTCTCACCAAATCCGCCTTAGTTTCCTCGATCTTAGTGTTCACCTTCCTGACTCTGTGGGCTTTGCACAAAGGATGGAAGTTGATCTACCCTTTGCTTGGAATCATGGAATTACTCTGGTTTGGATGGATCGGATTCATTCTGTTCTTCCTTCTAATCCTGTGCTGGAAACTTGAAAAGGGATGGATAAAGGTGATCTATCTCGTATCGTCCTTCACAATTGGTATGTTCCATCATTTCCTATCCCCATCATTTCTATCGTTGGTATCATACCATGTCTTGATCGGTATGGAGAGAGAAGAATTTGAATCGAGAAGATTTCCCGGTGAATGGATGGAACATGTCCCAACATTTTCCTGGATCTTGATCACCATGTTCGTGTTCTTCATCATTCTTTCCTCAGCTCTCACCGATCTTCCCGATCTTGGATTTTCCGGACTCTTGAGGCTCAACCTCGAAGGATTCGAAAAACTTTGGGAGGATCATTTCCATCTTAACATGTTGAACAGTTTGATGATAGGTATGGGTAGCGGAGTATTGACCACCTTTTTGATTCTTCTATCGATCGTCCCGATGGTGAAGGGAACTGATCCCCTCTCCGGAATGACAAAGATCATGCTCTCGACCACCTTGATGTTGACCGGTATGAACACACTTTTACCTTTGTTCATAATCTTCAGAAAGATGGGCATCTTGAACTCCTACATTTCCGTGATACTCGTCACAGTGAACAGAAGTCTCCCGATGACGTATTTCATGATCATGGAAGATGCGAAAAAGATGAAACCTATTGCGGAACAAGCGTTCATTGACGGTGCCGAAGGAATTCCATTGGTGTTCAAGGTGATCTATCCCGTTATGCTCCCATCCATACTCGTGTGCTTTTCTTATTCCTTCATAAAGGGCTGGACGAACTTCATCGTCCCGCTAATCTTTTTCAGCAATCCCAAGATGTTTCCAATTTCCGTGAAACTCTTCGAATACGCAGGCGATCCAACCCTCCAATACACATATTGGAATGCATTCGCACTTGGAGGATTGATCGCAACTTCCATCGTTGCATTGCTGTCCTTGATCATAAGAAACAGAATATCGAGCGACATAACTGTGGAGGAAATATGATCAGTCCTTCAGTTTTTCCCTCTCCTCCCTGTCCAAGACGGTCAATTCATCACCGTCCCTGATGTATCCTCTGTATTTGCTGTCCTCCGCATGGAGGAAAGGACAATCGAGATCGAGATATGTGAAATATCCAAGTCCCGCTGCGAAATCTATACTCTGTGTTATACCGAGTGATGACTCACCCATACAGCCTATCATCAAAGTTATACCGGCGGATCTCGCTATCTCGACTATCGCCATACCATCGGACAGTCCCGATTTCATCAACTTTATGTTGAACACGTCCACACATCCATCCCTTGCCAGCTTGAAAGCGTCGTATCTCGTGTAGAGTGATTCATCTGCTGCCACGGGGAATGGTGATCTTTCCCTGACGAACCTCAGTCCATCGTAATCATGCTTGAAAACTGGTTGTTCCAGAACCAGAACATTCACCCCGAGGGAATGAAGTTTCTCCGCCACCTCGACCGCTTCCTTTGGTTTCAAAGCCTGGTTGGCATCGACAATGTATCCGATGTTTCCGGTCGCATCCGCTATCTTTGGAACAACATCGAGAGCAAAATCGACGGAGTCTATCTTTATCTTTATGGTCCTGAAACCTTCTCCTTTTATATTCTTTGCATCCTCCACCATGGTGTTCACATCGTCTATTCCCACGGTCTTGTCACTCACGATCTTTCTCTTAGCCCCCCCGAAAAATTCGAACGGTGTCAAACCGTATTCTGCCGTCAGAGCATCGAGTATTGCATACTGAAGTGCCGACTTGGCACTTGGAAAAGTTCTGAACATTTCGTCTATTCTGTCGAACAACACCCTGTAATTTCTAACATCCTCTCCGATGAACTCCTGTGACAATTCTCTCAAGGCGGTCTCAACTGAATTTAAATACTCACCACTTATTTTGAACGAAGGAGACGCCTCACCAAGTCCAACCGTTCCACCGTTTAAGATCAATCTGATCTGTATCACCGTGCTTTCGGACATCGCACCGAGTGATATTCTGAAGGTTTTCACAAGTTTGTAAGTTTTCCTCTCGATTTCTATTCTTCTTATTTCGAATCCCACTGGTCACCTCTCCTTTCAAACTTGCGTGATCAAAATTCAAATCCCACATATGAGGAAAATGTTGGTCCTATTCCTCCGAATCCCCATCCGAAGAGTGGGGAGGTTGAGAAACCTATTCCAACCATGCTCATTGAATGTAGCTTGAGTTGATCGATCTTGAAATCTTGGAACACGCCCACACCAGCTCCAATCGAGGCGTAGAATGGCATATCTCCGGGATAAAAGAATGTGAGCAAAGTTCCATCGACACCAAGTCCCAAATCCACATTCCACAATCCTCTACCTTCTGCCAAGCTTATCTCGAACAGATCCATCATTCTGTAACCTGCTTGAGCTCCCACACCTATTCCTCCAAGCCAGTAATACGAGAGTCCAACGTAGAGTGAGAAGGTATCCTCCTTCATACCACCACCAACGGTTGGAAGATAATCGACGGCACCGAGCCCGACGAAGTAAGAAACACCGAAAGCGGTGATGACGAAGAATGAAAGGATCATCCAGAATGAAAAGATTTTCTTCATCTCGGATTCCCCCCTTCAAAATACGAATGAAAATCCGAAGACTATTTTATCGGGTTCGAGAATCTCGATAACGCCATCCACGTTGTAATTGACTTCTCCAAACAACCCGAAACACCCGAAAATCACTTCAAGACCGACGGGGACGTAGAGATCCTCGGAAAAGTCGAATATATCCTCAAGATTGGATGGATCGATGTACTTACCCACTCCGCCGTAAGGTCGAAGAGGATACAACGGCAATCCTAAGAGGATGGATCCTTGGAAGTAAAAATCCGAATCCAGTGGTTTCATGACACCAATTTCAAATCCAAGAATGTAGTCGAGTTCCCTTAAAGAACCTCCTATAGCGTTCAACTGCCAGTTGTACACGTCGATCTTCAGATTCAGTTCGAAAGCTAAAAGGATGGAAAAGAATGGAAGAACCAATATAAAAAACAGAATGAAGTATCTTGCCATCTTCGATACCTCCCCGCAAAACCCACATTCTCATCTCAAAGAAAAATTCTATGCCTATGTGTTCTTATCCCATTTTTTTCATCATTTCTTCCGCTATTCTGAAAACAGAAAATTTCACGGATGGGGTTCTGTATGGAATGGTGGTTTCGTCGAGTTTCACGAGATATCTGTCTCCCTTGTCCAAGATGTCCACGAAGTAGCTCTGCTGAATTTCACCATCTTTTGCTATAACCTTTATCACCCTATCATTTCCATCGGATTTTCTAAATATTTCTTTTATAACGAAAAGTTTCTTGCCTTCCTTGAATACTCTATTTTTCAACCCTTCAAGTCTGTTCACATCGGCTTCTGCCTTTTTGACCAACCTGTGTGGCATGCTTTCTTCCCCCTCAAGTAACCTCTCGACCTCGAAATTCCCCACCTTTCTCACGGATATCGCATGTATCTTCCTTCCCTCACTCAACCATTTCATCTCATACCTCGTCCTGAACTTTCTCTCGGGATTGAGAGAAAAACGTGATACTTCCAGATACCAAAGTTTTCTCACCTTTCTCACCACTTCTTCTGCATACCATCTCTCATCCGTGGCAATTTCGAATTCTCCTCCGAATTCGAGCACGTTCCCCAAGGTTTGAAAGAAGGATTCGACGATGATCCTTCTCTTCTCATGTTTTTTCTTCGACCATGGACATGGAAAATTTGTCACGACCTTTCTCACCGAATTTGGAGGGAAGAGCTCCCTCAAACAAAATCTTCCATCTCCGAGTATCACCTTCACGTTGCTCAATCCGGATCCGAAAAACCGTTTCTGCGCTTTCCACAGTGATGTGAGCGACATCTCGAATCCAACGAAATTAAAATCCTGCATTTCACGAGCCATATTTTCAAGGAATTCCCCGCTTCCAAATCCTATCTCCACAACGATGGGAGCTTCCCTTTCAAATATCTCCACCCAATTCAGTGGGAAACGTTTGAATATCTGTGGTTTTATCTCATACTTCAAGAATTCCAATCTCATAGTTTCTCACCGTAAACCTGCTTTCCCCTGAAAAAAACTGCCTTCGGTCTCAGAGATTTCAACCTCTCGGCATCTCCGTTCTCCAGAACTTCGATGGGATCGTCCTCGAATACCATGAAACTGGGCTTTTCCCCATTTGCTAAGTAATCCCTTCTTTCCTCCCCCACGACTGCCTTCGTTGCCCAGAGAGTGTAAGATCTCACGGCATCCATCACGGAGAACCCTTCATTCATGAGAACTTTCATGCTCAAAAACGGGTTCGGGTCTTCCACCGGTGCATCCGAAGATGAGGAAAGGTTCAAACCGATTTTCATCATGTCCGAAAATCTGTAAGTCTTTCTCCTCCTGTCTTCGTCGAATATTGTGCATGTTAGATCTTCATCGGAGATCTTGAACAAAGGTTGAACAGTTATTTCTGGGTTCAACTTTTTCAACTCATCCAACTGATCGTCCTCCACGATCTGTAGATGTATCAAACGTAGATTCCATCCCTCACAACCTGTTTTCTTCGCCAACTTCAGCACCTGATCCAAAGCTCTATCCCCGATCACGTGTATCGAGATTTGTTTTCCGATTTTCATACACACTCTCATGAATTTTTCCATCTCATCGTCCGAGTGAAGTAGAATACCTGAGTTGGTTGGATCGTCCAAGTATGGCTTTCTCAGGGCAGCTGTTCTCGCTCCGAATGATCCATCTGAGAAAATCTTCACGGATGGGATGGAAATGTTCTTCCAATTTGAAAGAAGCCATCCTTCGTTCAAAACCCTTTCAAAATTGGTTGGACTGCTGAACGCAGGTGATTCGAATATCTCGAAATGATCGATCGAATCCAGCGCTTCCAGGATCGACTGATCCATTTCATCGTACAGATCGACGGAACTGACGGAGGTTATTCCAAAACTCAGAAGTGACTCAACCGCAGGCTTTAAAATCTCCACAGGGTCAAACTTTCTGACCGCTTGCATCAATTTGGTCAAAGTATCTTCCAAGATGAATCCTTTCTCTTCATCTATCAAACCATCCCTCAGAATATCCGAGAAAACCTTCAAAGTTTTTGAATTCACCACAGCCATATGACCGCATTTTCTTATCAAAATCACCGGCTTTTCACCGAGGTGATGATCCAGAATATCCTTGCTTGGATCTCTATCCAATTTTTCACCATCCCACCCTCTCGCGATGATGATTTCATCATCGATCCTTTTGAGTTCATCCAGCATCTCCTCGAGAATCGTAAAATCTGAAAGGTCGATTCTTCTCATGTTGAAGCCATAATCCAACATGTGAATGTGCGAATCCGTGAAGGTGGGTAGTATATAACCTTCAACCTCATTTCCAACGTAAGGTCTGAGATCTTTCAACTTCGAGTTTTCAATGGAAAAGGAAATCGGAATGTATCTTCCAGTTACAAGATCCAAGTATCTGTATCCTTCGAATTTCATCAGGGATCCTTTCCACCGGCCACTGCGCAGACGGGACCCACCCACTGTGAAGAACCGAACTCATTCTTCGATCTCACCTTGTAACAGTACTGTCTTCCGGTTATCAAGCTTGAATCTCTGAAAACTGTGATGTTCTCACCAACTTCACCGATCTTTGTGTATCCCGTCCAGCTCAGGGATGATCTGGATATTTCGAATCCTGTTTCATTATCGGAATTATCCTTCCATCTGAGTTCTATCTCGGTGGAAGATACAGATACTGCCCTCAGATCGGATGGAGGAGAAGGGGGGACGTTCAACTTTGTCTTGAAAGTCCATATGGACCCGTAGACCATGTTTCCATGCTTGTCGTAAACTCCGATCTTCCAGTAATAGGTCGTTCCCGGCCTCAGATTGCTGAGGACATATTGAGGAACGAAGAGTCCTTTTGCCTTGAGGGGAGGGATGGGATCCGTTCCAAAATACAGATCGTAGATTAGCTCATCTCCATTTGGATCATTCACATCCCATCTCAGCGTGACCGTGGTGAAATTCACCTTCATCGAACCGTTGGTTGGAAACAAAGGTTTCAAATTCGTTGGTGGATCATTTATCTCGTTCGTTTGAACGACGATTATGTTGCTCTTGCCGGATGAACCCGAATCGTTGAAAGCGGTTACGTAGTAATGGCAGATAGTTCCTGGAGGGAGATTCCTGTCCTCAAAGATGTTGGTATTCATGGGCAATTCGACCAGAAGATCATATCTTTCCCCGTCGAAGCTTCTGAAGATTCTGAATCCCTTCTCGTTGTTCGATCTATCGAGCCATGTCAACTTTATGCTACTCTCCGTCTTATCCAGAACCTTCAGTTGTTCGGGGGGATTTGGATAGGGTTCAAGGGTGACAACATCCACAGGTTCACTGAAATCGGAGAAGGTTCCTCCTTTGAATGCCCTTATCTTGTATGTGTATTTTCTTGAAGGTAAAACACTGAGATCTTCGAAAACCTCGGAATTCATTCCCACCGTTCCGACTTTCCGAAAACTCTCCTCGTTCACAGCCTTCCTGAAGATTTCGAAGCCATCCTCACTTATCGTGTTGTCTCTCCAACTTAAGATGACGTGATCTGGACCAACCTCGATTATCTCAAGGTTGGATGGAGCGCACAGTTTCTGCGGAATGAATCCACAGGATTGAAGAAAAAGAAAGACGAAGAAAATACAAATGAAAATGAGGACAACTTTCGCTTTCTTCATGCCCCCACCTTCCCAAGGATTAGTCGAACAACTTGAACCACACTTTTCAATAATGATACCATATCTATGCGATCCCTTCAAAAGGAGTGATAGAATGAAAGCCGTTGAAATGCATAATATAGTTAAAATATATCCAAATGGTGTCGTCGCGAACAGAGGTGTGGATTTCGAGGTTGAGGAAGGTGAAATCCACGCGTTGGTTGGTGAAAACGGGGCGGGTAAGACAACCCTGATGAAAATCCTGTTCGGAATAGAGTATCCAACATCCGGTGAAATAAGAGTATTTGGAAAAAAGGTTCACATAACCAATCCACATGTTGCCATATCATTGGGTATAGGAATGGTTCATCAGCACTTCATGCTCGTGCCATCTCTGACGGTTGCGGAGAACATGATCCTCGGTATGGAACCAACGAAATTCACCAGCATAGATTATCAGAGGGCGGTGAAGATGGTTGAAGAGGCGGCTGAAAAATATGGTTTACCCGTTCCTGCGAAAGAAAAAGTTCTCGATCTTCCAGTCGGAATAAAGCAGAGAGTCGAGATATTGAAGGCGTTGATAAGGGGTGCAAAGATCTTGATATTGGACGAGCCAACCGCGGTTCTGACACCTCAGGAAACCGGTGAACTGTTTCAAGCTCTGAGAAATCTTGCTAAGTCCGGGATGACGATAATATTCATATCGCACAAGTTGAAAGAGGTGAAGGAGATATCAGATAGGTTGACGATTTTGAGGAACGGGAAGAACGTTGGAACCTTCGTAACATCGGAAATATCGGAAGAGGAGATATCGAGAAGAATGGTTGGAAGAGAAGTGGAATTGGTAATTGAGAGAACGGAATCAAAACCAAGGGATGTGGTTTTGAGGGTGGAAAACTTGGAATACACAAGAGAAGACGGTGTGAAAGTTCTGAACAGAATTTCATTCTCGGTGAGATCAGGGGAGATACTCGGTGTCGCAGGTGTGGAAGGGAATGGACAGAGAGAGCTTGTGGAGATATTGACGGGGTTGAGGTTCGGAGCGATGGGCAAGGTCATCCTGAACGGTGAGAATATCACGAATCAACCTTCACATATTCTCAGAAGGAAAGAGATGGCGCACATACCTGAGGACAGAGTTGAACTTGGAGTGGCTTTGAAAGCAACGATAGCGGAGAATTTGATTTCGGATAGATATTACAAGGATCCCTTCTGTGGAAGAATGGTGATGAAACCACAGAAAATTAGAGAATTTGCGGAACAGGCTATAAAGAATTTCAACATAAGGGCGGATGGTCCTGATAGTCCGGTGATGATGCTGTCCGGTGGTAACATACAGAAAGTTCTGGTTGCAAGAGAGTTCACTTCGGATGCCAAACTTCTAATAGCGGACCAGCCTACGAGGGGAATAGATGTTGGATCAACTGAATTCGTGAGGAAGAAGTTGATAGAAGCCAAGGATGAAGGCGTTGCAGTGCTGTTAGTATCCGCTGATCTTCAGGAGATACTCCAGCTATCCGACAGGATCATCGTGATGTACAGGGGAGAAATAGTTGGATATTTTCCAAAGAATGAAGGGTTGACCGAGGAGGAACTCGGTTATTACATGCTTGGTGTGAGAAGGCATGAGGAAAGCAGGATAAAGGAGGCATTGATCTCATGAATCTCAAGAGGAAGCTACTCCTTCTTGAGACCTTCAGAACTCTCGTCACGATAGTTATAGCACTTCTGATAGGATACATAATCCTTTTCTTCTCCACCGATGAACCTCTCAACGCATTCAAATGGTTTCTCGTGGGACCGGTGAGCAAGACGAGGAGATTCGTCGAGTTCCTGAATCAAACGACTCCTTTGATATTCACGGGTCTCGCGGTCAGTATAGTGTTCCAGGCTGAGATATTCAACATAGGAGCTGAAGGGCAGATGTTCATGGGAGCAGTTGGTGCGACATTTGCCGCGCTTCACTTTCCAAGTGTTCCATTTCTTCATCCAATATTGGTCATGATATTCGCCATGTTCGTCGGGGGACTGTGGGCTTCGGTTCCGGCGGTGATGAAAGCGAAATGGAGAGCGAGCGAGCTCGTTTCATCCTTGATGATGAATTACATAGCATTCTTCCTTGGATTGTACATAGTCAACTATTACATGAGGGATCTGAGAGCGGGTTATCTCGTATCTTACAAGTATCCCAAGACAGCGTGGCTACCAAAGTTGATACACATCAGATACAACCTCCATATAGGAATAGCCATTGCCCTCGGTTTTGCGATCTTAACATGGTTTTTCCTCTACAGAACGAAGTATGGATACGAGATAAGGATGACAGGTTTCAACAGAGGTTTCGCAATCTTCAGTGGGATAAAGGTGGAAAATGTTGAGATGTATTCACAGATAATAAGTGGGATGATAGCCGGGCTTGCGGGATCCATAGAGATGATGGGACTCTACAGAAGATTCGTCTGGCAGGTATCCCCAGGATACGGATTCGATGGAATAATAGTTGCTCTCTTAGCCAGAAACAATCCTCTCGGTGTCATACCTGCGGCACTTCTGGTTGGATACATGAGGACGGGGGCTTACATAATGGGAAGGTTGAGTGGGGTCGCACCTGAGATCGTCAAGATGCTCCAATCCATGATCATCCTTCTGATCACGGCTGAGGCGTTCCTCGGGTTCATGAGGAGAAAGATCATAGAGAAGGAAGCCATGAGGATGGAGAGTGGTGGTGCATGAACAGCGTTTTAAGGGGTATACTCTCGACGCAGTTCGTTTATTCCATTCTGAGGGTTTCAACACCTTTGATCTTCGCAACTCTCGGTGCACTTCTGAGCGATGTGAGTGGAGTTATAAACATAGCACTTGAAGGTATGATGCTCATGTCGGCATTCTGGGGTGTCATGGTGAGTGCTTGGACGGGAAGTGCATGGATGGGTCTGTTGGCTGGTGTTGTATCGTCGATTCTCCTGGCTCTGGCGCTTGCATACTTTCATTTGAACCTCAAGACGGATCTGATACTCGCGGGTATAGCTCTAAACATCTTCTCATCCGGTTTCACCGTTTCACTTCTGTTCATGATAAGTGGGGATAAGGGTTCATCCGCCTCGGTGAAGAGTTACGTCCTTCCAAGGTTGAACATACCATTTCTTGGGAAAATCCCGATACTTGGGGACATGATAAACAACCATCACGTTCTGACCTATTTGGCTTTTTTGAGTGTATTTCTCGTTCAATATTTGATATACAAAACACCTCTCGGTTTGAAGATGAAGGCTGTTGGTGAAAATCCGGATGCGGCACAATCCGTTGGTGTATCCGTCATAAGGGTCAAATACATCGCCCTGATATTGAGTGGGCTGATGGCAGGACTGGGTGGAGCTTTTCTCTCCATGGGATATGTTTCGTGGTTTGCGAGGGATATGACGAATGGTAGGGGTTTCATAGGATTGGCTGCACAAGCTCTGGGAGGGCACTCCGCCATAGGTGGAATGCTCGGTGCTTTGCTCTTCGGTTTTGCGGAGGCTCTGAGTTATACCCTTCAGGCTATACAATTGCCATCCGAGATAACGAACATGCTCCCTTTCATATTCACGATAGTTGCTCTGATAATCTACGCCAGATCGAGACTCTCCAAATTACATGCCTTGAGATGAGTATTCGATCTTAGATACGAATCTGTATCTTCCCGATTCACCATGCAGTAGGGTGAAAACGGCTGGTCCTTTCCCGGTGAAGGAAGACACGATCCCATGGGGATTTTCGAGCAAAGCCGAAAGTTGAGGATTTTCAAGCAGGATGATATTTTCGAAGATGTTGAAGACGTTTGATCTTATTCCATCCGGATCGACTTTTCTCAGAGCCTGTAGAAGATGGAGGGGATCTCGACCTTTACGATGGTTCTTATTGAGAAAACACGAGATCTTTCGATACATATCTTTCGTTCTGAAGGAAAGATTCGGTATTTTCAGATTCACCGAATATCCAGTTATATCTTCCACGAGTTCAACCTCATCTCCCTTTCCCTTGACGATCGCAGTCCCGCCGTGAAGAAAGTATTTCACATCGCTTCCAAGATCCATAGCTATTCTCTCCAAATCCTCCAGATCCACCCCAAATCTTCTTCCCAAGTGGAGCAGGATCACACCGGCATTTGAGCTTCCTCCTCCAAATCCGCAACCTTTCGGTATTCTCTTTTTGAGGGTTATTCGCAGTCCAATCCGGGGAAGGTTGAGGGTATCGAAGAAAGCTTCGTAGGCTCTGAAGATGAGATTTCCTT
>Ga0164318_10004751_pt1 | contig 13088 bp, 9 predicted proteins | sample GuaBasSedimGuay9_FD_113734 | JGI IMG/M metagenome (GOLD analysis project Ga0164318, IMG submission 113734) | Subseafloor sediment microbial communities from Guaymas Basin, Gulf of California, Mexico - Guay9, Core 4571-4, 0-3 cm | ecosystem: Environmental > Aquatic > Marine > Hydrothermal vents >... | reverse complement strand
TCGCCAACATAATTAATGATGCACATAGAGGCGGAGGACGAGGCGGACTTGGCGCCGTAATGGGCTCTAAAAAACTGAAAGCGATTTATGTAAGAGGTAAACAAAAAGTTACAATAGAGCGTTGGGATAGATTTAAAGAGCACCAAAAAGAAATCCTCAAGATCGTTAAGGAAAATCCTGTCACTGGACAGAGCTTACCAAAATATGGAACTGCTGTTCTAGTCAATATCATAAATGGAATCGGCGGCCTCCCATATAAGAACTGGCAGAGCGCCTACGATCCCGATGCGGACAACATTAGTGGTGAAACATTAGAATCCACTTATCTAATTGATAGAAGACCCTGTTGGGGCTGTGTGATCGGATGTGGACGGGTAACAAAGGTTCCCTCAGGACCTTATCAGATAACCTACACAGAGGGACCTGAATACGAAAGTATTTGGGCCTTAGGATCATCTACGGCTGTTAAAGAACTCGATGCCATTACTAAAGCAAATCATTACTGCGATGAATTTGGTATGGATCCCATATCGTTAGGATCAACTATTGCTTGTGCTATGGAGCTATTTGAGAAAGGCTTTATCCCTGAGGAAGATCTAGAAGGCATCGATATGCGATTTGGAAACCCGGCAGCACTCGTGGAGGCTACATGGAGAACTGCTTACAAGTCTGGTTTTGGTAGATATCTTGCTCTAGGTTCAAAGAGATTAGCCGAAATTTATGGCGCTCCACAATTTTCGATGAGCGTAAAAGGCCTCGAGATGCCAGCTTATGATCCTCGAGCGATCAAAGGAATTGGTCTTAACTATGCTACTGCCAATCGTGGTGGCTGTCATGTTACTGGTTATACTATTTCCCCAGAGGTTCTTGGTATTCCAGAACAGATTGATAGATTATCATATGAAGGTAAAGCAAAGTGGGTTAAGATATTCCAAGATTTCACTTCAGTTGTTAACTCTGCCGTTAACTGTCTCTTCGAAACTTTTGCTTTAGGTGTAGATCACTATGCGATATTGTTGAGAGATATAACTGGCTGGGAAGATCTTAATGGCGACGAATTAATGAAAATTGGTGAGAGAATCTATAACTTAGAGCGATTAATTATGAATAAATATGGTTTTGACAGAAAAGACGACTATCTCCCAGAGAGACTCTACAAGGAACCATTACCAGACGGTCCCTCAAAGGGAGAGGTCGTTGACAGAGAAAAATTCGAAAAAATGCTCGACGAATACTATCAACTTCGTGGTTGGATTGACGGTAAAGTGCCCCCTGAGAAACTAAAGGAGCTCGAAATTGATGTATAAGCTCTTCTAATTTCTTTATTTTATTTTTTATTTGTTCGACAAATTAATATTTTCTCTAAGATCATCAATAATTTAGAGCATATAAACTCGCTTGAGGAATAATATAAATGAAAGTTCAAGTTAATTTTTTTGCTTGGTTTAGAGATCTCGCGGGCGGGAAAACCTTCGAGATTACGCTTAACGACAATGACCCTACACTTAGGGATCTCATAAATGCATTCAAAGAACAGATCAATGAGAAAATTTACAAGAAGATAAATCTCCTTTTAAAGAATAAGACACCAGGTCTATTAATTATGGTAAATGGTAGAAATATATCGTTCCTTAATGGTCTAGAGACAAAAATAAAAGAAAATGATAAAATAGCTATTTTTCCGCCTGGGGCGGGTGGATAACTCTTGCTTATCTACGCTTAAGTACTAGAATAACACCGGCAACAGCGAGAACCCCGATGACCGCGCCAATTATGATAAATGTCCTAGGAAGACCTGTAGGTATCTCTTCACCTTCGCCGCCACTAGTTGTAGATACCACGCTTAATATAGCATTTGTATAAGAGTCAAGGAAGTTTCCTCCTTCATCCTGCAATATTCCATAAGAATGAACCCTTAAGAGCGCTTCAGAACCACCTTCTTCTTCATGCTTTTCAAAGTATTCTCCACCCTCTCTTTCTGCGCCCTCTTTAGCGCAATCTTCAGGACCTGCCTCTATATCTGGTGCATACTCTCCGAATCTATATTTCACTAAGGATGGGTTTATCACAAGATCTTCGGCCGATAAACTTGAATTTATCTTTACTTTATACTTAATGACTACCGTCTCATTCGGTTGCAGATTTATTGTAGGACTCTTTATTCGAACTACTCCAAGGAGGCTATCATAAACTACATTCGTTTGAGTTCTCTTATCCGTTCCATTTATTAGATATTCTATTACTCCATGATCGCTTGCTGTCGGGTCATCTATGTACTCTGCAGTCCAAAAGTCAAATACATTAAATGAAGTTTCTTCATCTCCGATATTCTTGATCGTTATTGTAACTTCTACTGTAGAGGTATCATTATAGTATGTCGCATTCTTGCTAATTTCTAGCTCTGTATGTGGTAATGGGAAACCATGTCTCTGTCTCCACCGCATAATTGCTGATGCTGGCGGTGGAACAAGCAATCCTAATCCGTTAGTTAAGATATCAATTTGAACTCTTCCCATGGGAGTCCATGCTTTAAAGTTGACATCTGCTACTAAATACCAGAAACCTGGGCGCATTTTAACCTCAAATTGGAGCTCTCTTGATTCTGAGGAATGATCGCCTACTGTCGAGATATATGCCATATCAAATAATGTCGGGTTAGTTACAGATGAAAGGCCGTTTGATATCCCGCCAATAAGATATATCTTAACATCTTTTATTTCTCCACCACCGAAATTTATTACTGTTACATTAACCGTACCGGTCAGTGTGTCACCAACTACATTTACAGATGTAGGTCTAAGAAATGCTACAATATATCTCGGTCGTAGCCCCCATGTTATACGTGGAATTAAAGAGAAACCATTCGCCGTTGAAAATAGTACTTTTCCTTCCGAATCTCTGTAGATTACTATAGGCCCGACAGGAATTGTTATCCCAGCAGATCCAAAACCTTCAATGTAGTGTACTGTAAGATTGAACTTTAGCGTAACTGTGTCATTAACATCAAGCGAGGGATATGTCGTTATTAATGCTGGTCTATTAATGTCATACAGATGTACATAAGTAAAGTTCCAGTCACCTTCGAAGAAACTATCTACACTTACATTTAACCACGATGCAACAAATCGTAGGTATTCTAAGAATCTATCAGGAAGTGGAAGAACTATCGTCAGATTTTGTGCTGCGCTTCCACCATAATTCCTAAGCCTAAGCTCGAATTCTAGCTCTGTATGATATACTTCTGTACCATTTATTATCTCCATGCTACTTGTGGCATTAGCTACTAGGAAGATAGCAGCAATCTTAGGGCTATTTCGTATTTCTTCTTCTGGGTTAAAGGGTTTAAATGTTAATAGGAGATCTTCTTCCGGTTCTCTAGTATAGTTACCTACCTTAAGGGCGTATAATAGAAGCCCTGTGAATTCGTACATTGGATTATCAGGAAGTGTGCTTCTGGTTTCATCTATTTCTACTGGCAATGGGAAATGCACCTTTGCTATGGATATGTTACAGTTAGGATTGTGTGTAAATTCAAACGTCTCGTTAAGATTTAATGCACTTTCAAGTGAGAAATTAAACCACTCATCATCCGTTAGATGAACTGCATTAGGTACAACAAAGGCCGTTCCAATTACTGGAATATATTCATCAAAATCGTTATCCAAGTCTATGTCGTGTTCATCCTTAATTAGTGCAAGTGTGCCTCGGAAGTAACGATCAGCATCCATAGCAGCATCGATAGCTTCAGATTGTGTGATGGCACCGAATCCTTCATTGGGAAATAGGCTTAAGATATTATTCTTTGCAAAACTTTTAGCTGTTGCTGTATCAACAGCTTGGAAGAATCCAACGATGGTATATGTGCCACGCACTTCATAGTGTATTGGTTGAAGGTTTATACTATAGATGTCGTTTATCTCTGCAGCCAAGCTCTTTGCTCGGGGGATTGCTATACTAGAAGACGCGTTGTAGACTAGGATTAAAGATAATCCGGGCGGGATATCTGGCCATATTGCCTTATGGTAGTATAACCACCATCGATATCCTGTTCCTACTCCAAGTTTCATCATATAGAGATCTTGAAAGTAAGATGCAGTAGGATCTAACTCAGTTGTTATATTTCCTCCGACATATGATAGTGTTATAACCATGGTTCCGCCTTTGCCTATATAAATATTGAGATACTCTGATAAGTGGTTAACACCAATGTGCGTCTCTTGAATGCTAAATTGCGTCGAAGCGACAGCACTACCAGAGAAGAGCAGTAGTCCGATCACTAAAATGGATATTACTATTTTCTGCATTTTTTTTCACCCTTTAAGCTGTAAGAAAAAAATTACATCATAAATATTGATTATACATACTTATAAAAATTTTACTCATGGAAAAATATTAATGAATGTAAAAATTTACTAATTTTCTACATAAAGAGATTCCTTATATAGATCTCACAGAAAATAGATTTTAGAGAATATTCATAAGGAAGTAAAAAAGAAAAGTAAAAAATTATTTTCTAAGAGCTGCTTTTTCTAAAACTTCAACTCCAGGTAATTTAGCACCTGTCAAGTATTCTATGAATGCCCCACCAGCCAAGCTAACATATGAAAACTTTTCATAAACTCCAAGTTTTTTAAGCGCTGCTAAAGTATCTCCTCCACCAGCTAAGGTAAAGGCTTTACTTCGCACAATAGCCTCACAAATTTCTTTTGTTCCTGCAATGAATTGATTTTTCTCATATACCCCAAGAGGTCCGCTTAACAGAATAGTCTTTGCTTTTTCTATGAATTTGCTGTATTGTTCCACTGTTTTTCTTCCAATATCATAAATAGGTTCTTTTGTTGGTAGCTCAGAAACATCGATTTCCTCTCGCTTTCCATCGACTTCGATCGCCACATCACTAGGTATCTTTATCTTCTCACCAAATTTTTTGAGTAATTCTTGCATCTTAGGAACCAGCTCATATAATCCCTTCTTCTTTAGAACTTCTACATTAGGTTCTCCGATGTTAACACCCTTCGCGAGTAGGAAGATCTGTCCTATAAGTCCACCTGTTAATACATTATCTGCGATATTATTTTCTAATAGGTATCCAATTATGTCTATACATTTCTCCGCCTTGGCTCCACCGAGTATAGCAATATATGGTTTTTCTGGGTTTTGAAGAGCTTTATTTAATGCATTCAATTCCCGTTCCATGACTCTACCAGCACACGATGGAAGTACAACTGCGAATCCAACCACTGACGCATGTGATCTATGTGCTACAGAGAATCCATCTAAGACAAATATATCAGCTAATGGTGCTAATTCTTTTACTAACTCTGACTTAGCATGCTCCTCTGGGCTCTTCTTCTTTCTTTCCTCTGGAAAAGATCTTACATTTTTAAGAACTAAAATTTCGCCCTGTTTTAGCTCCTTTATTGCTTTTTTAGCGATATCTCCATATAAATCATGGACATATTTAACAGGTTTTCCAATGATTTCTTCCAATTTTTTTGCATGTTTCTCCATAGATTCCGTATAATCTGGTTGCTTTGGCCTTCCTTGATGAGCAATTACAACTACTTTGGCACCTTTTTCAGAGAGTTCATTTATTGTTTCTGCATGCGCTCTTATTCTGGAATCGTCCAGGATTTCCTTCGTTTCTGGGTCAAGAGGAACATTGAAATCCGGTCGAACGATAACTCTTTTTCCCTTGAAATCAAAATCATCTAATGTTAGAAATTTTGTCATAGAGATCCCTTAGTTTCACGTTTGCTTATTTATTCTCCAAGTTCGCAGACTTTCTTGGTAAATTCTGCAAGCCTTAGGCTATAACCCCATTCGTTATCGTACCATGCTAAAACTTTCACGAGATTTCCTATCACTCTTGTAGATAAGCCATCTACTACTGAGGAATATGGCGATTTCTTAAAATCTGAAGATACTAATGGTTCCTCTGTATATCCAAGTATTCCCTTTAACGGCGGCTTTCGTGATGCATCTTTAAATGCATTATTAACATCCTCAACAGTTACTTCCTTTTCTAGCACAGCAGTAAAGTCAACGATTGAAACTGTTGGTGTTGGAACTCTCAAAGCCAATCCAGTCATTTTTCCTTTCACTTTAGGATATGTAAGTGCAACAGCATCAGCAGCACCTGTTGTTGTTGGAATAATGTTCCAAGTAGCGGCTCTTGCGCGTCTTAGATCTCTATGTTGCATATCGAGAAGTCTTTGGTCATTAGTTACCGAGTGCACTGTTGTCATCAAACCCGCTTTGATTCCAAAATATTCATCTAAAACCTTTGCTACGGGGGCAATACAATTTGTTGTACAAGATGCTAATGAGAGTACCTTATGCTTCTTAGGATCATATAAATGATCATTGACCCCAGGAACGACAGTTATGTCCGCACTATCTGCTGGCTTCATTGGCGCGGAGACTAATACTTTTCTCGCTCCTGCTTTTAGATGTTTTTCAGCATCTGGTCTCTTTCTGAATCTGCCGGTTGATTCAATCACGAGGAAAATATCATAGTCTTTCCATGGCAACTTCTCCGGGTCCGGTTGAGCTAGAACCTCTATTTTCCTGCCTTTTACGAGGATATAGTTATCTTCTACTTTTACGTCAAATGGCAGTTTACCATAGTTTGTATCGTATTGCAATAAGTGTGCTAAGGTTTCAGGCTTTGTAAGATCATTTACAACTACAAAGTTTACATCTACATTGTGCTCCAATGCAGCCCTAAAAACTAGTCGCCCAATTCTTCCAAATCCATTTATAGCCACTTTTACGGGCATTTTTTTCACCAAAATTATATCTTATATTTTTCGTAATTATCATCATATATTTGGCAAATATTGTACTATTAAATTTTCTTAAATTTTCTGAGTAAGGAAAAATGGGCATTCAATAGCATATATATCCAAGGAATTTGCTCTTTTTTGAAATGCTCCTACTTTAATTCTAATTCTTTGAGATTTTATCTTTATTAATCTAACCTAAGTACTCTAAATCCGCATATTCTCTTATTTAATACGGTTAATTTTTATTTAACATATTAGAAATATATACAGCATACGATTTTAAAAATACCCTTCTAGCTACCAACTTTATCTATATTGACGTAAATCCTGAGAATCAAAATACTACATATATACAATGGAGGCTTTAGATCGAACATAATTTGTAAACATGGATGTTTAAATATTTTAATAGCTAATAGAAAGATACTTACAAATTCCCAATTATTTAATGGGCGTATTGGAAAATGCCGAAAAGACTCGTTATTAGAGACTACGACAGATGTGTTGGATGCCAGTTATGTATGTTTGCATGTTCAAGGAGATATGGCTCTGGTGGGCTACTAAAATCAGCAATACATGTTAGAAGTATTGGTGGCGCTGAACGGGGATTTACTGTTATAGTTTGTCGTGCTTGTCAGGATCCCCCCTGTGCAAGAGCATGTCCCGAAGATGCTCTGATTCGTAGGGATGGCGGTGGCGTTTTACTTAATGCTAGTAAATGTAATGGTTGTAGAGCATGCGTAAGTGCTTGTCCTTTCGGAGCTATTTTCTGGGATCATTCTATAGAGAAACCAATCATTTGCGTCTATTGCGGATATTGCGTGGATTACTGTCCATATAATATTTTAGAGCTGGAGGAAATAGCCTATGCTAGGGAATGACCCCCTTAGAAATGTTCTCTATATAGATCTCACTAAGAAAAGATTTTGGATCGAAGATAGACTCGATTTATTTGAAAAATGGATAGGTGGTGTGGGTGTCGCAACTCAAATACTTAGGGAAGAGCTAACGAAGGGTGTTGATCCCCTTGATCCCGGAAATGTTATAGTCTTTGCTGTTGGTCCATTAACTGGGAATTTTCCTTTAGCATCAAAGACCGTTGCTGTATTCAAAAGCCCTTTAACTAATAACTGGGGCGAAAGTCATGCCGGAGGAAGAAGCGCTATCGCCATAAGAATGGCCGGGTTTGGAGCTATAGTAATTAAGGGCAAAAGTGAGCGCCCAGTCTATTTATCTATCCATGACGGAAAGGTCTTCTTCAAAGATGCTTCTGGACTATGGGGACTAACATCTAGTCGTACTGCAGGTCGTGTTCTTCGAGAACTTGAATCTGGATCCGGATTGCGAACAATTATGAGGATAGGAAAAGCTGGAAGAAAACTAATAAAATATGCTAATGTAATTGTCGATACCTATAGACACTTTGGTAGATTGGGACTCGGTGCGGTATTTGGCTCGAAAAATCTTGAGGCTATTGTAATTTATGGGCGACAGGAATTACCAGTTACCGATAAAAGAAGATATAGAGAAATTTATGATGAAATTTTTTATAAGGCTGTAAAATCTCCGCTTATGAAGAAATATCGGGATCTAGGTACGGCTATGAATGTTATCCCATTGAATAATATTAGTGGACTTCCAACAAGAAATCTAAAAGCTTGCAAATTTGAGTATGCTGGACAAATAAGTGGTGAATCCTTCGCGAGAAGCGTACTTGCACGAAGAGCTTCTTGTGCACATTGCCCAGTTGCATGCATACATATCGGGGCATTAAGGGAGCCTTATGTTGATGAACCTTATTTTTATAAAACAACTTTTGTGGCATATGATTATGGACCAATAGCTTCAATAGGGCCTATGCTCGGTTTAAATAATCCTTTGGATATATTAAAGATGATAAATTTAGTCGATATTTATGGCTTAGATGCCATTAGCACTGGTGTTGTGCTTGCGTGGGCTACTGAAGCTTTAGAAAAGAAAATTATCTCCAAAGAACAAACTCTTGTTGACTTTTCTTGGGGCGATCTTAATGCATACATTAAAGGAGTTACGTTCCTTGTAGATCAACCAAATGAGTTTTACAAAGTACTTGGTGAGGGCGTAGAGTTCGCAGCATCGAAATATGGTGGAATGGAGTTCGCTCTTGCCTTTGGAAGAAATGAAATACCTGGATATCACACCGGGCCTGCAGGATATATTAGCTTTCTAATAAGTGCTAGACATAATCATTCGGATTCATTTGGATATGAATTAGATTTAGAATCTCTTGAATTAAGCCCAGAAAAAACAGTAGATCGTCTAGTAGAGGAAGAGCAATGGAGTCAAATTCTTTCTAGTCTCGTAACCTGCTACTTTGCTAGGGAAATATACACACCTACGCTAATTTCCAGCGCTTTAGAAGTACTAGGTTTTAATTTTTCGCCTGATGATCTCAAAAAACTTGGTGAAAAAATTCACTATGAGAAATATCTATTGGCCGAAAGAGAGGGGTTCAGGATTTCTAAATTACATATTCCACGGAGAATTTTTGAAGTTCCGGCAGCGAAAGGAAAAATCAATGAAGAATTTATAAGAAAAGCTTTGGAATATTTTTCTCAAAAGATGGAATTAGAGTAAATAAACAGCAACCAACTCAATTAATAATCTAATTACTTTCCCAATAGTGTTTAAAGAATTCCAAATCCTCAAATTAAATCCTTTCTTTTAGGTAATGCATTATCTCAAAATTTAAGATTCTTATAACATGTTAATAGTCGTAAGAAAACAAACTGTCCTGAGAAGGAATGCCTATGGATAATATCGAAAAAATTCTGAAATTTAAGACTATAATAACACCGTTTAGTACTATTCCAAACTGTGTTATTGGAATACATGAAGGGAAAATCTCTTTTATTGGAAAAGAAGAAAAGCTAGGAGAATATCATGGTGAAACAGTAGATTTTTCAGATAAAATTGCAGCACCTGGTTATATAGATATACATATCCATGGGGCAAATAAAGCAGATACTATGGATGCAAATCTGAAATCTTTAGATACGATCTCATCTTTCATCGCCACAAAGGGAGTTACTGGCTTTTATCCTACAACAATGACCGCACCATTGGAGGATATATACAAGGCAATAGATGCTGTAAAAAAAGCCGCAGACGGGAAAGTACACGGTGCTAGAATCCTAGGGATTCATTTAGAAGGACCCTATTTCAGTAAAGAAAAAGCTGGTGCACAGGAAGCAGACTATCTTCGTATACCAAAGATAGATGAATTAAGGGATCTACTAAATTTTGGAGAGGGTATTATCAAGAGAGTATCTATAGCTCCAGAAATCCCCGGCGGATTGGAAGCTATTAAATTTCTAAGAGAGAATAATGTGGTTGTAGCTTTGGGTCACACGAATGCGACATTCGATATTGCAATGGAAGGCATAAATCTCGGAGCCACAATTGGGAATCATACATATAATGGAATGCGAAACTTTCATCACAGGGAACCCGGCGTGTTAGGTGCTGTACTTACGAGTGATAATGTTTTTGCTGAAATGATTGTAGATGGAATTCACTTACATCCAGCAGCGGTTGATCTTGTTGTTCGGTGTAAAGGATTCGATCACACAATCCTCATAACAGATAGTATAATGGCAACCGGACTTGCAGATGGAGAATACATACTAGGAAAAGCAAAAATAATTGTTAAAAACGGTATTTCAAGGAGAGAATCAGGCGTCTTGGCTGGTAGTACATTAACATTAGACAAAGCTGTTAGAAACATAATAAGGTTCCTTGATATTCCTGTAAATCGTGCAATCCAAATGGCATCATATAATCCAGCTAGAGCATTACATATCGAAGATAAAAAAGGTAGCTTAGGGATAGGAAAAGATGCTGATATTGTTGTATTAAATGAAGATTTAACCGTTTATGCTACAATTATTGGCGGTGATATAGTTTATACTGCGGAAAGCTAGTAGCTTTATCTACATTTCATTTTTACCTTATGAAATAGGCTTCTGAACAATTACTTTTTTCCAAATTGTTTTTATAGTATAATATGTCTTTATTTTTGATAATTTTAAAATAAGGTGTTTTTCAAATGGCTGAAAAGAAAGATATAGTAATTATTGGTGGTGGAGCTGGTGGCATTACTGCCGCTTTAGAAGCTAAGAGATTCTATCCAGATAAGAGCGTTCTCGTTATAAGAAAGGACCATCCAGCGATCGTCCCCTGCGCGATTCCGTACATATTCGGAACCTTATGCGACGTAAATAAGGATATCATTCCCGACTCGTTACTAACGAAGAAAGGCGCAGAGATCCTCGATGATGAAGTCGTATCTATTAATAGAGAGAAAAAGACTGTAATTACAAAAGGCGGAAAAGAAATCGGCTATGAAAAGCTAATTATATCTGTAGGAGCCTCCCCCAGAGTTCCTAAGGAGCTAGAAACCGAACTGGAAAATGTTTTTACCATTCGTAAGAATGCTCAATATCTAAGCAAATTACTGGATGCTGTAGATAAAGCTAAAAACATAGTCATAATTGGCGGTGGTGTTCTTGGTGTAGAATTTGCAGATGATCTCGTAAAACGAAACAAAAATGTCTCTCTGGTAGAAATTCTTCCGCACATACTTGCTCTAAATTTAGATGAAGACTTTGGACTCCAAGCAGAAGAATACCTTAAGAACAAGGGAGTGAAAATATATACGAATTCAAAAGTCGTTGGATACGAGAGTGAAAATGGTAAAGTGAAGGCAGTAAAATTAGATAGTGGTGCAACAATAGATGCTGATTTAGTAGTAATTGCTATTGGAGTTAAACCTAACAATGAATTGGCCAAGAAAGCAGGCCTAAAAATTGCAGAAAATGGCGCTATATATGTTGATGAATTCATGAGAACCTCGGATCCAGATATTTTTGCTGTTGGAGACTGTGCACTTAAGAGAGATTATTTTACAGGAATGCCTGTACCATATATGCTTGCCTCTGTTGCATGCAATGAAGCTAGGATTGCTGTTCAGAATTTATACTCAATAAGGGCAAAGAATCCTGTTAAGGGAACGGTATGGGTAATGTTAACCAATGTAAATGGAGTAAGCTATGGCGTAGTTGGTCTAACCGAACGACAAGCTAAGAAACTAGGTATCGAATATATTGCTGTGACTCACGAAACGGTAGATAAGCATCCTGGAACTCTCCCCGAGACTCATAAGCTTAAAGTTAAATTGTTATTCTCCAAATCGAACTTTGAGTTAATAGGCGCGCAACTTTCTGGAGGCCCAAGTATTGGCGAATTAACTAATATACTCGCTCTAGCAATCGCTAAAAGAGCCACTGCTATCGATCTTGCTTTCATGCCTATTGGTACGCAGCCCTGGCTCACCGCATCACCTATTGGTTATCCTATCGTAGTAGCAGCAACTAAAGTTCTTAAGAAGATTTATGATGCGAATATAAGCTGATCTATCTTTCTCTATCTTTTATTTTTTACTAGAAAACTTTATTATGTTAAAAACTTATAGGAATATACGTTGGCGATGAGGATTATCCAGCGATCTGTCAGTATGATGAGATGGCTCCTCACTGAGCCAGCTACCTATCCTCTAAAAAATCAAGATGGATCTTGGATGGTATTGGTCCTTTCTGCTGATAATATTTGCTTCTTTTTCTCATCCCATAGGGTTGCTCAGATTTATTATCCTGCATCATAAGTGCTATCTGGGCTATCCTCATTCCTGGATATAATCTGATAGGTACTGTATTAAGATTGCTCATTTCAAGAGTTAGTTGTCCCGAAAATCCTGCATCTACGAACCCTCCCGTGCTATGTACAATAATTCCTAAACGTGCAATTGATGATCTTCCTTCAATTCTTGCTGCTATGTTATCGGGGAGTTTAATGTATTCTAGAGTTGTAGCAATTATGAATTCTCCGGGATGAATAACGAAATGTCCATTTTCTGGAATTATAATTTTGCTCATAATTTTCTCAATTGGCGTTTTCGGATCGATATAATCGATACGTGTTCGCTCGAAGACGAGAAATTCATTACCAAGGCGTAGATCTATCGAGGAGGGACCAACAAGTTTTTCATCATAAGGTTCAATTATAAGGACTTTTTCTTTTACCAACTTTTTAATGGTTCTATCTGAAAGTATCATCCCTATATACCTTCATATAGTTCTTACCACAAATAGAACAAAAGAAAAGATTAAAAATTTCATTAAACTTATTTCTCAGCAGAAATAGGACTTTCTTCTTCCCGTTTAGAGAACTTTTCCTTTATTGCTTTTATTAGATCCCCAACAG
>Ga0164318_10004749_pt1 | contig 13094 bp, 10 predicted proteins | sample GuaBasSedimGuay9_FD_113734 | JGI IMG/M metagenome (GOLD analysis project Ga0164318, IMG submission 113734) | Subseafloor sediment microbial communities from Guaymas Basin, Gulf of California, Mexico - Guay9, Core 4571-4, 0-3 cm | ecosystem: Environmental > Aquatic > Marine > Hydrothermal vents... | reverse complement strand
GTTCCTGTGGGGCGTATTAGAAAAATGAATCTGGGAGATGATTATCTGACCTGCTTTTCAGTGGGGGATCAATTGCTCTGGGGTGCGGCTGAACCGCTTCGCCGGATATTGAATATTATTCTTTAACCCTTTATTCCTTTAAGGCATATTTTCTTTCAAGAAATGCAATAGATCTTGAAGAAGAAAAGGTCAGAATAAAATAGAGAACGGTGATGGTGATCCATATTTCAAATGTCAGAAAGGTGGCAGACATCAGTTCCATGCCCTGAAAGGTCAATTCCTGGATGGATATCACCGATACAATGGCGGAATCTTTTATGGTGGAGATAAACTGCCCTGCAAGGGGGAATGCCACCCTCCTGAAAGTCTGGGGCAGGATCACCAGCAAAAAGGTCTTCTTCCGGGACAATCCAAGGGACCAGGCTGCCTCCCACTGACCATTTGGAATGGAATTAATGCCGCCGCGAATAATCTCGGACACATAAGCACCTTCATAAATTCCCAGGGCAATGATGGCAGAAATAAAGGCGTTAATCTGTCCCGGTGATGCAAAGAGTATGCCTGTCATCCTCTGAACTGCCGGACCGCTTTGTCTTAAAGCTGTGTCCAGATGTAACACGTCCAGAAACTGGCTGGACACAAAATAATAAAAAATAATGACCAGGACAAGGGAAGGAATGTTGCGAATAGTTTCCACATAGACCCTGCTGATAAACCGCTGTTCAAAGGATCCTTTGGCCCCCATGATGCCGGAGACTATCCCCAGTAAAAATCCCAGAAGCGTTGCCCAGAAACTGAGTTTAACCGTTGTGACAAACCCTTTAACAAGAATGTTGGCTTTGAATTTGCCTGTGGCAGCATCTAAAAAAAAGAAATAAGACGGCATGGCATCCCATTCCCATTTATAATCAAGGACCTGGCTTGTTCTTGAAAAAAATATTGATATAGCAGTGATAATGAAAATAATCATTGCTATATCTATAACGGTAAATTTTAGTTTTTTTTTATTTAACAATTTATTTAATTAGGCTTTCCCAGTCTTTTGATCCAAACCAGTATGCTTTTTTCTCTTTTAAAAACCCCTGGGCATGCATGTTGATAATCCAGTTATTAAGATAATTAAGGGCATCATGATCTGATTTTTTAATGGCAAACCCAATGGGTTCTTTGGTAAAATTTTCTTGAATCGGAATAAAAAATTTATCCGGATACTTGAGAGCATGGAAGACCGGCATGGGAGCAGAAGAGACCACAGCATGGACCCGGCCCAGGTTTAACTCCTGAAGAGCCTGGCTCTCGTTTTCAAACAGCTTCAACGTGGCATTGGGCATATGTTTTCTGGCAGCCTGTTCTGCGGTGGTTCCCATTCGAACGGCAATGGTGACATTTTTTTTGTTAAAATCTGCCAGAGACGAAAAGCCTTTGGCCTTTTTTTTGTGGGCAACCATTGACATGCCTGAATAGTCATAGGGAATCGTAAAATTCACTTTTAAATTCCGCTGGGGGGTGATCCCCATCCCGCCGATGATCACATCAAACTTACCGGTTAAAAGGGCCGGAATAATGCCGGACCATGCTGTGGGAACAAACTCAATTTTAACCCCCATATCTTTGGCCAGTTTTCTTGCCACATCTATTTCAAACCCGGTCAGGTTGCCCTGCTTGTCCTTCATGGCCCAGGGAACGAATGTTGACATCCCCACCCGGATAACACCCTGCTTCTGAATTTTTTCAATAATACTCTCCCGGGCAGACAGTCCCGTGGTCATTAATAAAATAAACAGTGCACTTAAGCATAAAATTTTTCTCATTTTTTCCTCCTTTATAAAATTCTGTCTCCGATTTTACAGGTTAATAAATTTAAGCCGGTTTTCAAACTGCCTGATGATAAAAGACAGGCTGGCTGTAATTATAAGATAACAGGCTGCCACAGCAAACCAGATTTCAAATGTTAAAAATGTTTCAGAAACAATTCTCTGGCCCTGCATGGTCAAATCATAGATGGAAATCGTACTGACCAGGGCGGAATCTTTTATGAGCGATACGCTTTGACCGGCAAGCATGGGAAGGGTCTGGCGCAGCATCTGGGGAATAATCACCTTGATGTATGTCCCATAAACCGACAGTCCGATGCTTTGGGCTGCCTCGTACTGCCCCCTTGGCACATTGACAATGCCTGAACGGATAATTTCTGAGGAATAGGCCCCTTCAAACAGGCTTAAGGCAATGACAGCGGAAAAAAAAGCTGAAATATTAAACACCGGTGCAATTACAAAATAAAATAAAAATATCTGGATAAGCAAGGGCGTATTCCGGATGGTTTCAACATAGAACCATGCGAGTGATTTGAGCACGGGAGAGGATGACAGCCTGGCAAAGGCTGACAAAAATCCGATGATGAAAGACAGAACAAGGCTGATACTGGAAATTTTAAGGGTGATAATAAGACCATCCAGCAGGAGCCCTCTTGTAAATTCTCCGTTTTCAAAGACAAACAGAAAAGATTTAACCCTGTACCATTGCCAGTTATAGTCAAGATTCCGATATCCAAAGATGAATATGAGTACAATAAATAAAATGAATAAAAAGGGTTTAACTCCCTTTCTGACGCGATTCATGGCTTGACCTTTATTCCTGATTAATAAAGACAAAAGATAACATGAAATAAAAAAACCTGCCACCTCTAAGACAAAAGATTATTGACAATAAAGAATCTGACTCAGGGTTTTAGCATCGGCATACCCTTTGGCAAACCACTTATGGACAAATGGAAAGGACAAGGCTTTTAATGACATCCAGGGAAGCTTGTAGAGGCAGTTTGAACTTAAGTGATAAAACCTTAAATCGGTCTGGATCTCTTTTAGCTGTTTAAGATAAAGCTTTCCCGCAGAAACTTTTTGATATTCTGACTCGAGGATAGACTTGGCAGCTATCTGACCGCTTTTGACGGCAAAATATATACCTTCTCCAAGCAACCTTTCACTCAGTCCTGCGGCATCCCCTGCAAAAAGTATCCTTTTTGAATCGGGTCTATAGTTAAAACCGCCTGTGCAGATAGGATATCCTTTAATGGCGGTAAGCCGCCTCGATTGAAGTCTTGCTTCTGCATATTCAAAGAGTTGCCGGGTTTTAGGCCTTACATTGGCATCAGTTGAATAGATACCAATATTTACATGGTCATCTTTGGGAAAAATCCAGTAATATCCTTTTCTTGATTTTGAAAAATCAAATTCCATTTGAACCCTGTCCGGCCTGTCAATTTTCACATCCGCCTCCAGGGCAAATTGTTTTTCATAAAACCGGGTCTTTGAAACAAACCGCCTGACAACACTGTTGGCACCGTCCGCACCGATAAGATATGATGCCCTGAAACCTGCAGAACCTATCTGCACCTCTACATAAGAATCTGTCTCGTCAATGGATTGAATTTTTTTTACAACCTTGAACTGCGCCCCTTTTTTTATGACTTTCTTTAAAGAAAAAAAATCCAGGTCTGCTCTTTTGGTCATATAGCAGATCGGGTTCTCATTTCGGATCAAAAACGGTTCATTGTGAAAAGAATTGATCCTGATCGTACGGCATTCCTTTTTTATCACCGGGGAAATATCATATTTGAACAGATGATAGGCTTTCGGGGTCAGACCGCCGGCACAGGCTTTTTCCCTGGGAAATTGAGTTTTATCCAGGATCAGCACCTTTAACCCCTTGCCTAAAAGATCAAAGGCTGCCGCTGTCCCGGCTGGCCCTGCACCTATGATAATAACATCAAACATGGACATATCCTGCTATTCCCTGATCAATCAGCCAGCAGCTTTGAGAACGAGTTCCAGCTTCAGGCAGGTGCCATCCTCTGAATCAATGGTAAAACTGCCATTGAGTTTCTGGGCCCTGGCACGCATATTGGGAAGTCCCCTGCCCCTCACGATATCCTTCCCAAGCCCTTTTCCATCATCTTTTATGGAGAGCATCAGTTTTCTTGTTGATATATCGACCCTGACAATCACCTGTTCTGCCTTGGAATGTTTGATAATATTTGTCAATCCTTCCTTATAGATTCTTAAAAGGTTTAAAAAAAGGATGCTGTCGGGATTCTTTGCTTCCAGATCAATATTCTCTTTAAACTCAAAGGATAGACCCAAAGGCTCAATCATTTTTTTACCGGTGCGGTACAGATTTTCAACAACCACAGGCCAACTGATCTCCTCTTCTTCAAGGCTTTGCATAAAGCTTCCGATTTCAATCAGGCTGTCGCTTGAAAGTTTTGATATATCAGACAATATTTCTTTTATCCCTTCATCGGATGGATTTTTCTTCCCCATTTCCGAAAGAAATTTTATACTGGTTAAAAACCCGCCAAGACCATCATGAAGTTCATTGATCAGCTCTGTTTTTTCTTTTGACTTCACTTCAAGTTCTTCAGCATATACCTCCAGCCTGTTTCTTGTCCTGATATTCTGCTGCCGCTTGATAATTTCCATGCTGAGGATAAAAACCATCAGGGCCCAGGGTACAAACGAATAAGTGGAGTCTATCCTGCCAAGCCCCACAAGGACATCATGGATACCACCGATAATAATCGGTATAAATCCGAACAGATAAATCCTTGCCTCTATATTTCCTTTTACCAACGCATCTTTAACACAAACACTTACAATCAGGATCAGTTCTAAAATCAGGAGCACTCTTAATATTGTCAGCATAAAAGAGCCGACAGCCATGGAAAGAAAAGAAGCCAGGATCAGAATAAATACTGACTGACCGATAAGGGCAAAGATAAGATGAAACTGCCAGATACGGTGGTAAATATTTCCGCAAACCGGCCGAAAAGTCTGCCATATAAACCCCATTGCGCCCACAGGAATCAAAAACATGGCAGCAATATAAACATTGAACCAGAAAACCGGTGCATATAAGATAAGATCCTTTATGGCAGTCACATTCAGGGTATATACCCCAACACTTATCGCAAGAACTCCCAGCATGGAAACAGCACCTGTTTTCCTCACGCTTTCTTTATAAATCATAAGGTCCAGGATGCCGATAAACATCATAAAAATCCCTATAACAAACCGCTTGAAATCCTTTTTAATAATATTCTGAATCAGGTCTGATTCAGAACCGATGGTAACTTTTCCCCGGATACCAATGTTGGTATAATCAGAAAAAACCTTAAGCGTTAACTGTTTTCCGGCAAAATTATTCCCTATATGGATGATGTGGGATGAAATACCGGAAAGGTTCCCCTGGCCCGAAGGAGTCATTCTGCCGAATTGATAAATCATCCGGTCATCGATAAAGGCCTTGAACGTCAACAGCACGCCCTTGCCGTCAATCAGCAGCGCTGGAACCTCCCAGTTTCGATACGGCAGCGCATGCCTTAGCCAGAGCAAGGTCCGGCCATTTCTGTCCGGAGGATTAATAGGCCGGTCTACGGCTGCCCACTCAGATTTTGGTATCCCGCCGTTTTCTATGTTACCCCAATGATATTCCCAGCCATCCAGCATTTCACATGGGGAACGGTAAATCGTCTTTCCCTCGGTATTATCGGGAAAAAATTCCTGAGCGGGCTCTAAAAAAAGAATCAGAAAAATAAGAATAAAAAATAAAGCTGCACGGGAAAAGTAATGGAAATTAAACATCTTTTTTGACTTCCTGATATTTTTCATAATGCCAATATTGGTAGTCAAACCTACTTAAAAAGTCAAGGATCAGCCGTTTTTAATCAACAATTTGATTCTTCTTAAAAATTAGCGTATGTTTAAATATACTTCTTCTTCTAACTTAAATGACCACGGCCCGGGACATAGATATGAGTATCAGGATTTTACTGGCAGATGACCACAAGCTTATCAGGGATGGTCTTCGTGCCCTGATAGCCGGCGAACAAGATATGAGTGTTGTGGCAGAGGCGGGAAATGGACGAGAAGCGGTAGAGCTGGCCCGCGTGCATACACCTGATATTGTTGTGATGGATATCAATATGCCGGATCTAAACGGTATCGATGCCACAAAATTAATTCTCAAAAATAATCCAGACATTAAGGTCATTGCCCTTTCCGTCCATTCAACCAGACGGTTTGTCAAAGAAATGCTGAAGGCTGGGGTATCAGGATACCTTGTAAAACACTGTGCCTATGAAGAGCTTGCAACGGCCATCCGTATCGTCATAAAGGACAAACCTTATTTAAGTTCCCAGATCATCGGTACGGTTATGGAGGATTATGCCACAGATTTCAAGTCAGACAAATCATCGGTTTTTTCTCTCTTAAGTTCAAGGGAAAGGGAGATCCTGCAGCTGGTTGCTGAAGGACTGACATCAGAAGACATAGGTTCCCGGTTATTTATCAGCGGAAAAACCGTTTCTTCCCACCGCCGCCATATCATGAAAAAGCTCAACCTCAACAGTGTAGCGGAACTCACCCGGTATGCCATCAGCGAAGGACTGGTATCCTCGGAGTATTAAACCCCAGTTTTTCCCTTCCTGAAATTTTTCCAAACAAACATTTATCAGATTTTATAACCCCCAAAATACGCATTTCTACCAATAGATTTAATTTCATATCAGTTTAAAATACTAATATAATCGGAAATTATATTGAAACAGGGTGCCGGAGGGTACCCCTACCGCATAGGATGACTTATGAGTATCAGAATTTTACTTGCAGATGACCAGGAACTTATCAGGCAGGGGCTTTGTGAGTTGATTGCCAATGAAAATGATATGGAAGTTGTGGCAGAAGCGGAAACGGGACAAGGTGCTGTTGCTCTTGCCATACACCATGCTCCGGATATCGTTGTCATGGGTATCAATATGCCGGGTCTCAGCGGTATTGACGCCACAAAAATGATCCTTGAACATGATCCTGATGTTAAAGTGATTGCCCTTTCCATCCATTCAACACGAAGGTATGTTGAAGAAATGTTAGCCGCCGGCGTATCCGGATATATTGTCAAACACTGTGCCTATGAAGAACTTATTAATGCTGTCCGTAGTGTTATAAGGAACAGACCCTATCTGGGCTCCCATATAATGGGTGAAATTGCAGATACTTATGCTACTGATTTCTCTTCAGACAGGCGAATTTTCTCGATTGCCGATTATTCCCCGGAAAAAAGATCAGGGTTTGATAGGCGTTGTGTACCAAGATAATAATAAATTGTTAGAGAATCTTTAAAAACTTTTTTTTAGGAGAAAATATGAAGCAGATCAAATCAACCCAAATTATTATCGCAATACTGTTCTTACTGGTATTACTGCCTTTTACAGTGCATTCACAGGTGCCGGAGCAAATTAATTTTCAAGGATATCTTACAGGTTCGGCTCCCTTATACGATCCGGTTGCAGATGGAGACTATGAAGTGATGTTTGCTTTATACCCTGTACCAACAGGCGGAGAGGCATTCTGGGGTGAAAGCCAGACTGTGAACTTAAAAGACGGTGTCTATAATGTTACCCTGGGACAAATTTCAAACCCATTGCTTCCCACATTCTTTGACGGAGATGTTTATATAGGGGTAACCATTGGTACAGATTCGGAAATGGAACCCCGACAAAAAATGACATCAACGGCCTTTGCATTAAAAGCAGGAGATGCAGATACCCTTGACGGATTCTATCCCACAGACTTTGCCGCAACAGACCATGACCATGATTTTACCGATATTTCCGGTCAGGTAACTGATGCCCAGATTCCGGATACCATTTCCATTAGTCATGCTGCTGATGCAGATACCCTTGGCGGACATGCATCGTCTTATTTTGCTCCGGCAAGCCACAGTCACAGCGGTAATGACATTACCAGCGGCATTGTTTCCGAAAACTATATTGATATGGCCTTAACCAGAGACTCGGAACTTGCGGCAGGGCTGGCCTTAAAATCAGATACCGGTCACACTCATGATGAGCGTTATTATACCCAGGCCGAGGTTGATGCGATTGTGGCAGGCCTTGAAACCCGAATCGTATTTCTGGAAGGCAAGCTTGTCAGCCTGACAGTGAGTGCAGATGGAAAAGACCTGACTTTTTCCGGGGTCAACATTCATGTGGAGAGTGGAACAGGCACTACATATGGAATCTTAAATGGCCTTGGCAATCTCATTGTGGGATACAATGAAAAAAGAGGGACAGGTGATGACCGGACCGGCTCCCATAATATCATCCTGGGTACACAGAATAATTTCAGCAGTTACGGGGGGCTTGTGGCTGGAGACGAAAACACGATATCAGCCCCCTATGCTACGGTGAGCGGCGGACGTGAAAATGTTGCCAGTGGCTGGTACACCAGCGTCAGTGGCGGAATGAACAATCAAGCAAGTGCCAGTCGGTCCAGTGTATCCGGTGGACGATACAATACAGCCAGTGATGTGTATACCAGCATCAGCGGCGGATACAGCAACACTGCCAGCCAGGATTATGCAAGCGTCAGCGGCGGCCGCTTTAACAGTGCCAGTTCCTATTATTCAAGTATTACTGGTGGAAATCATAACACAGCCAGTGGATGGGATAGCAGCATCAGTGGCGGGTATTACAATATTGCCAGCAATAATTACGCCAGTGTAAGCGGAGGAAGATATAACCAGGCATCCGGTATCGCATCCTCTGTTTCAGGTGGCGGTGGGCCCAATTCCCAGGATGGCAATATTGCCTTTGCCAGTTATTCTTCTATTCTCGGCGGGTTTAACAATCTGACCGGGGATGGGAGCCTGGTATTTGATGCGGGTGTAAATCGGGATGTTTACTCAGGCGGCACCGATCACACAATTGGCCAGCAGGCAGTTATCAACGGTGGAATTCTTAACAAATCAGCCCATGACTATGCCAGCGTCAATGGAGGCAGCCGTAACAGTGCTATGGGGATATCCTCCAGCGTAACCGGCGGAAACAATAATACAGCAAGTGCAATGTATTCCAGTGTCAGCGGCGGAACCGGCAATACAGCTTCAGGTGAATCTGCCAGTGTGAGTGGCGGTAAAAACAACCTGGCAAGTGCCATAGAATCCAGTGTGACAGGTGGCGAAGATAATAAGGCTACGGTTGAGTCTGCCACTGTGAGCGGCGGTAAAAATAATGAAGCCCGTGGCCCCTCCGCCAGTGTCAGCGGCGGTTATGGCAATATAGCCATATCTGACTATAGCAGTGTCAGCGGAGGACAAAATAACCAGGCCACAAATATAGGGGCCAGTGTCAGCGGCGGGTACGGCAACCGGGCCACGGGCGAAGGTGCCAGTGTCAGCGGCGGTTATGGCAACCTGGCAAATAACACGAGCGCCAGCGTCAGTGGCGGAAGAAGCAATACCGCCAGTGGAACTTATTCCAGTATCAGCGGTGGATATTTCAATGTTTCAAGTGGGCTTTATTCCAGCATCAGCGGTGGACGCAGCAATACCGCAATTGGTTCCTACTGCAGTGTGAGTGGCGGAAGGTACAACGAAGCCGGCGGAGATACCACCAGCGTGAGTGGAGGCTACAATAATACTGCCCTGGGAACACAAACCAGCTTAAGCGGGGGGGCCAATCGTGAGGTATCAGGAACATATGACTGGCGGGCCGGCAGCCTTCTTGAGGATAATTAGGATAATACTTTAACCATCAGATTGAAGAATTGAAAAATAATGTATTCAATTGTTTAAGGATAGTGTCATGACGAAAACAAAAAAAGGAGCAAGAATAAAACGGGATATATCTTTTTTCCTCAGCGTTTGGGGATTAATGTTTTTTATACTGATTAACTCTGCAGGGGCTGTACCTCAATTTGTTACGTATCAGGGGAAAATATCGGATACGGCAGGCCCCTTTGAGGGAATCCTTTCCATAACATTTCGTATCTACGACCAGGAGGAAGGAAGTATCCCACCATTATGGGAGGAAACCCATTCTGTAAATGTCTCAAATGGAATTTATACTGTTTTTCTGGGTTCAGGAACCATAACCCCCGGTTTTGGGGATTTTAATCTCTCCTTGTTTTCTGGAAGTCAACGCTGGCTTGAAGTTGAGATAAATGGAGAGACTATGATTCCAAGGCAACAGGTCACCAGTGTACCTTTTTCCCTGGCTGCGGAAGATACGGATTCTCTTGGCGGATTTACCCTGGAAAATTTTTCTGAGGCAGGGCATGGCCATAATTTTGGAACAATCACAGGACAGGCAACCGATGTTCAGATTCCAGACACCATCACCATCAGCCATTCCTCAGATACAGATACTCTTTCCGGCCACTCTTCTGCTTCATTTTCTTTAGCAAACCATCAACATTCAGGAAATGATATCGTGAGCAGCACGCTCTCAACTATTTATATCGATGCTGCATTGACCAGAGATACGGAACTTTCTGCAGGGCTTTTGTCAAAGTCAGATACAGGCCATCAGCATGATATCCGATATGATACAAAGACGGAAATCAACTCCAGATTTTCAAGTCTTGATGCCCGGCTAGCCGCACTGGAGGAAAAACTTAACAGTCTAGCGGTAAGTGCAGAGGGAAAAGACCTGACTTTTTCCGGGGTCAATATTCATGTTGAAAGTGGAACAGGCACTACAAATGGGACTATAAATAGTTTTGGCAACCTCATTGTGGGATACAATGAAAAAAGAGGGACAGGCGATAACCGGTCCGGTTCCCATACTATCATTCTGGGTACCCAGAATAACTACAGCAGCTATGGCAGTCTGATTGCAGGATATAAAAATACGATATCAGCTCCCTATGCCTCAGTGAGCGGCGGTCGTGAAAACATAGCCAGCGGCTGGAATGCCAGTGTGAGCGGGGGGATGAGCAACCTGGCAAGTGCCAGCCAGTCCAGTGTATCCGGCGGACGGTATAATGCCGCCAGTGCTGTTTATGCCAGTGTCAGCGGAGGAAACAGAAACACGGCTGGCTATGATTATGCCAGCGTGAGCGGGGGACGATACAACACTGCCGACGCTCATGCTTCAAGCATCAGCGGAGGACGGTATAATACCGCCAGCGGCTGGGATACCAGTATCAACGGGGGATATTACAATATTGCCAGCAACGACTACGCCAGTGTAAACGGGGGACAGTATAACCAGGCATCCGGTATTGCATCTTCTGTTTCAGGCGGCGGCGGACCCAACCCCCAGGATGGGAATATTGCCTTTGCTAATTATTCTTCAATTCTTGGTGGTCTCAACAACCTCACCGGAGAAGGCAGTCTAGCCTATGATGCAGCTGTCAGTCGAAATGTTTATTCCGGCGGAACTGACCATACTATGGGCCAGATGACGACTGTAAGCGGGGGAATGCGTAATACTGCCAGAGAGCATTACGCAAGCGTCAGCGGGGGACTCGATAATATCGCAAGCGGGTACTATGCCAGTATAAATGGTGGAAAAGGAAATACGGCCAGTGATAATTGGAGCAGCGTAAGCGGTGGAGCTGGGAATTCTGCTGTTAATTGGTATTCAAGCGTAAGTGGTGGTTTTTATAATACAGCTGACGGTCATTATGCAAGCGTAAGTGGAGGTGCCGGCAATGACAGCAATGGAATGGGCACCAGCGTGAGTGGGGGAAGCTTCAATACTGCAAAATATTATTGTGACAGTGTAAGCGGGGGTATATATAACCAGGCCAGCGGTGAACTTTCAAGCATCAGCGGCGGCGGTAATAATGTTGCTCACCAGGATTACTCAACCGTCAGTGGTGGAGACCACAATGAAGTCTATGGTCACTGGAGCAGCTTGACAGGTGGAACAGGGAACACAGCAAGTGGTGACTACGCAAGCGTGACCGGCGGGTTGAGCGCATTTTCCTTTTACTATACGGACCTACACCATGGCGATTATTCCGCTATAAGCGGAGGGTATGGGAATTCGGCAGAGGCTGATTACGCAAGCGTCAGCGGCGGACGAACGGTTAGATCAATTGGAGAAGCCTCCAGCATAAGTGGTGGGTTACAGAGCCGCGCTTACAGTAATTACTCGAGTGTAAGCGGTGGATATATAAACAGAGCCAGTGGAGAATACTCCAGTGTGAGCGGCGGAAAGGAACGGGAGGTATCTGGGATATACGATTGGAGAGGTGGTGGAGTGGTTCAAGGCTATTGATTTATGATAAAGAGTGGCATGTTATAAGACAGGCCCTTAAAACAATTGATAAGGAAAAACATGACATGAGAATAAAATTATATTTGACGACGATCTGTATGATACTGATTTTCAGTCAAACCATCTATGCCGGCATGGAAAGCACACATTATTCCATACCCACCTGTGTCCTGTCCAATGGCGGGACTCACATGACTTCAACCAGTTTTCAGGCCAATGGCACGATAGGACAGCCCTCCCCGCTTAACCCCGGTTTCTCAACTACCTTTGAGGTCAATCCTGGATTCTGGTATACCCTGTCCAAAAGTAATTGTATCTGGGATATTTTCAGTGATACCGACGGTGATGTCGATGGGGTTGACCTGTATCGATTTATCAATGCGTATGACCTAACAGATTTGAAAAGTTTTACTAATGAATTTGGAAGAACTGACTGCTCGAACTGATAAATATTAATTCCATACTATCCAGCGGGGTCTTAAAAGGGCCCTGCCCCCTGACGGATATTTTTCAAGCTCTCCAAGAATCTACCGATATCCGCCTGAATAGCCCTACAACTTTCCGGCGATTGTGCTTCACTGACTACCTGAATACACCTCTATCAGATTTTCGAACCCCCAAAATACGCATTTGTACCAATAGCTTTTTTTTTATCTTTTGTTAAAATATACATGCTGACAGCTTTTTTTAAAAAACAGTTTATTAAAAAACGGAGTTAAAAAAGTTTTACGGGTAATAAAGGAAAAAACAATGGGGACAAAAAAAACACTATTCATCACTTTGTTTGTTTTGTGTATGGCCTTCTGTCTGAACATCAGCTCGTTATCATACGCTGCCCGAAATGATATTCAGTCAAATACCCGTACTGCGATTCTGGAATCATTTGGGAATCAGCCCCTGTTATTTATTCAGAATGATGGTCAACTCGATAAAAAAGTAAAATATTATGAAAAAGGGGCAAACCATGCGACCTACTTTACCGAGAATGGTATATATCTGAATCTGTTTCGGCAGAAGAATACGCCGGGTG